>ERZ795050.5635-NODE-5635-length-10584-cov-3.781936_pt1 | contig 10584 bp, 11 predicted proteins | sample MGYA00375134_ERZ795050 | MGnify/ENA primary metagenome ERZ795050 (study PRJEB30179, sample SAMN05720221) | activated sludge metagenome | isolation source: Anaerobic digester | place: Japan | collected 2015-05-26 ... | reverse complement strand
GGTCTAAGCCCAATCCATGGTGAATATGCATAACTATTAAAATAACTTGCACTAAAAAACGGCACAATATTTTTTGCATATACTATAGGAACATGATTTGCATTTCTTATAATCACCATTTGTCCTGATGATATCCAATATTTATAAGTATAACTTGTGTTATCTAAAGTAGCTAATTCTATAACCTTTGCACCAACAGCAGGATAGCAATTATACCAATTTGTTCCGCTGTTTGGTGTTATTTGCAACACTCCACTATTAACCCGCAACTTCCCCGCTTGCCATTCCGGCGTCGCTTGTATTGTTGTTATCCAGTCTATTTCAACCCAATCCGCTTTATAAGCATTATATTGATATAGCTTGTTATTAGTTGTATTGTACCACAGCCACCCGTGATATGGACCGGATGGTGTAGAGGACTGCACATAATAGGGTGCATAAGAAGTTTGCATACCCTCAAGGACATTGATGTTTTCCATGAGTTGATTAATGTCCCGAGAGTAATTGTAATCAAAAAGCCCACGTTCTGGAATTTGAGTATATGCCATGTCTTATATGCCTCCACTATTCATATTATTCAAATGTGAGCCCAACACGAACCGCTGTATCTTTTTTGTTATAATTAACCATCGCTTCTCCATACCCATGAAATACTTGTACATAAAGAAATGGTTGGAAGAGTGTGGTAAGAAGTCGGACTTTAGCCCCTCCTTCCACCCAATATTTTTTAGTATCGACATTACCACCACCTTTTATATATATTTTCTCTTTATCAAAATATTCTACTGTTTTGCTTTTAAGGTGGAAAAAAATCATTCCTTCACATTTTCCAAGGTAGTCTTCAATATCCTTATTTTTACTCGATACATCATGATATGCAAAGACTTTACCCATGACTCCAACATTATATACTTGTCCAACACTCAATTGTATCTCAGCATAATATAAATTCATCGAGCGGGATTCCTCGCCATCACGGCCATTGCTTTTATGATACCAAGGAGATAGCTGAATATAATCAAGAAGACCAGTATCTACATTAAATATATTTTTTTTAGATTCAAAACACCAGAATACTTCAGGTTCGTGGTTAAATTCCCAAAATGGTGCAGAACTATCATATAGATGCCAAAAGGCTTTCTGGGTATACGCTGCCCATACTCCAATACTTGAAGGGTAAATGAGATTATATTTAGCAGATACTTGGAACTTAACTTGGTCTTGTTCATCTCCTAAAATAAAATAATTTGCATGATATAATTGCATTGGGGACTCATATGTGTGGGCAAATGCTAACGTTGCAATAAGCATAATACACAATAAGATAATCACTTGTTTCATAACAATATCTCCTTTAGGGTTTTGCAATTAAATAATAGTATATTCCATCAATTTTTAAGACTTAATAGTTTTGTAAGACCTTCTTCTAATGTAATCAGTGGTTTCCACCCCAGTAATAATGCTTTCGAGATATCTGGTTTTCGATACACAGGTCCAACGTATGAAGGAATATCTTCATGTTGATATATAATCTTACTACCACTCACCTTTTCAACCATATGCAAAACTTCATATATTGAATATACTTCATTAGGATTTCCAATATTAACAGGTGTTGTCATAGTTGACCTTGCAACCGCAAGAATTCCTTTAACAGTATCTTCCACATAACAATATGATCTTTTTTGGTTTCCATCCCCATAAATGATAAAAGGTTTATTGTACTTAACACTTTTTAGTAATTGATTGATGATGCGTGTGTCGTTAAGATGACTTGGACCATATGAATTAAATACTCGAACAATACGTGCATTCAGACTCCATTCACGCATAGCTGAATATGTGCACACTTCCATATATCTTTTTAGTTCTTTGTAGCATGCACGAGGATGCAAAAGGTCAATAGTACCAATATCATCTTCTCTCATGATATCTTCAGTTGGTTTATCCTCATATACTTCACTGGAAGAAGTTACAACAAATGTAGCTTTGTTGTGCACCGCACATAATAGGGCAGATTGGAAAGATTGCTGTGAAATAAACATCGTCGTTGCAGGAATTTGCAAGTATGTTGCCGGGCAGGGAAATCCTGTTAGACAATATACTTCATCATAAGAAATTGACTCATCAATAATACTCGAGTGATGATAATGATTATCATAAACTACAGCATGCGAAATATCAACACCATAAATTTCATGGCCTTGTACTAAGAGTTGCTGCACCAATTCCCGCCCCAACAATCCACTACTTCCTGTTACTAATATATTCATAATCACTCCATTGACCTAAATAAGTGTTTACATCCATTATACTCTATACATTTTGGATGTGGTGGCATACCAAATTTTGACATACTGCGATATCTGTTAAGAATGGTTTCATAATCCTTTGACCACTCCCCGATTTCTATAGCATTACTTAAACAGCACAGCTCGAGATTTCCCCTACTATTTATACATACGTCCCAATCTATCATTGGACATCCTTTGTGGGGGAACGATGGGGACAACGACGATATTACTACTTTAGGCAGTTGTAATTGCGGGAAGGTGCGAGCAGTGAATCTCTCATAACCTTCCTTAGGAATAGTCATTTGATTTACATAGATTGTTTTCACGTTATAAGATTGCAATACTCCGATTAGTGCATACGCTTGTTCAAATCTATATGTCGAAAGGCATACACTTACTTGTATATACTTAGCAGTATCTGCAATTAGATTAAGTGTATCATTGATATCAAGACCGGTTACATAGGTATAAGAATAATCACCGTCCATACCGCCGAGTATACTAATAACCACTTCCGATGCATAGCCCTCATTCTCTAAGAACTGGCGAAGCAGTACTCCATTGGTCCATAGCACGACATGGAGAGGTTTACAGATTCGGGACAATTCAACAGCACGTGGGTCTGCTAAAAACTCACTTCTATAGCCGAATTGAATAGTAGGTAGAATCTGTTTAGTTTTCTCATATGCAATTATTTCTTTAAACAGTGCTAGATCCATCATATGCATAGTATGCGGAAGCCTTTTTGCATCGCACACTAGACATGATAAGTTGCAGAGATCAGCTGTTTCTATCTGTATTCTTCGTGTACTCATACAACCATTCTAAATAATAAGGATACAATTCTCTTATCTTATAGTAGCTCACTGTGGCTAATCCATATTTGAATGGGTTACGCCCCATAGCATGTACAATAAAATCTCCATGCTTGTAATGCCGAATACGTGATTCGCCTTCCAGATATTTCTTTTTCTCAAAGATATGTAATGTCTGTTGTACTGTGCACCAGGTATCCTCCGAGAGCATTTTCCATTTCTTTCTAAACTCTGCGTTTGTGAGATATTCTATTGCAAGTGCTCCCTCATCCCATGCCAACCACTCGAGTATTGCTTTATGTATTCTAAACTTTGGGTTCAAATATACTGACTTTAGTGCGTCTGCAGCTTCCTGGCAATTTCGTATTAAAAAGTTTCCAGTGTGAATCATATAGTGGAGTTGGGGTTGTGGAGTTGCTCTGTACTTTAGCGACTGCATATCAATAAATTCGAATTTTGCGGATTGTTTCCACAACGATGCTATAAATAAATACTGCTCATCGGCAAATGATTCCACTTGAATGTTGCCATTCATTATAAGTGAATCAGTATCACTCCACATAAGCCATTTAGTATCAGTTTGCTTTTCTTCAATTACTTTTATGATTGTTCTAATATTGTGCCAATACCATAAATCATCTAATGGTAGCTCATAGTGTAACTCAAGAAGTCTGTAGTTATGTTTCTGGGCATACCATTGCTTATTGAGAATCGTGAGATCTCCTAATGTTTTAAAATTGAAGTCGTAGTTTTGAATAATCGTTACCATTCAATCTGCTGTGCATAGCGTGATAGAACTTCTATCTTTTCAGATAAGGGATATCCTGCAGCATGGACAATGAAATCCCCTTTCTGATATCTTTTTATGGTACTTAGTGCGCTGACTGGGCAACCGAACGAAGGTTTGGTAAAAAAGAACTCTACAGGCATAAATTTCACGTGTGCTCTATTGTCTGCATTGCCCAATATATAGACAACCATACCAACCTCATCACCTTGAGGATGCTTCATCAAAATAGGATTTTTGAAAATTCTTTCATCTCTTTGCATCTCATATACAAGATTCCGCGACCATTCACAGTTTCGGATGAGAAAGTTTCCAGTATGAACAGTGTTCCACCATCCTAACGTTTCCCAACTGCAATACTCTGCTTTGATATCTTTTCCCATATCGTATATACGTATATGTGTAGGAGATACCCATGTTGATATAACAAGATCCTTATCTAAAATTGTTGAAACATCGATATGAGGATTCATTGGGAGGGTATCTGCATCGCACCAAAAAAGCCAATCATTTTCATTAATGAATTTAAATGCGTTTTCAACCGCAACCCATTTCATCCACATACCATTAATATGGTCATTGTATGGATTAGTATCAAATATATATCCGTATGAATGACATTCCGCATAGCGCTTCCATGCTTTTGATGTTAATTTGTATAGTTCTCCTTGTGCAAAGTTTACTTTTTGAAGTATATAAATCATTTAAGAATTCCGCCACATCGTGGGTTTTGTATACACAACTGTGAAGGGAGTTTACCTCGCTTTACTTTGGTTCGGAAGTTTATTAATAAGGGATTAGCTAACGTATGCTTTAGCGAACTTTCGTACTTAGCAATATTATGGTATCCCTCATGAAAACAGCAGGCGTCAATATTTCCTTCCGCATTGATAAAGACACTGTTACTGCTATACATACAGTTATTATTGGTCATAGTACCAGTTATATTCTCAATTATCTCAACACCTATCATCTGCTTTATGATAGATGTTATTCCAAACCACTTGGTACGATTAGAGTACGACTCAAAAGTATCATTTGGTAAGAGCATAGGATATATTATTATTGAGGAGTTTATATATTCTTTTAGTTCATTGCATACTGCAATTGTGTCCTCTGGAGTAACTGTGTTTACTGCTAAGCTGATATTATATGACTGTGGGATTTGACTAATAATGAGTTTCAACTTCTCAAAAGGAACACCCGTTACATTTTCGTAGGAATATTCTCCCTTTAATCCCCCGAGCACAGAAAATACAATGGTATTTACATATCCTCCATTTTCTATATATTGTAAAATATTATCACCATTAGTGACAATAAGTACATGTTGCTGTTTAAACAGATTACCTATTTGAATACACCGGGGATCAGTAAGAAATTCACTTCTATACCCAAACCGCACAGTATGATTTCTCTTACTTGCGTATATCTCTTGTGCAATATTCTCTATTATTTGTAAGGGGAGTTCATATATGGGTTCCCATGAAGGAACAGTACAAACGCTACATCGTCTGTTACAGGTTCTTTTTGTCTCAATATGAATGTATTCAGGTAGTTGCATTATAGAATCGTTGCTTGTATTCTTCTAATATTTTTACTCGTGTGTGGACAGGGTATGCGGCTATATGGACCATAAAATCCCCATCTTTATATATTCGAACTCCCTCTGGGAAATACTTGCGCTCGTTTGTGGTTAGGAAACTTCCTAATGGCACAAACTTTGTATGTTCTTTATACCCAGGATAATGCATAAGATAGATAGTTATTGCAAGTTCATCTGATTCAGTTAGCCCAGACAGGTCGGGTCGCCAAAACTTATGGTCTGCATATAGTTCATGTATAAACGATTGTGCCCATTCACAGTTACGAAATAACATACACCCCGCATGAATTGAAGGCCATGGTACTACTTGACCTTTACACCATGTTAATATAACTTCGCCTTGTATATCTTCTATCTTATATGTCTTAGGAAGTACAAATGTCTCAGATACAAAGTCCTTATCAGTATTTACAAAGGAGTCAAGTGTAATGTCATGATTCATAATTAAGATATCGGCATCAAGCCACATAAACCAATCTATCTCTGGATGATTTTGCATTGCACGGTATAGCGCAGGGTATTTTATCCATCGTGGACTCCGAGATTTGTCCCACTCTGCTGTATCTATGATATAGGTATAGTTGTGCCTATTACAGTATAACTGTGTTACCTCTTTTGTGCATTGTAGAATTGGTTCATGATGTTCATCTACTTTTTGTATAATACCTATTTGCATGTGATATACCTTTTGTGTTTTTCTATGATATCCATGCTGGATGTTGGATTAATACCACAGCCAGTAATAAACACAATATAATGTTTCTCTTTCTCATTATATATCTGCATATCACTGCCAAGATCAAGTAGATGGCGGGGATAACCAAACTTAGGTAGCGCAGTATATGTACTAGCTTTAAACGTAGCAATATGTTTTCTGTATTCAGGATACCCCATATAATAGATTGTTAATGCATCTGATGATACTTGTGTATATATGCTTTTATTTTTGAACACTCCACGTGTAAACCGTGGGTCATCTCTAATGGTACGTAAGAACCGTATTGACCACTCGTTCTTTTTGAAAAATGCGCAACTGAAACTTACAAACGGTGTGGGCTCACTTGTCATGTGTTCTTCTGGTTCGCCACGTAGATTTGTGTAATAGTGTGGTGCATCAGGGTTATACATTTTGAAAAGTGGTAATACTGCATAGTGTGTATCTTGTACATGAGCGTATAGCTCTTTTTCTAAATCTAATTCAAAGTTTATAAATAGAAACGCAGGCATTGTATGGCAAATCCAATCCGCATCATCTGAGTCATCTTCTAAACGTCGAAGGCACGCATCGAGAAAGGTAAATGACCAATGAGCATTTTCTCTTATGGGTTCTGTGTCTTCAACAAACTTGTATCCCCTGTATTGACAGTATGCTTCTCTATTCTTTTTTAACTCCTCACATACATTCTCGAAGAACGGGAGGCGTTTTTGCACCATCGTAATTTTCATAGCTGCTTAAGATCCTTCTTACGCACTTTTCCCATTACATCACGTGGGAGCTTATCAATGAATTGTACCTCCTTTGGTACTTTATATGGAGCAACAACTTCCTTAAAATATGCGATGAGTTCTTGCTCAGTGAGGCTTTCATCTTTTTTAACGACTACTACTTTCACAATTTCGTTATTCTTTATTTCCCCTGTCCACGCTCCACAACTTCCAAATGGCAATTCCTTTCCAATCATGCATCCTTCTTTTACTTTTGGATGAGCATTTAACAGGTCTTCAATTTCTTGTGCATAGACTTTAAATCCATTTACACTTACCATCTCCTTCTTTCGCCCTGCAATATAAAGCCATCCATCTTCATCCATGTACCCACAATCACCAGTAAGAAGCCATCCATCTTTTAGTGGGTTTTCGTGGTCATTATTCATATTGTAGTAGCCTTCCATAACTTGAACTCCTTTTATGCATATCTCACCATATTCTCCAAGCGGAAGCTCCTTCTCTCTATCTTCAAGATCCACAATCTTAACATCAAGCCCAGGTGAAGGAATACCTGTTGCATTTGGTTTTGTAGGACGAGTATCTAAACTCCAGAATCCTTGTGCAATGGGGGCAGCTTCAGTCATTCCGTACGCATCAATAATATAAACACCAAACGCTTTCTTGAAATCCTTAAGCAAAGATTCACTTAGTTTACCTGCTGCACTAAATACAAGTATCTTATTATTTATCCTACATTTATGCTTGCGTTGTGTCTGTATCTTTACTATTCTTTCTAATATTGCAGGAACTGCATGAAGTACTACTATATTGTACTTTTCACTAATCTTTATAATTGTTTTGGCACTAGGTAGCGGCATAAGAACATTGCACCCACCATTAAACATCATATAGAGATGACCATGTTCGAGACCATAAATATGGAAAATAGGAGGTACAAACGTAGTGAAACATACATTTTTATCAGGGCTAATTTTTGCAAGTGCATCTGCATACCATATGTTTTGCGATTGAAGTGTATGGCTTATAGTACGATGAGATCGCATTACTGCTTTTTGAATGCCAGTAGTACCACCAGTAAATAGCATGGATGCAATCTGATCTATGTTATCCTTAAATAGCGACTCTGATAACATATCCCCAGTAAGTGTAGTGTTCCAGTCAATATACTTGACAGCAAGATTTTTCTTGTAGCTTTTGCGGGCGAAAAGATACGCTAAGAACCGTTTCCATAACGGGAAGTATGTGATAATGCTAGTTACGATAATGGGTATATCTACATTAACAAGTTTATCTGCAAACAAATCCAGCATCACTACAATTTTTGCATCGGAGTTCTTGATCTGAAACTCTAACTCTCGTTTCGTGTAAAGTGGATTTAGTCCTACATAGGTTGCACCCGCCATCCATATACCATATAATGCAATAATAGTTTGGGGGATATTAGGCAATGCAACAGCTATCTTATCTCCCGGTACAATACCTTGAGAAATTAACCATGAGGCAAACTTTCGTGATTCATTGTATATTGTTTGATATGAAAATAACTTTCCTTCGAATGCAATCATCGGTCGTGAAGGATGACGTTTTACTCGTTCGGTGAACATTTGGATTAATGTGATGTCTTTAAATTCTGGACTTCTACTAATCTCGTGTTTATCATAGAATTTGTACCATGGCTTCATATAACTCTCCTATATTTTGCTCCAGGTATTGGGGTCATTGGGGAGTATCCCCTCTTCAATTAATGCATCTATAAGTACAGATTCTGCAGATGTGGTCCCCCGCTCAATTGCTTTAATTATATTTGACGCAAATAGTTTGGTTGGGTTTAATACTTTTGGAATATCATCAAATGATAAATTGCCCCACGTCGAAGGATCAACTGCATTAAACCCTGTAGGCTTTGGTGGTATGGATTGTTCAGTCCATTCCGGGTCGATGATATATTCTTGTTTGTCAAGGATGGAATGTTCTGAGTAGGAAATATCAATAAGACCATCGGCAGTGTGTGATACGAACATCAAACTGATATGCACTACTTTCCGTACCTTATCTATCATATAGTTGACGATAGAATAGAAATCCTTTGCTCCTGGTACATATTGAGATTCTTTTACATATTTCATGGTAACACCTCAGCAGTAAATTGATTCTCCATATTTTGGATAGCCACAGAATTTATTCCAATATCTACGGGCGTGTTTATCTATGATCTTCTTCACTCTACATAAGTTCGTTTGCCGATAGAATGTGCCAGTTTCTGAAAACGCACCACCAATACACCATGCACAGGTAGAGTCAACAGCACAGTTTTTACATTCGTTGGATGAAATCTTATTCCTTGTCTGCTCACGCACTTTTATAAAGTTCTCCTTTCTGCTAAATCCTGTCCATACATCGCCCACAGAAAAGTCAAACTCAGGGCGATGCATAGTATTTGGGGAAAAACGAAAGCATGGGTATATGTTCCCGTTGATTGACAGGCATGGCATTGCACCTGCACCGCACCATCCTTTATCGCGCTGTTCCTCATTTGCAAAATCACCAATCCCAAATTCTTCGCTCAACATATTCAGGTGCATGTCATCTTTGTGCTCATAAATATAATCGACAACTTTTGAAAGCTGATTATCTATTTCTATGTAATCCTCCTCTTCAAGATGCATGTCTTCAAAAATAAAGTTCATGTTAATATAGCGTAGCCCAAGCGTCTCATGCAAGAACTTGATTGATTCATAAATATATGGAATACTTTCTTTGTTAAGTGTCGATTTCGTATTAGCGGATGTGCTTGCATACGACATATACCAATCCCAATTCTCCATGATTTTTGCCATAGAGCCAGACCCGTCTTTCATAATCCTGTTTTTGTCATGGAGTTCAGGGCACCCGTCCACGCTTATACCTAAAGAAATATTGTCCTTGTATTTCATCAGAAATTTCTGTACTTCTTTCTTCCCAAGAAGGGTACCATTTGTAGATATGGAAACACGCCATCGATTCTTCCAGCGATGATTAAGCTTATACGCCTTGTATTGAAAGTACGTAAGAATGTCATCACAAAGGTCTGGAACCATAAGTGCATCACCGCCTATAAAATCAAGCACGAGTCCTTGTGCTAAAATCCATTCCTGGTCGGTTCCATGACAACCAATCGGATCCGGGTCAGTAAGTATAATATCAATGAACCGTTTTGCGTAATCCAGCGAAAGAATTCCAGGGCGTTTTGCCACTTCATAACAATAACGGCACGCCATGTTGCAATCTTCCGTTACTTGGAATGTAATATTGAACCCTTGATACTGTTTTTGTCCGTTAATCAACTTTAGCTCCTGTAAATGGCGCACCTGGATCGGTGCCAACTCGATTACTATTTGTGCATGACCCTCCGCATCCTGCAGTGCATGAGTCATAGCAATTCTTTGAACAGTTATTTACACAATTAGTGCGGCAGGCGTTTCCGGTGCAGCTTGAGCCACAATTATTAGTACATGCAGTGGAACCGCAATTCCCACTCGAACACGCAGTATTTCCGCATATTGTATTACAAGTTGCAACACCGCATGTGCCACTACATGCATTACCACATAATGAAGAACACCCACCACCACAGGCGTTATAGCAGGCAGCTCC
>ERZ795050.5617-NODE-5617-length-10611-cov-4.442592_pt1 | contig 10611 bp, 7 predicted proteins | sample MGYA00375134_ERZ795050 | MGnify/ENA primary metagenome ERZ795050 (study PRJEB30179, sample SAMN05720221) | activated sludge metagenome | isolation source: Anaerobic digester | place: Japan | collected 2015-05-26 ... | reverse complement strand
TCTTTCAATGAAATCTTCTTCTATCTCGACGTCTCCGGCGGCACCCCCGCCATCACGATTACCCTGGATGCAGAAACGATTACCGGAAGTCTTGATCTGGCGAATTATGCGAATAATTTTGATGAAATTACCCTTGTGATGTTCTGTACAGAAGACCCGACAATATTGTTCAGCGATACTCTTGAAGAGGGCAATTCGCAATATCTCGTTGGTTGGGGTAGACTTACCGCAAATGCGACAAACGGGTATCATGATTTCACCGGAACAATCTATTCCGAATATGCCGGTAGCGACCTCTACCTGATCGTTGTTGGAGAAAAATATGGCCAAATGGTGCTGTATGCATCGACTGCACACTTCACAGTTTCCCAAATGATCGGTCTAACTCCTGCCATGACCCCGCTTCTGCAGTATGTGGTGGTGTATATGGGTACGACAGGACTTCAATCAAATAATGGCGACGCTGCAACTGTGTCTATAGGTATGTCTAATGGGCTGCAAAATCCTCCCCCTGATCCGACGGTGTTTGGTGATGGTGTTGTACAGAAAATTTATCTAAATGAAAATGCTCCACAAGTGTATGCTGTCATCGCGAGGCTGACAGATGAAAACGGGTATGTCGTACTTGAGTCCGGGGAAAGTGCCATATATGGTTATGAAACCGTATATTATATAACGTTACAAGTTGATGAACAGGAGCCCGTAAATCAATGGTCAGAACCTGTTATTGATGGTGCTTTCGTATACGTACACATAGCGTTACCCTAATTCTCCCCCACTGCTATCAAAATTGTTGAAACCATCCCGCGGTTGTCGCGGGGTGGTTTTTTTTGTGGGTTTTGGCTTGTCCGCGGGATTTTTTTCGTATATCATGCCTTCTTATGGAATTTACCCAGGAACAGATAGACGCACTTGCAGTAAACGAAGTGGCGATTCTCAGACGGATCGCCGATGAACTGACGGTACAGCCCGCACAAGTTTCGGCTGTAGTATCACTTGTGGCAGAAGGATGCACCATTCCCTTCATTTCCCGCTACCGGTAAGAACGCCACGGCTCGCTCGACGAAGTACAGGTCCGCGACTGCGACCACCTCTTCAAAAGCTACCATAACCTCGAAACCCGCCGTCTCGAAATAGTAAAAGGCATCTTCGCGCAGGGAAAATTGACCGAACTTCTGTACAACAACGTGATGAAGGCTAAAACCCTCACCGAACTCGAAGACCTCTGGGCACCCTTCAAAAAGAAAAAGAAAACCCGCGGCATGCTCGCCATCGAACGCGGACTCGAGCCCCTGGCCGACCTCATGGAAAAAGAAACCGCCGCAGCCGTGGAAAAAGCCGCGGAGGGCTATGTAAAGACTGACGAAAAAAATCCCGAACTCACCGTGGAAAGCGCCAAAGACGCCATCGCCGGCGCCATGGACATCATCGCCGAGCGGATCGCGCAGAATCCCGAACACCGCGCCGCCGTCCGCGGCTGGTACATGAAAAGCGGCAAGGTTGTGGTTACCGGCGTGGGCGACGAAAACGCCCAGAAAACCAGCGTGTACCAGATGTACTGGGACTACAGCGAGCCCGTGAACCAGATCAAACCCCACCGTGTCCTCGCCATCAATCGCGGAGAACGCGAAGGCGTGCTCGACGTCAAGATTGACGTTGACGCCGAAGAAGCCATCGAAATTATCGCCCGGGAGTACGCGATCGCGAACGACTACCACCGCGACGCCGTCGCTGACGGGGTGATCCGCCTCCTTTCCCCCGCCGTTGTGCGCGAAATCCGCTCGGACCTTTCCGATGCGGCGGACGACCACGGCATCTCCGTGTTCAGCGAGAATCTCCGCAACCTCCTCATGCAGCAGCCCATCAAGGGAACCCGCATCCTCGGAGTCGACCCGGGAATCCGCACCGGCACCAAGTGCGCGGCGCTCGACGAAACCGGAAAATACCTGGGCAGCTTCATGATTTACCAGCACAAACCCGTGGAAGCCGCCGCCGCCATCCTCCGCGCCATCAAGGACTACAACATCCAGCTCGTCGCGATCGGCAACGGAACCGGCAGCCACGAGGTCCAGGAAGTAGTGGCTGCTGTCATCAACGAACACTGCAAAGACGTCATGTACACGGTAGTTGACGAAGACGGCGCCTCGGTCTATTCCGCGAGCGACGTGGCGCGCGAAGAATTCCCCGAGCTCGACCTCACCATCCGCGGCGCCATCTCCATAGGCCGCCGCCTCCAGGATCCCCTTGCCGAACTCGTCAAGATTGATCCCAAGTCCATCGGTGTCGGCCTCTATCAGCACGACGTAAACCAGAAGAAACTGTCGGAAACTCTCGATGAAGTAGTGGGCTCCGTGGTCAACAACGTCGGCGTCAATCTCAATACCGCGAGTTTTTCAATTCTCAAGTACGTATCCGGGATCAACGGACCGCTCGCCAAGAAAATCGTGGCGTTCCGCGAATCGGGCGGGAAGATCACGAGCCGCGACGCGCTCATGAAGGTTCCCGGCATGGGCCCGAAGAGCTTCGAACAGTGTGCCGGCTTCCTCAAGATTCCGGAAAGCACCGACCCGCTCGACAACAGCTGGGTACACCCTGAAAACTACGAAGCCGCCCGCGTGGTCTACGAACTCGTGCAGCAAAAAAGCGACGTGACCGGCGACGTGCGGAGCACCCTCAAGGCCCGCTACGAACTCGGTGACCAGACCATCAACGATATCATTGAAGAACTCAAAAAACCGAACCGCGACCCGCGCGAAGACTTCCCCAAGCCCATCATGCAGCAGGGTGTCCTCTCCTTTGAAGACCTCAAGGAAGGCATGACCGTAACCGGCAAGATCAAGAACGTGGTCGACTTCGGCGCCTTCGTGGACATCGGCATCAAGGAAACCGCGCTCCTCCATCTCTCCGAGATGAGCGACCAGTACGTCCGCGACCCCATGGACGTGGTCAAGGTGGGAGACGTAAAAGAGTGCCGCATCATCGGTCTTGATTACGACCGCCGCCGCATCAGTCTTTCCTGCAAGAGCGCCAGCGGTGGTTCTTCCGGTTCGCCGAACGGAGCGCGTTCATCATCCGCCGGTTCCGTTTCCGGCGGCCCGCGCAAGGTAGTGGTACGCGCAGGCGGCGGTTCGGGCGGCAAGAGTGCCGGCGGCTCCTCCGGTGGTCGCGATTCGTCCGGCCGCGGTTCTTCGGGCAACCGTGACTCAGGACGCGGATCGTTCGGCAACTCCCGCGACGACGGTATGACCTACAATCCCTTCGCCGAGCTTCTCAAAGGCAAAAAATGAGCGGAACGGGCGTGTGGAACGGGAAATCCTGGCAGGACCTTCTTCGGGACGGCCTTGCCGCCCTGGAAATCCCTGCGTCAGATACCGTCCTTGACGGTATCCGCGTTCGCGGCGTGGCCTCACTCGAAGGCCGACTCTCCCGCTATATGGACGAGCTCGAGCTGTTTAATCGGGTCTTCGACCTTGTCGGCGCCGATTCCCGGGAGGGCCTTGTTGTCCGGCATATCCTGGACAGCCTGTCCCCCTGGAAACTGCTCGTACCGCTTTTGTCCGGCATTTCAGCTCCCCATATCGCTGACGCCGGAACCGGGGCGGGCTTACCCGGTATTCCCCTTTCTCTGCTTTTCCCAGACATTCCGGTAACCCTCATTGAACGCATGAGCCGCCGGTGCTCCTTTCTACAGAACTTTTGCGCGTTATTGTCTCTTGATAATGCCTCTGTTCTGGAATCTTCCATTGAAGAGGCACCGGAAGGAGCCTATTCACTTGTCATTTTCCGGGCATTCCGTCCTTTGGATAAAAAAATGTACCAATCCCTCGACCGGCTTCTTGCCGAGAACGGACATCTTGCCGCGTGGAAGGGTAAAAAAGAAAAGATCGATGAAGAAATGAGTCAGATATCGGAAGTTACCGGGGACTGGAACGTGATTCCCGCGCCGGTTCCCTTTCTGGACGAGCATGAACGGCATCTTATAACCATCGCACGCCCGGAAAAGTAAAAAAAGTTTTCAACAATTTTTATAGCAGTACCTACAGTTTCCTCAGGGGCGTCCCCGAATCCACTGAATTCAGAATAGTATTCAGCCGGTCCTTGTCATAGAGATCGAGCGGACGGCCTTCGGCAAAGCGTCGTGATTCTTCCGAATAAATTCCCGCGGAAAGGCAGATCCCCTGACCGGCTTTGAGGTCCTTGATCCGCCCATGGAAGTCGCGCAGGAGCAGTTCTCCCACCGAACCCTGGGACCGGAAAAAGCGGAACAGAACCACATCGGACCATTTTGGCGTGTCAATTTCCGCGACAATGTCCGAATAGTCGGCAAACACCGAAATATCGGTAATTTTCACTTTCGCGCCGGGGAAAAACTGGATGACGATCTTGCGGCACAGGGAAATGAACTCACTCTGGACGGCAAGAAGGTACACCTGCAAGTTCTTGTTCTGGTTGAGTTCCTGATACCGGACGATGAGGCTTGGCGTGTCCTTGTATCCGGGCTTTTCCCGCTGGAGATCCTTGAGTACCATGAGCGCACGGGAAATATCCTGGTCTTTAATAAGCGTTACCGCGAGTTTGTAGCGGAGTTCATTCGCGATATCCTGGGGAATGTTCTCGTGTTTCAGGCCTATTTCAAAATCGACAATTGCCTTGTCATGCTGGTTGGTGGATGAGTGAATCATGCCCGAATAGAGTGCGGACTGAGGGCCGAGGGCCGGATCGGGGCGCAGGTGGGTGAAAATCTTCAACGCGCGGTCGGTCGCTCCCGATTCGTACAGACATTCGGCCATGGCGAAGAGGGCTTCCTTGTCGTCGGGCTGCAGGTCAATGGCTTTTTTCAGGTACGAAAGGGCTTCCCGGTACCGGTGCGCCTTGTGGAGGCTGAATCCCATATATCGCAGGGCGAGGACATTTTCCGTTTCTACCAGCAGGGACTGGCGAAGGTAGGGGATGGCTTTTTCGTAGTCTTTCTGGAGATAGCAGATGTATCCCAGGTTGTAGTTTACTTCAAAATGATTCGGCTGGAGTTTCCGTGCCTGTATGAAGGCCTTGACCGCTTCCTGGATACGGTTTGTTTTGACGGCTGAAACGCCGAGGCGGAGTGCGCATTCGAATTCGTCTATTTTCTGATGGCTTGGTGCGAGGTTTATGAGTATTTCATAGGCGGCATACGCTTTGTCCCAGGTTTGTTCAAGGTAATGAAGGTTGCCCATTGCGGAAAGGCCTTCAGGATCACGCGGGTTTTGTGAAAGACGTTTTGTGGCTTCCCGGATAATGGTGCCGCGGTCTTTGTTTTTTTTCTTTTTTGGCGCCTTTTTATCATTCTTCCTTCCAATAAAGCTCAACAGAAGAAGCACGAAGGAAACGGTGATGATGACAGAAACCACTGTTATACTGGTGTTCATATTCTTCCATTATGATGCCACTAAGTTTTGCTGTCAACAATCCGCGTTGACAAGACCAGTCCATGCGTACTACAGTTATAGGACACTATTGATAAAAGAGGTATGCACTATGAGCGCGGCCTGGATTGGTATCAAACTGGCAGACAGCAAGTTTTTCCCGGTAATGGAAGAGGGTGCTCCCGTCAGTAAAGTCCTTGAACTGACGACGGTGCGTGATGATCAAACCAGTGTTCAGATCAATCTTTTCCGAAGTGAAGATTCTTCCATAGACACCGCAGCCTACGTCGGCACGTTGATAATTGAGGATATAGCCGATAAAAAAGCCGGCGAACCGACCATAGAATTGACGCTTTCCCTGGATGACGACAACGAACTGTCTGCCGAGGCGGTTGATCTTGAGTCCGGATCCCGTCAGGCTCTTTCGGTGTCCCTTGAAACACTCAGCTCCGAGGACCAGCTTGGTTTGCCGGATTTTGACCTTACTCCCATTGATACGACCATCAGTCTTGGCGACGATCCTGATCACCGGAATTTGGTATTGGATTCCGACATACCGGGGAATGCTCCGGAAGGATTGTACGAAATGACAACTGAAGAAGAAACAAAGAAGAGCGGCGTGTTTTTACCTGCATGGCTTTGCGTGGTTATTCTTGTACTCGGTGTTGCCGCTCTGGCGCTGGCACTGATCGTATCTGCCCGGGTTATGCGTCTTGATCGCGCCGAGGGCACCGCCGATCAGACGGTAGCCGCTTCCCGGGTGGTCCCGGCAACCGAACCGGACCCGGAGCCGGCCCCCGCTGTCGCGGAAGAAACACCGCCGCCAGTTGAAACTGAGGAAGCACCGGTCGCAACACCGGTTGAAGAAGAAACCGTTGTCCCGGCAGAACCGGAACCGGCGCCCGCCAGTGCCGTTCAGTACAAGATTGTCTGGGGCGATACCTTATGGGACCTTGCCGATGCTTACTACCGTGATCCCTGGCTGTACACGCGTATTGCCGCGCACAACCGGATCAGAAATCCGAACCTCATTATTGCCGGAACAAGGATTGAAATTCCGCCCAAATAAGACGGCCGCGTTTTTCCTGTTTTGTCTGATTCTTCCTCTGTCCCTGCTCTCGTGTCGGGAGCGGGCTTGGGGTATTTCACGGGAGGATATTCTTTCACGTCTTGAATCAGGCAACACGGCTTTCCTCGCGAAGGTATCCCCGGAAGATGCCGCACAAGCGCTGAGACTTGGTCCCGAGGCGCCCTGGTACCTGGCCCGGTACGCGCGGGATGCGGGAAATTCCGCGTTGGCTACCGCGCTCCTGGAAATCGGCGCGCGGCATAGTACGGGACCGTTCCGCATCCTGTGTATCCGCGATATGGCCCTTGACCGGGATTCTCCCCGTCGTCTTGAGGCAGCAGATCTTCTGGCCGAACCTTCTCCGCTTTTCCCGTCATTTTCTTCGGACGCGCCCGGTCTCCGCGCGATGATTCTTGCCGAACAGGGTCGCTTCGAGGAAATTCCCGGGGGTCTTGTTGCGTTTTTCGCGCGGGCTCCTGCTTCTCCACCGCTTATGGACGCGGGCCAGACAGTCGCTCCCGGCCGCCATCCCCGTTTTGACGCTCTCTTCGCTTTTCGCCGCCTGATTGATTCCCGCGCGTACGGCCCTGCCTGGGAGGCTGCGCAGGAGCTTATTGACGGCGAATATCCGGAGCTCTTCTATCGGACCATGCTTTCCGAGCTCGGCCGTGCGGCGCTCTATGGCGCTACCGATCCCGCCGCGGCGATAGAGCGGCTTGATCTTCTTGCCGGCCGGATTGACGGCGGGAACACGCTCCCTGAGGAATTCGCCGCCGAATCGGTTCCCTATATGCTTTCTTTTTACCGGGGCAGGATTTTCGCGCGCCGGGGTGCGTCCCATAGTGAAGATGCCCGCGCTTCATTCCGGGAAGCCATAACCCGTGCAGAATCTCCCTTTGACCGGGATGTGGCGCTCTGGTATCTTCTTGATCTTTCGGGAGAATCGCCGGACCGGCTCATGGCGGACCTTGCCGAATTCGCATCCGGCTGGGATGATCCTTCATTTTTTTCCGGCATCTTGGACCGGCTCATTGTACGTCTGGTTCAAAACAGAAACTTTACCGGTCTTGCCGGGCTCCACACGACACTCGAACCATATCTTGACCGGGAAACCAGGGCCCGCCTTGCCTACATCACCGCGAAATCCGGAGTGCTTTCTCCCGAAGAGGCCGAATCCGCGTATCAGACCGCTTTTTCAGAGGATCATGAATCCCTGTACTACCGTATGCTCGCCTCGGCGGAACTGGACGCGCTTCCGTCTGCGCCGGTTCTGGGCACCAGTCATCCTGCCGGGAACGATGCCGAAGAGCCCGCCGCAGCGGAAGTCAATCCGGATCGGGACTCTGCCCTCGAAGCGGTATGCCGGGGCTTTTTACGTTACTCGCGGGAAGCAGACGTATATCCCTTTGCCCGGGAGTATTTCCCGGACATACCGGTACCTCTCGCGATGGAACTTGCCGGTTCACTTTCCGCGGCGGGGCAGCACACCGACGCGCTCCGGCTCATGGTTCTTGCCGTCGGCGCGGAACCGGGCCCGGTTACCGATGAACAGCTCGCCGGTCTCTATCCCCGTCCGTGGCTGAAAGAAGTTTCTTCAGCGGCAGAAAAGCACGGTATTCCGGAGTATCTTCTGTACGCCCTGATACGCACGGAAAGTTTTTTTAACGCGTCGGTTGTTTCTCATGCCGGAGCCGTCGGGCTTACCCAGCTCATGCGGCCAACCGCAGGCGACATTGCACGGAAACTGAAAGTATCGGAGTATGACCTCACCGATCCCGCGACCAATCTGGAATTCGGCGCTTTTTATCTGGCTGAACTTGTACGACGCCTCGACGGGAACGTAATGGCCGCGCTTTTTTCCTACAACGCGGGTATTTCCCGGGTCCGGTCCTGGTTCAGAGCGGGAAGCGATCTCGACCCGGTCCTGTTCCTGGAGAGTCTGCCCTTCGCGGAAACCCGGGGATACGGACGGAAAGTGCTTGCGGCATCGATTGTTTACGGCTATCTTTACTACCAAAAGTCACCCGGAGACATTATCCGGGAATTATTCTGATTACGGAGCACCATCATGACCATAGTACAAGCCGTTTTACTGGGCGCCATTCAGGGTCTTGCCGAGTTTTTACCCATTTCCAGTTCCGGCCATCTTGCAATAGCGTCCCGCTTCATTGCCGAACAACAATCACCGCTTCTTTTCGACATTCTTCTCCATGTGGCTACACTGGCGTCTGTATGTCTGGTGTTCCGGCGGCGTATTGCCGAACTTTTCATGGTCGCCGTCCGCTGGATTATCAGAAAGCCTCGTGAAACCGACAGTTCCGACCAGTCCATGCTGCTGGCGCTTATTGCCGGAACCGCCGTAACCGGTGTCGCAGGACTTTTACTCAAGGACCTGGTCAGCGACTTTTCGCCCTTTCTCATATCCTGCTGTTTTGTCATCACCGGTATCTTTTTATTCGTTTCGGGTCGTCATGTGTCTGTCCGGACAACAGCGGTTCCCGGTGTTGTACAGGGTCTCGTAATCGGATTGGCCCAGGGAATCGGGGTTATACCCGGTATTTCGCGGTCCGGAAGCACCATCTCCGCCTCGCTTTTTGCCGGCCTTGACCGGAAAACAGCCGGGGAGTTTTCCTTTCTTCTTTCAATCCCGGCCATCCTTGCGGCATTCATACTCGAGCTTAAATCTGCCGATACTCTTGGTAGCCATGTTCCCGTTGCCGCCCTGGCGGCCGGCATGCTGACCGCCTTCGCCGTTGGGTATCTGTCGCTGAAATTCCTTCTGGGACTCATTCAGCGCGGAAAACTCGGCTGGTTTGCGGTATACCTTATACCGGCGGGAATCGCGCTGGCGGTCTATTTCTTCCCCGGATAAGATATCGCCGCAAAGAGAACTAATTCTGGAGTTTACATGATGAATGACCACACAAGCCGGCAATGGACGGTCCGCCTCACCATGATTGGCGGAATCATCCTGCTCGTTGGTGCTGCACTGCTGGCTGTCTCCATATTGCTTGCGATTTTTCCCCTGTACGGAACCGTTTCGGCGTTCGCTGTCCCCGGACACATGCTGTATTCCGTGTACGGATTTTCAGCGTTTCTTGTACCGCTCTTTTTTCTGTTTGCCGCCATTGTCCTCGTCATACCCGGCTGGAGCCCGCGGAGCGGTATCCTGCTCGCCGGATCCTTTGTACCGTTTTTTACGATTGCCGGCGCTGAGAAACTCTACGGCGCGCTTGGTCTTTCCGGTGCAACGTCTTCCCTGGCGCCCGTTGCCGGCGGCGGAATTGCCCTTACCGCCCTTGTCGCGGTCGCTCTTGAATATTTGTTCCTTCTTAACCTGACTGACCGGCTGCTGCATGGCGGCCGTCCGCGGCTTTTTTCGCCGGGCAAATTCTTTACAAAGCGTGAGAAAAAACTCCGCAAGACGAAACTTGCGGTTGAACAGGAAATTCCCGCCTTTGAATACGTTGATGATGAACCGGATACCCTGACAGACACCGTGGAGGACTTTTCCGAGGAATTCCAGGAGGAATTGCCGGAAGAAGTGCCGGAATACAACGATTTTTCTTCCCGCGATCTTTTTGACGAACCGGCCGTACCTGCTGATGACGGCCAAAACGCCGGGCCTTTTGACGCCTACGATACCGCCGAACTCGAGACGTTTGACGATGCCGACGAACTCATGGATCCGGAGGATTTCACCGATCCGGCCGATATCTTCGATCCGGCCGATATCTTCGATTCGGAAGACGACGATTCCGATGAAGACACCCTGGTCGGGATTGACAGTACGGATACAACGCCGGAAGTGCTTACCGTGCCGCCTCTCGCCCCTACCGCCCCGGTTCCCGCCGCGCGCCGCTCAAAAAACTACAGCATCCCGTTCGATATCCTGAATACCTATCCCGACGGCGAGTACTGGGTTGTGGATGATACTACCCGAAAGGCCGCGGCGGCCCTCAAGGATACCCTGAACGAATTCCGCATAGAAGCCGACGTAACCGGAATCCGCAAGGGACCGGTCATCACCATGTTCGAGATTCTCCCCGCCCCTGGCGTAAAACTCTCAAAAATCGTCGGTCTTCAGGACAACATCGCCCTGCGCCTTGCCGCGTCCAGCGTGCGAATCGTGGCACCCAT
>ERZ795050.5611-NODE-5611-length-10619-cov-5.705415_pt1 | contig 10619 bp, 6 predicted proteins | sample MGYA00375134_ERZ795050 | MGnify/ENA primary metagenome ERZ795050 (study PRJEB30179, sample SAMN05720221) | activated sludge metagenome | isolation source: Anaerobic digester | place: Japan | collected 2015-05-26 ... | reverse complement strand
ACGACTGGGGAGTTCAGGTTCCGGGTGTGATGATGATAACCTGGCCCGACCTCTACTACCATACATCGCAGGATATTGCCGATAAATGCGATCCCACCCAGCTTAAAAGAGTTTGTTTCATCGGTGCTGCAGCAGCATATACTATTGCAGGTGCAGGCGAAGAAACAGCTATGAAAATCGCCGCCGATGTTGCAGGAAACAGCCAGGCAAGAAACGGGAAACAGCTGCAGCGTTCAGTTGATCTTCTCGACATGGCCAGTAAGGAGAACTTCGAGAACTTTTACAAGTTGGCAAAAAGCTACATCGAAGCGTCAATAATCAACGAAAAGGCTACTATTGAAACCGTTCAGGAGCTTGCACCTTCTTCGGCATTAGTGAAAGACGGCATAACAAAACTGACGGCATCGGCAGATGCGGCAGGGAAAGCCTCCCTTGATGCATTTAACAGTTATGCTTTAACAAAAGCACGGCTGCTCGGCATTGCGTCAATTGCCTTTAAGCCTACTGAAACAGAAATAAAAGCCAAAACCATAATCCCCAGATCCACTCCGCTAGTGATGGAAGCCGGGTACAGGGGCTACAGCCAGGTTGTTGCAAAACTTGATCCGCAGGTAAGGTCAAAATATCCGTTAAAGGGACGCAGTCTGGACACCCAGGAAATAGGGAGGCTGTGTAACGGACGGAACTCTGCTCTCGATATCAAGAAACTCCTCGATGCCCAGTTAAAATCGGGAGAGGTGGAGCTTCAGGATGTCATCAATTATATCTACATCCTTAAGGAAGCAGGTCTTGTCACTTTATAGCATGAGGCTTCGGAAAAATATTGAGGAATGTAAATAAAGAGCGTTAAATATTTATTTCACAACCCATTGCAAGGCCTGCCTGAGCAGATTCCTGAATTCAGCCTGCTGAAAAGTTGGGGTATCATGACCTGACTGAAGCACAACAATCTTTGCCTTTCCATATTTCTTGGCCCAACTGATAACAGGAGTACTTGATGGTTCATCGGTCGTCAGAAGCACTTTAACTGACGGGTCGACCCAGTAACCCTTGTAGGTTTCGTCAAATATTTCAAAATCGTTTATTCCCTTTGTTACAGGATGTTTTTTATCTGCCACTTTAACCTTAAAGTGAAGATCATGGATATATGAACATGCCGGATACTCTTTTCCGTCTAGGATAGTTGGTTTGTGAAAGTATTTTCCGCCAATAATTCTCCAGTATTCTTCCCAGTCGTCAAATGCGCAGATGCTGTGATGAAGTGCCACTACCGGCTTGCCATCTTTAATGCACGACACAAAAGCTTCTTTCTGTTCCGGAGTTATTGTCTGCCACATATGATAAAAAAGCAGCACATCGTATTTATTCCGATTCTCTGGAAGGAACATCCTGAAAGCATCAGGTAATTCAGCCACCTCAAAGGTAAACCCGCTCCCGAGGCTGTTAAGCATTTCGTTGAAAGTTTCTTTGTTATATCCGTGGCCGCCTGTAACAACAAGTATTTTTACGGGTGGTTTAGCCGCAAAGGAAGGAAGAAGAACAAATGAAACAAGAATCGCCAGGATGCCTTTTTTCATTACCTTGATATTTCGGGATTACTTATTTATTCTTTGGCTCGTAATCTGTTCTCAGTACCCTGAATTCGGTCCTTCTGTTAATCTGGTGTGCAATTTCACGCTGCTCGTCGTTGGCCAGGCTGTTGATATACTGTTCGGTAAGTGTCACCCCCTGTTTCAGGAACGGATACTGTGCTGAGAGTTCGGCATCAACCGCCTTGGGCTGCGATTCACCATAACCTCTGGCAGAGAGTCGCTCTATTTCAATTCCTTTTGAAACAAGGTAATCAACAACCGACTGAGCCCTTTTCTGCGAAAGTTCAAGGTTATACTCATCATTTGCACGGGAGTCGGTATGCGACATCAGTTCAATTGTGACGTTAGGATTGTCATTCAGAGTTTCAACAAGTTTGTCGAGAGAAACCATTGATTCGGGTCTCAGTTCCCATCTGTCGAAGTCATAGTATATATTCGGGAGTTCGATAGGTCTTTCAATTGATGAAAGCAGTATGGTAACCATAAAGTCGCGGCTCTTCTCCTGACCTTTGGTCGTTACCCTTTCCTTGCCGTTAAGATATCCTCGTTTGGAAGCCAGGAAAATATAATCGACGTTGGGGCGGAGTGTGAATTTAAAATCGCCGCCTGCGCCCGTTTCTGCCTGGAGGTTACCGCCGTCGCTTGCTATAAGCTGGACTGTTGAACCCTGGAGGGCAGCGCCGGTTTTTTCATCCTTTACCAGTCCTGTGACGCTGAATCTCAGCGGAGGGAGCTCAAAAGAATAGAGTTCGTCGTTTGTCCTTCCTTTTCGGGTTGAGCTGAAGAATCCGGCCTCGTTTGCACCCTGGAAAGTAATTCCGAAGTCATCTGCGGAGCTGTTAACCGGGGCTTTCATATTTTGTATTATCCAGGTACCGTCTGGCTGCGGCAGTGCCTTGAAGATATCAAGTCCGCCCATTCCCGGATGGCCGTCGGATGAGAAATAGAGGATTCCGTCACTTCTTACGAAGGGGAAAAGTTCATCTCCGGGAGTATTGATGTCGGGGCCTGCATTTTTCACGCCCGACCACGGGTCGGAGAGTTTGTCCCGGGTCACATACCATATATCCTTACCCCCGTAACCTCCTTTTATATCGGAGACAAAAAAGAGCTTTAGTCCGTCGGGTGTAATTGCGGGATGAGCAGCGACAACCGAATCGGCAAGCAGGCCAAGGTTTTTAGGTTCGCTCCATGCATCTCCCTTTCGGGTGGAATACATTATCACGCAACCTTTTCTTTCCTTCTTTCCGGCCTCACATTTTGTGAAATAAATTTCTTTATAGTTTGATGAAAAGTTCGGAGTACCTTCCTCGAACTCGCTGTTAAGTCCATCCACCGGCACGGGCATGCTCCATTTTCCTTTTTTGTCGAGCCGGGTCTCAAATATATCGGTGAAGCTTTGGCCTGTGGCACCGTGTGTTTTCTTACCCTGTGCCCCTTCTCGGCTGGAAGTGAAATATATCACTCCGAAATCATCGCGGGCATAGGCCGGGCTGAAATCGTCGTCTTTGGAGTTTATATCTTTTATCTCATCCACCCTGTATGCTTCGGGGTTACGCAGCCACTCCTGTGCAAGTTCGCAGGCGCGTATCTGCTGGTCGGCTCTGGCGTCGCCGGGAACAATCTGTTTGTATTTTCTGAATTCATCAATTGCCTGCTGGTACCTCCCGTTTTTTTTCAGGGCATCTGCCAGCCAGTATTGTGCCTCGGGTTTTGAGTACGCGGATTTCACGGCCCGCCTGTACCAGAGCTCTGCATTGCGTGGGTCGTTGGTAAGCCTGTAGCATTCGGCCACCATAAATACCATCTCAGCCTTTAACTCTTTATCCTTCGACTTGGAGTAGGCATTTTTAAAATGATCTATAGCTTCGTAATATTCTCCTGAAGCAAAGAATTCATAAGCTCTGCCTGCCTTCCTTTTCTGGGCTTCGGCCCGAAAAGCAACCGACAGAAGTATTGCAACGCAAAGTATAAATCCCAGTTTCCTGCTCATAATATTATCCGGGGATAAAAATAATGATGTTTATTGTACAAACGTACCAACTTGCAGGAAATTATAATCGGGGTAGACGCTTCGGGGTATGAAAAAGGCCCGGAATATGTCCGGGCCCTAACCCTAACCTCCAACCATGAAAATATTCAGCGGGTAAACAGCATCTCCCTGTATTTGGGCAGAGGCCATTTTTCGTTGTCAACTGTTCTTTCAAGCTTGTCGATATGATCCCTGATTTCTTCAAAATAAGGTTTTACTTTATTTTCATAAGCAATTGCCTTTGTATACAGATCGGGGATGACATTTGCCTTTTTTCTCTCCTCAACCATCTCATGTACAAGCCTTTTTATTGAGGATATGTGGTCGGAAATGTTCACAATCATTTCCTTTCTGGCTCCTGCAAGGCGTTCGTATTCAACCTCTCCGAAAACATCCCTGAGGCCTTTGATATTATCGAGAAGTGATGTCATATAATCAATCGCTATGGGTACTATATGGTTAAGGGCAAGATCCCCGAGCACTCTTGCCTGTATCTGCACTTTCTTGATAAACTTTTCGTATTCAACCTCTACACGGCTTTCAAGTTCCCTTTCTGAGAAGATTCCTCCGTCAATGAGTACTGAACGGGCTTCAGGTGTGAGGTACAATTTAAGTGTATCAGGCACACTTGTGATTATATGGAGGCCTCTTTTCTGTGCTTCTTTTTTCCATTCTTCGCTGTAGCCGTCACCTTCAAACCTTATACGCTGTGATTCAATGATATACTTCTTAAGCACCTGCAGAATTGCTTCGTCTTTCTTCCGGCCTTTTTTAATTACGGCATCGACCTCGTCTGCAAAAATTTCAAGCTGTCTTGCCACTGCTCCATTGAGGACTATCATTGCTGCGCTGCAGTTTGCCGAAGCACCTACTGCCCTGAATTCAAACCTGTTGCCTGTGAAAGCAAACGGCGATGTACGGTTGCGGTCGGTATTGTCTGGAAGTATTTCAGGAATTTTTCCGATTCCGAGTTTTATATCGGTTTTCAGAGCCGGTGTCATTTTCCTGTTGGTCACCTTTGAAACCAGTTCATCGAGTATTGATGAAAGGTAAGAACCCACAAAGACCGACATTATAGCCGGAGGTGCTTCATGACCACCCAGGCGGTGGGAATTTGGTTCGTTTATGACGCTGGCTGCAAGCAGTGCCTGGTTATCGTTCACTGCTTTAATTACATTTATCATAAACGTCAGAAACTGAAGGTTCGTTTTCGGATTCTTTCCCGGGGAAAGCAGGTTAACGCCGGTATTTGTTGCCATCGACCAGTTATTGTGTTTCCCCGACCCGTTTATGCCGGCAAAAGGTTTTTCATGGAAGAGGACTCTGAATTTGTGTTTCCTGGCCACTCTTCTCATAACATCCATAATTAACTGGTTATGGTCGACGGCGAGGTTCACCTCCTCGTAAATTGGGGCGCACTCAAACTGATTGGGAGCCACTTCATTATGGCGTGTCTTTACCGGAATGCCGAGCTTATATGCCTCAAATTCGAAGTCTCTCATAAAAGCTATTACCCTTTCGGGTATTGATCCGAAATAATGGTCAGACAACTGCTGGTCTTTTGATGACTGGTGGCCCATAAGAGTACGGTCGGCCAGCATCAGATCGGGTCTGGCATAATATAATGCCTCGTCAATAAGGAAATATTCCTGTTCCCAGCCCAGTGTGGCAATCACTTTTGTAACATCCCTGTCAAAATACTGGCATACCCTTACAGCGGCTTTATCAAGTGCGTTGAGAGCCTTCAGCAAAGGGGTTTTATAATCGAGTGCTTCACCTGTGTATGAAACGAAGATTGTCGGAATACAAAGGGTTGAACCCACTATAAATGCCGGGGAGGATACATCCCATGCTGTATAACCTCTTGCCTCGAAAGTATTTCTGATACCTCCGCTCGGAAAGCTTGAGGCGTCTGGTTCCTGCTGGACGAGCAGTTCACCGGAGAAAGTCTCAATCATTCTGTTTCCGTTATTGGTTCTTTCAAGAAAGGTGTCATGCTTCTCAGCAGTTGCATCGGTGAGCGGATGAAACCAGTGCGTGTAATGGGTTGCACCCTTCTCAATTGCCCAGGCCTTAAGGCCGGTGGCTACCTGGTCAGCTATCTGCCTGCTGATCGGGTTTCCGGTTTCAATTGAAGTCTTTATCGCCTTAAAGGCTTCCTTCGGCAAATAACGTTCCATCTTGGGAAGATCGAACACATTTGTAGCAAATAACTCTGAAATATTTGCTGTCGGATTCTCAATTTCAAGAGGTTCTCTTTTGAAAACTTCTCTTAAAGCACTAAATCTAAGTTCTGCCATATTGATTTTTTTTGTCAAAAATATATATTTTTTGAAATACCCGCCATTCTTTTTGTGATATTTTATATTATTTTTTATTTTTTTTCATATACCCCCCTATTTTTTTCATCTTATACTTAATTTTTACACATTTTATCATGATATATCTATATTCCCAAAAGGAAAATATATTAATAGTTAAAGTCAGAGTTGCAATTGCTCAATTATATGTTTCAGCCTTGAGAGAAGATCGCATTGCAGGCAGCAGGGGTATAATATTAAATAGTATCCTGTCCGACAGAGTCATGGTAAAATCTGAAATACGGCATCCGGATTCTGTTATCAATAAAACTATTTTACTATATTTGTCGCCTGTTTTTAAGAATACATAATAATAAGGTATAAATAAATTTTTCATTCATGGCAGCACTTCAGTATTTGCGCGATAAAGCGGGTGTTTTTGTGGCAGGACTGATTGGACTTTCACTTTTCATTTTTGTGGTTAGCGATTTTTTTGGCGGAAGCCGTAGCCAGAGGATCAGGCAGAGAAAATACTATGAGATTGGCCAGGTGAACGGTGAAAAAATTATGTATCAGGACTATGAGCAAAGGATACAGTCTCTTCAGGAGATATACAAATTATCAGGCACCTCCACTTTTGATGAAACCATGATTGAAAACATGAGGGAACAAACATGGGAGCAGATTATAAGGGAAAGGATTCTCGACAGAAAATATGAAGACCTTGGAATCGGGGTCAGCACCGAAGAACTTGATGAACTTGTTTTCGGAGCAAACCCTCACCCCGTAGTTACCCAGTTGTTCACCGACAGGCAGACAGGTATCTTCAACAGGTCGTTTCTTGTCAACTTTCTGAAATCGACCGAAACTGACGAAACAGCCAAAAAGTACTGGTTATTTTTCGAGGATCAGATTGTGAACGACAGGCTGAACAGCAAATTTAACAACCTGATCGGTTCGGGTTTATACATAACATCCAAACAGGCTGAATTTGAAAATTCCCTCCTGTCGAAAAGCGTGGATCTCAGCTTCATGTCGAGAAACTTTAATACTGTTCCCGACTCTGCGGTAACCATTACATCAAAAGAAATAAACGAATATTATGAGAAGCACAAAGAAGGCTATAAACGAAGTGCTCAGAGAGATATAGAATATGTGACATTTGACATTGCGCCGTCAGAAGATGACTTCAGGCAGGCTGAAGAGTGGATTAAAAGAATTGTGGAAGAGTTCAGAAATTCAACCGAACCGGCTCAGTTTGTGAATACAACTTCCGACACAAGACACAATGGATTTTACTATCCCATTTCAGAAGTGCCTGAAGCACTGAGGGATTTTGTTCAGAAAGAAAACCGCAATGAAGTATTCGGTCCATGGCTGGAAGACGGCTCCTATAAGATTGCAAGGCTGATAGATTCCGGCGACCGTCCCGATTCGGTACACGCGAGACACATTCTTATTTCACCCTCTCAGGTAAGGACATTAAGCCAGGCCAGAGCAATTGCCGACAGCCTTGTGAAACTTATCAGATCGGGCAAGTCATTTGCCGATATTGCCCGGGACAATTCAGACGATCAGGGTTCGGCGAACCTGGGCGGAGATCTTGGCTGGTTTAAGGAAGGTCAGATGGTTGTACCTTTTAATAATGCCTGTTTTACCGGCAAAAAAGGTGAAATAATTACAGCTGAAACGACCTTTGGCGTGCATATTATCGAGATTCTGGATCTGTCGCCGAAGAGAAGAAAATATGAAGTCGGGATAATTGAAAGAAAGGTGGTGCCGGGTTCTCTTACAACCCAGAAAATTTATGCCGAGGCCAGCCGCTTTGCCAGCATGAACAGCACCTACGAAAAGTTCAATCAGACAATTGCCGCCGAGAAACTTAACAAGAGGATTGCCACTGCCGTTACACCGCAGCAGAAAACACTGCCAGGACTGACACAGCCAAGATATCTGATCATGGCGCTTTTCCAGGCTGAACCGGGTAAAATAATTCTCGATGCCAACCAGCAGGCTGTATTTGAAATTTCAGATAAATATGTTGTTGCATTCTGTACCAGGGCAGTAGAAGAAGGTCCGGCCCCACTGAAAGAGGTTGAAAGCGATATACGTTTTGCCCTGCTGAAAGAAAAGAAAGCGGAGAAAATAGGTTCGGAGCTCCTCAGTCAGGTGAATGCCGGCAAATCTCTTTCTGAAATTGCCGCCCTTTCAGGAACAACGGTTCTTGAAGCCACAGGTATAAATTTCAATTCCTATATGGTTCAGGGAGCAGGGATAGAACCTGCTCTGGTTGCCGCAGCTTCTGTTGCAGAACAGGGTAAAATCGCAGGTCCGGTTACCGGTAACAACGGAGTTTACCTGATTGAAGTGAACAATGTGGTTGCGTCAGTTGAAGGTGATCTGAAGACACTGGGCGACCGTCTTAAAATGACCTACAGAATGAGGGGAATGTACGAAGCATACGAAGCCCTAAGGAAAGCATCCCACATTGTTGATAAAAGGTATAAGTTCTATTGATTTTATAAGCTTCCTTTATCCTTTCCGGCCGAGAAACGATCGAGTATTAACGGGTCATTCATCTCCCTTGATAGCCCTGCGATGAATTCGAGAGGCGTGTCGTAAAGGTCGAGAATCATCAATCCGTCGAGACAATTATTAAAATCCGGGTCAATATTAAACCCGATTATTTTACCGTTGATTTCCAGGTATTTTTTAAGCAAAACCGGCATTCTGTATCCCGGTTCAACGTCTATGATTATCTTTTCTATCTTGTCAATATCCCTTTCAGAATAATCGACCAGTACCTGTCTGTCGGTGAACCTGTCGGGTGCAGGCTTAAATTCCTTTCTTGGCTTAATGTACCTGGCCAGTTCGGATGAAAAGAACCACTTCTTAATGTAGTCAACTATAAGACTTTTTGAGAATTTCGACAGGTCATTGCTTATGCTTACCGGCCCTATAAGGTACCTGTATGAAGGGTGCTTTAGCAGGAAAACCATAATACCTTTCCACAACAGGAACAGGGGAATTACTTTTTTCTGGTAGTCCTTCACAATAAATGACCTGCCAAGTTCAACAGATTTTGAAAGATATTCTGCAAATGATTTTTTGATTTTGAAGAGGGAACTGATGTAAAAACCCTTTATTCCGAACCTGGAAATGATTTCGTCGCCAGGCCCCAGTCTGTAGGCTCCGGCTATCCTGTTTTCTTCATTATCCCACATTATAAGGTGGAGGAAATAGAAATCATATTTGTCGATATCTATGCTCTTGTTTGTACCCTCGCCCACTTCCCTGAAGGTAATCTCCCTGAGGCGTCCGATCTCTCTGAAAATGTTTGGAATGACATAAGACGGAGTACATAATAAAGTGAAGTTTTTTGTTGTAAAAAGCTCATAATCAGGTTTTATCCTTTCAAATTCATCCTTAAGCACCTGCGGTTCAACAGCGTCAATTACCGGGACTGGTTTTTTGGTCTTTTTCAGCTTCCCCTGTCTTTTTTCATTATGACGTATTGTGGCGCTCAGCGAGAAAACCCTTGCACGGAGGTAGCGACCGAAAAGATCGATATCCTTGATGTCTCCCTGTTCCTTTGCACCCAGCGGTTTGCCAATCCTCACAGAGATAGTGCGGTTTCTCTTTCTTGAAACCTCCGACGGAATGTATGGTTTATGTTTTAACGGGTTCATCCTGGAAAAGACATACTTTATTCCGGGAAGTGTTCCGTGAAAATAGACAGGAACAACAGGCACTCCGGCAGCTCTGATTAATTTTATGGCAGCTCTGTTCCACTTACCGTCAATTATTATTCCCGGCGCAGAATAATGCTCGGAGTCGGTTGCAGCAGGAAAAAATCCGACACCATGACCGTCACCCAGATGTCGCAGAGTATTTCTTACACCTGAAACTGAAGGTTTCTCATTAGAGGCCTTTTCGAGTGTGTTGACAGGTATAATAATTTCCCGGAGAGGCTCAACTTCGAGCAGCACCGGATTGCCAAGAAGCTTGAAATCGGGTCTTTTTGCTGCAATGATTTTATAAAGAATCATGTAATCGATTCCCCTGAAGGGCTGGTTCGAAACTGCGATAAATGGTCCTTTTTCCGGAATATTATTCAATGACTCCTCGGGAATTTCGATTTTTATTTCCATGTGATCAAGGAGGGAATCGATGAGAGTGACCGGATCCTTTTTCTGCGATTCGGTAAATAGCCTGTTCAGAAGATTATATCTGTAAATTCTCAGGAGTGTATCGGTAAATATTGTTCCTCCCGGTATTATAAGTGGTCTGGTGTCGGTTTTATCTATATTTATAATGCGGTACATTCCCTGTATTTGAACAAATATAGGAATTTCAAAATTATCTTCTCCTTTTTTGTTTAGTCCTGTTTCTCTTTCCGTAATCTGATCTTTTAAGAACATCATCACTATTTGCCCCCCTTTGATTCCCCCCAATTGGGGGGAAAATCTTCTGTTGGCACCTGGCTGGGCTCAATATATTTCCCGTTGGGCTCAACGTCCTGCTCCCGTTGGGCTCAACGTCCTCGCTCCCGTTGGGCTCAACGTCCTCGTTGAGCCCTGTAATAACATTTAACCAACAAACCGGCTGAACGAGGACGTTCAGCCGAACCTGCAGAATACCTGTTGGGCTCAAACTCCAGGTTGAGCCCTTGATATGACCATGAACAAACCGGCT
>ERZ795050.5610-NODE-5610-length-10625-cov-5.205393_pt1 | contig 10625 bp, 7 predicted proteins | sample MGYA00375134_ERZ795050 | MGnify/ENA primary metagenome ERZ795050 (study PRJEB30179, sample SAMN05720221) | activated sludge metagenome | isolation source: Anaerobic digester | place: Japan | collected 2015-05-26 ... | reverse complement strand
CCTTCCGGTACAAGCTCAACCGGTTCACGGAAATCCAGGTGCTGACACCCATGTACCGCGGGGAGACCGGGGCTAACGCGCTGAACAAACTGCTTCAGGCGAAACTTAACCCCGGAGGTGCCTCCGTGCCACGCGGGACTACGGAGTTCCGCGTGGGTGACAAAGTTATTGTGACGCGCAACAATTACTCCAAGATGGTTTTCAATGGAGATATCGGCAGGATTGTGGGCGTGGACGCCGAAAACGCGAAAGTCAGCGTCGAACTGAACCTTTCCGCGGCGGATACCGTTCGCGTCACGTACGAGTTTGACGAGCTCGACGAACTGAGCCTGGCGTACGCGATCAGCGTTCACCGGAGCCAGGGATCTGAATTCCCCGCCGTGGTGATGCCGATCACGACGCAGCACTATATGATGCTGCAGCGCAATGTATTGTACACCGCGGTCACGCGGGCGAAGAGACTGCTTGTCCTTGTCGGTTCGAAGAAGGCGCTCGCGATTGCCATTCGGAATGGATCAGCGACCGGACGTTACACCATGCTGGCAAAGGAAATACGGGATGCCGTATCCGCACAACGTGCCCATTCCCCGGAGAAGTAACGTGGATTTTCTCGCGAAGTTGAAAGCTGCAGCCCGGACACGCGGTTCCTGGCTCTGCGTCGGGCTGGATCCGATTGTGGAGAAGCTCCCGGCGTGTCTACCCCGTTCGAGCACCGGCGTCACGGCTTTCTGCCGGCGCATCATCGAATCGACCGCTCCGCACGCGTGCGCGTTCAAACCGAACATCGCCTTTTTCGAGGCTCTGGGCCGCGATGCCTTCTCTGTTCTGGAGGATGTCATCAGCAGCGTTCCGGAAGACATTCCAGTAATCCTGGATGCCAAGCGTGGTGATATCGGTTCGACCGCGCACCTGTACGCGAGATCCTATTTCGAGAAACTCGGGGTAGATGCGGTCACGTTGAGCCCCTACCTCGGATGGGACGCAATCGAGCCATTCCTCGGGTACCCGGGCAAAGCCGTTTTCGTGCTTTGTCTGACTTCGAACCCGTCCGCGGCGCAGATTCAGATGCTGCCCTGCGAGGGGGAACCGTTGTACGTGAGGGTCGCCAGACTGGTGCAATCTCAGAACCCATCCACCGGGCTGGTGGTCGGTGGCACCCGGCCCGAGCAGATCGGGATTGTCCGGGAGATCTGTCCGGAATCACCGTTTCTGATACCCGGGATTGGAGCACAGGGAGGAGACCTGGAGCTGAGCGTCAGACTTGGTTCGTGGAAAACCGGAGGCGGCGCTCTCATCAACGCATCGCGGGCGGTTCTCTACGCTTCGAATGGAGAGGATTTTGCCGAAGCAGCGGGCGGCGTGGCTGCCGGTCTCAAGGAAGAGATAGCACGAGCGGGTTCTGCATTTCAGCGGAGTCCATAGGCCTTCCTGGAATCGGCAGCATTCGCGTTTTCCACGATGAATCTCTGGATGGCAAACGGGTCGAAAGGTTTGCGCCAGAAGCCGTCTATGGGAAGCGCCCGTACGTCATCCTCATGCAGTACGGCGCTTATGAGGAGCATTCGGGTTTTCGGACTCAGGCGACCGATCTGTTTGATGAGCGTCACGCCGTCCATGCCCGGCAGTTTTACGTCCGAAACCACCCAGTCGTACGGGTTTTTCCCGATCAGTTCGAGCGCAGTCGGGCCGTCTGCGGCCATGTCGACGTGGATATCCGCGCCCCGCAATGCCATTGCCAGCATGGTGCGCGCACCCGTTTCGTCGTCCACAACCAAAACCGAAAGCATTCCGCAACCCTTCTCGATGAACCCTGCGGCCCACGATTACTCCACATTCCGTGCCAGAAGTGCGGTCGGGTGTCGCAGCGAAGGTGAAGAGAAGCGGGAAAGACGCCATCAACGGGGTTTCTCTTGGAGACCCGGGGGCTGGCAGATCCTGATTCAACCGGACCCGTTGCTACATTTCGTTGCCCCTTTGGTTCGTTTCTTCGCGCCAGGTTATGGAAAGGCTTCGTCGCTCGCTTCGTTCGTTTCTTCGTCCGAAAATCCGTAACTCTTCAATTTTCGCGCGAGCGTATTCCGGCTGATGCCAAGCTGTCGCGCGGCTTCGCTTCGGTTGCCGGAGCACTGGTCGAGGCGTTCGAGGATGTGTTGCCGTTCCATTTCCGCAAGCGTCAATTGCGTCGTGTTGGCCCTGCTCGCGGGAGGGCTGGACACCTCGGGCGGAAGGTCTTCCGGGAGGAGCACGTCGCCATCAGACAACAGCAGCGCGCGTTCGATTGCATGTTCCAGTTCGCGCACATTTCCCGGCCATGTGTACCGAAGGAGAGCCTCACCTGTTTCTTTCGCAAGCCGGACGTGTCCCCGATTGAATTTGGGGGCGTACCGAGCCAGAAAATGCTGCGCAAGGGGGAGTACATCGTCCAGTCGTTTTCTGAGAGGTGGGATATCCACGGGGACAACCCGAAGTCGGTAATAGAGGTCTTCCCGGAATTTGCCTTCACGAATCGCATTTTCGAGATCGCGGTTCGTGGAAGCCACAATCCGCACATCCACTCCTACCGGCCTTGTTTCGCCCACCCTCCTGACCTCTCCCGATTCAAGGACCCGCAGAAGCGCTGCCTGCGCTCCAAGCTCCATGTCCCCGATTTCGTCGAGGAGAAGGGTCCCACCGTCGGCATCCTCAAACAGGCCTTTTTTTGCAACGATGGCCCCGGTGAATGCTCCCTTTGCGTGGCCAAAGAGTTCACTTTCGAGGAGGGTCTCTGTTAACGCGCTGCAGTTCACCGTAAGAAACGGATGCGCTGCGCGCGAGGAATGGTTGTGGATAGCGCGAGCGACCAGCTCCTTCCCCGTGCCGCTTTCGCCGGTGATGAGAACTGTCACGTCGGTGCGCGCAATGCGTTGGATTGTGCGGAACACCGTCTGCATCGCGGGGCTTATGCCGATAAGGTCGTCCAACTGCAATTGACCGACGCGTTGACGCAACGCATCCAGTTCGGAGAGCAACTGGCGGTGTTGGAGGGCACGCTCAAGCGTGAGCAGCAACTCCTGCGGGTACACGGGTTTGGTGAGGTAGTCCGCCGCACCGAGTTTCATCGCTTCGACTGCCGAATCCACGCTGCCGTACCCCGTCATTATCAGAACCGCCGGGCTGGGGTAGCGTTTGCACGCGATTCTGAGAATGTCGATCCCGGTCATATCGTCCAGACGCAGGTCTGTGATAACTGCGTCGTACACCTCGTCTGAAAGGCGACCCACCGCTGCCGTTCCCGTGTGTTCTACATCGGCGTGGTACCCGGCATCTTTCAGCGCCAGCGCCAGAAGACCAACAACGGCGCGTTCATCATCTACGAGCAGAACTCTGGGAGTTGCCATCAATCCCTTCCGAGGTCAACGTGAATGTCACCCGCGTACCCGCGCCCGGTTGGCTTTCCACAGCTATCGCTCCACCGTGGGCCTGGATAATTCGCCGTGCGATGGGAAGGCCAAGACCGGTTCCCCGAGGTTTTGTAGTGTGAAACGGCTCGAACACGCGTTCGAGTTCCTCCGGAGGAATTCCGGGGCCTGTGTCGGCAATCGAAACACGGACCAGACCGTTCTCGTAAGTCAGATCGATGGCAAGCTCTCCCTGGCCTGCCATTGCCTGGATTGCGTTCAGAATGACATTCCAGAACACCTGTCTGATCTGGTCACCGTCGCAATTCACAAGAGGCAGATCAGGAGAGACCGTTATTCTGGGCACAACAGAACCGACGGCGTCTTTGTCGCTCCAGATGATTCTCACGAGGTCCTGCAGCATTTCCTCGAGGTTTTCCGGTTTTCTCCGTGGGTTCCGCGGGCGTGCGAACTGGAGGAAATCATTCAACGTGCTGTCCAATCGTTCACTTTCGACGAGAATCGTGTCGAAAATCAGCGACCGTTCTTCCTCAGAACGTTTGGAGGACGTGAGCAGGCGGATTCCGCTCACGATGGCACTCAGCGGATTGCGAATCTCGTGGGCAACGGCAGAGGCCATACGGCCAATGCGCGCCAGCTCTTCCGCCTCGCGCAGAGCCAGTTGGGCCGTCTGAAAACCAGTTACGTCGTGGTAAATGGCTTGAAGAACGGTGGATCCCGCGAATGGAACCAGCGAAAACGCAGCCTCCACGGAACAAACCTGTTTTCCCGAACCAACCAATTGCATCGGCGAAGAGCCAACCGGGTCTGTAATGGAAGGCCCGATTACCTTACTCAGTGTGGCGTGGTCTTTTTGAGGATGGAGATCACGCAACGTCATGCGGAGCACGGCGTCACGTTCGTACCCGAGGCGTTCCACCACGGCACGATTCACGTCGAGAATACGACCCGTCACCGGGTCACACAGCATCATCATGTCGGGCGCGTTCTCAAACAGCGCGCGGTATTTCGCCTCGGAACCCATCAGTCTCGTCTGTGCCGTGCGAAGATCCGCCGCCAGTTGCTCCAAAAGACCGATGTGGTCCTCCAGGTTGACCTGCCCGAGGTCGTCCAGAAAAACCTGTTCCGGTCCGAAAGGCTTTTCCGGAGTTCGCAGTTCGAAGATGCAGAACGGCGCGCCTGCTCCGGTACACTGACGTTCCAGAGCAACCACAGGTTTTCCCACAAGGGCACTTGCCCAGCCTGATGCATACCCTTGAAGCATCCAGCACGAAGAAGGCCCCAGAGGCACACCGCAGTCGGTCTCGAAGGAGTGCCGCCACACACCTTCCGCGCGAAGGTCCTTTTTCGCCATGTCCAGACGTGTCTCTGTCAGTTCTGCATGCACGTGACCCATGAACATGTGCGCCTGCAACCCCAACGCCAGAAGATCATCGGGAGACGCTTCCGGATTGGTTGCCGCGGCCTGCTCGAAGTCGGCTTTCCCGCATCCGTACCCAAAACGCCTGTAGATGCCTCTCGCCCGTTCCTGCCCAACGGTGTTGACGATGGTCTCGCGCAGAGCATGCATGGCATCCACGTCGACGAGTATCTTTCGCCGTCCGTCCACGCGGATGACGGCATCCTCTGGATGCCATTGTATGCGAGTTTTGAAGTCGTCAGCGCTGAGATGATTACGCATCGTGATCGTCCCTGCAGAATACCGTTCCGGGTCACGCTCTAAATGTATCGGTCGCCTTTCAAACAAGACAACGCTGACACGGGGTCACCCGGTTTCCGCAGGTTCAAATGACGAACTTGCCATTTTGGCGCATGTAATGCGGGTACGGCATGCGATCAATGCGATTCCACCGATTTCCACCACAGGTAGTGGGTGTGAATTTTTGAACACCAAGGAAACCCAAAAAAAGAAAAACCACTGTTCAAAAATGCATTGTTTCCTTCGGGATTGACCCCTTAGCTTAACCTTACACTAACCGAGTATCTCAGCGTGTGATTCAGCCCGTGCCATGAACGGCATCAGCGCCCTTCAAAAGGGATTTTGACGCCGAGGGATACGTATTTTTCGTTGATCACAACACGGCGAAAAACGCAACTTGGTCAAGAATTTGTTTATTAAGAACTTAACCCTTTTTTGATAAAGATACGCGCGAAATGACCTGCTCACCGGCAGAAGCCTGGACTCAGTGTCTCGTTGCTTTGAAGGGGAAGTTGTTCTCCCAGAGCTACGATACCTGGATCAAACCCCTCGTGTGCACCCGGTTCGACTCCGAACTTGTCGTGCTGGAAGCGCCGTACAGCTTCTCCGTATCGTGGATTCGAGAACATTACCTCAGGGACATCGAGCGCACGATACGAAAGCTGTTCAATATCAGCCCGAGAGTTGAATTCGAACTCCTCCCCGGTTCGTCGGACGAAGAGACGCGGCTGCTCTCCGGCGAACCGCACGTGCAGATCGGACCCGGCACATCGGACCGTCACGCGGCGACGTCCAGAAAATCAGCGCCGCGCACGGACAAAGAGCCTGCGGAAACCGAGACGCTCTCGCTGGTGAATAAGGATTACACCTTCGGGTCCTTCGTCATAGGCTCAAACAACGAAGTTGCGCAGAGCGCTGCGAAAACGGTCGCGCGCAACCCGGGCCGAACTCCTTTCAACCCCCTCCTGATATACGGTGGAGTGGGACTTGGTAAAACACACCTTCTGCACGCAGTCGCCAATGAATGCGCGCTCGCGGGCAACGCAAAGAACGTCATTTACCTCACGAGCGAACAATTTGTGCGCGAGTTTGTGACGTCCTTGAAAGAGAACCGGACCCTCCAGTTCGCACGCAGGTACCGTCAGGCCGATGTGATGCTGGTGGACGATATTCAGTTCTTTCAGGGCAAAGAGCGCATGCAGGAGGAGTTTTTCCACACATTCAACACGCTTCACGGGCAAGGCAAGCAAATAGTCCTGTCGTCCGATCGTCCGCCGGAGGCCCTTGGAGGCCTTCAGGACCGCCTGCTTTCGCGATTCCAATGGGGATTGGTGGCCGACATACAGCCTCCTGATCTCGAAACAAAAATCGCGATCTGCGAGATGAAGGCCGAGGCGACGGGCCTGCATCTCGATGACAGCGCCGCGGAATTCATCGCCTCACAGGTGAAAAGCAACATCCGGGAGCTTGAAGGGATCATCAAACGGTTGCTTTTCCTTGTGCAGAACCACGATGCGAAGTTGACGCTGGACATCGTGGAAAGTGCGGTCCGCACCATGCGCCTTGCGGCGCCGGAGACCGTCACCGTGAAGCGCATCCAGGAAGCTGTCGCCTCCCACTACGGTATTTCTGTTGATCTCCTGACCGGAAAAAGCCGGCGTTCGGACGTCGTCAGCAAACGCCAGCTTGCGATGTACCTGTGCAAATTGCTGACGACGGAGAGCCTCAGGGCCATAGGGGCCGCGTTTGGTGGGCGCGACCATGCGACGGTGATTCACGCGTGCGAACGGATTGAGACGGCGCTGGCAGAGCAGCGATCCCTCGTTCTGGAGCTGAATTCCATCTCCGTAGCGCTGGGCGTCAGCGGCCGAATACGAACAAATGTCGCATGAAAGCCGCAGGTAGCGGCGCAAGGTTTTTTCTTTCCCACGGCACACCAGATCGCCGGTTTCCGTCAGCCTATCCGGAAGACGGCGATTCTTCGCGGCTCGAGGTTGCTGCCTCCCGCGCACTTCCGCAATCTCAGGTTCACCCGTTCGGCTTGCAACAAAACCCCTTCTCGCGAAAATTGAACGCGGGCCCGCTCTCCTGAATGCTCCCACACGCGGGCGTAGGTCTTCCCCCGTTCCCGGAACACACTGCTCACTGTCACGTTTCGGGGCGTAACCGATGCAAGACTGAATCGTTTCGGTAACCGACCCGGGTGAGACACCTCGAAAACGCCATTCAGAGGACTCCCGAAGCATTGGCCAGCCTCGTGCACGGTCCCTCCTCGCCAATCACTCCGGTGCGGCATGAACGCGAGATCACCGTGGTAGTCGGAGATTCCGCCGTTCAGAAGAATCGCCCCGACTTCAGAAGCCGTCCCATCCACGCTCTGGCCGATCGCACCGTCGTTGAGCAACGCCAACCCAAGATCGGTGCCTTGATAGTCCACCCATTCAAGCGCGGCGAAAACGGGAGAGAGCGAGGGGTCGTACTCCCAGATGAGCAGCGGTTGCTGCCTTACGCATCTGATCGGCCCCAAATCCGGATTCAGCGTTGCGACGAAACGGACCTTCTCGCCGGGGTCCCCTGCCCTTCCGGGTGCGCCAGGAGTACCTTCTGTAAACTCCGGCCAGATGTGAACGTGAACCGTTATGTAGGGGACATCCGGAACAACGCGGTAGGTGATTTCGAACCGATGGAATTTGCCCAGCCACCCTGATTCCCGGGCCACCGCGGAGACCCGACCAACCTCGATTTCAAGGTTTCCTCCGGAGCGAACACGTTCCCCCGCAATGTCACCCGAAAGCCCGACCGTACCGGGAACCACCACCGACTGTTCGCTTCCTTTCAGCACCAATCCGTCGATGCCGCCTCGTTCACCAAATGTCACCGAGAAATGCGGAGTCGTGATTGTCCGTCCCTCGACGCGCGCGGCGCAACGTGTCTCCGCCTGCGCACCGGGGCGGACGGCGTACGTCTGGTAGCCAAGGGATGGCACGTCCGCAACGAACCCCATTTCGACGTTTTCCGCTTCCTCGGACACCACCTCCCACTGAATTGGCGTCTCACCAAGGTGCAGCGCTGCCTTGCTTGCCATCTCTTTCGGCAGAGTAACGGTGGCGTACTCTCTCCGCTGGAACGCCAGTGGATTCCATACGACTACGGCGCCAAACCCGTCCCCCGTCTCAATCTCGCCCGCAATCGTTCTCAAAACCCGACCAGACACACCTCGTGCGATCCGCGAGGCCTCGTGTTGGAGGTGGTACATCACTGTGCTCAGACTTTTGAGGGATACGTCATGGTTCTGCGCACCGAGGTGAAGCTTCCACGCCTCACGCATTTCTTTCTCACCAGGCACATCACCGAGAAGCGCGGCCGCAAGCGCCCGAGAAAAATCACCCATCCGAAGCTCTGCTTCCGCCCTGTGGTCGACCACCCAGTCGCGGTTTCCCATGAAGCCGTAATCGCAGAACGAACTCACGCGCGTTTCGAAAAGGTTCGGATCAGCGGCCAACGAACACGTGGGAGTCGGAACGGCTTCGAACAGCTCCTCCGCCGTGACCCACCGAAAACGAGGGTCGTTTTCCGTGTCCGCGGCGAGCGCGTGGCCGGAATCCATACAAAGATTGTTGTTGGTGTACTGGTTGTTGTGGTCGTCGTCCTTCGACATGACAACCGGCGAGATTCCCTTTCGTTCCTGCGCGATCTTCCAGTTCCACAGGTCGTCCAGCGTATAATTGCCTCGTGTGGCCCTCGTATTCCTGTACCGCGTCATGATCCACATGGAGTACGTGCAAGCGTCGCCTTTTTGGAGCCGGTCGCCTGAGTATTCGGGAACTGCCAGAATCTTCGTGGAGTCGGGCCCAGTCCACCATACAGAAGCGGAATCCGAAGTCGGCACCGGACTGCCCAATTGGCCGGGCCCGTGGATACGCAGCAACGCACCGCGGTATCCAAGGTCCTTTAATATCTGAGGTAGCTGCGCGAAGTTCCCCGGTTCGCTGACTGTCCAGATATCTACTCTGACTCCAAGCTGGCGGCGAATTTCCTCCCAACCGACAAGAAGGTGACGCAGATTCGATTCTCCCGAACGAACGCACGCGGTTGGTTGCGCGTAGTCGCCGCCGGTGACGAAAAGCCGGTCGGGAAATGACGCCATCCAACTGCGAATCCTCCGTGCCAATTCCGGGCTGTTCTCATACGTGTGCGCACCGAGATTCAGCCCCATCTTGTAACGGGGGTTCCGCATCATTCTTTCCACTGTTTAGGCGGTCCAATGTTCAATCGCGTCGGGTGAAACCCATACACCCCAGCCGAAATACCCGGAATGGTGTATGTCCAGAAGCAGGAGCGGTTCCATGTTCTCCGAATGGGATGTCTTTTTCGACACGGGAGATCCTCCGATTGCAGTAATCCTGTGGGGTGTGAACACAGAGCAAGCCGCGAACGCAGATTGGGAACAAACGAGTCCGGCGAGACGGCCTTGACCGTTTCAAAATCGCCCGTAACTTACTATGGACAAAACCCACCGGTACGTCGTGAGCCAGACCTCGCGACGCTAGGCTTGCTTCACGACACAAGGTCTCCCTTATGACTTCACGAGAGCGTGTTCGCGCAGCGTTCCAGCACAGACAACCGGACAGAACTCCCATCTTCGAACGCGAAATCAAACACCCGACAGATAACGCGATCCTGGGAAGGCCTGCCATACACCCGTACAACTGGCCGGAGTTCATGCGCGTCTGGGCGCGCGAGGGGTGGCGCGTTGCAATGGAGCGTTATGCGGACGATGAGTTCGAGATACTCCGGCTGCTTGAATTCGACATGATCCGCCTCGTCCCGAATCCTCCCTCTTCTGCGCCGAGGCCGGTGGAGCTCGACACTTTCACCTTCCAACAGGGAGATTCGGTTCTCCGCTACCACCCGGCTTCCGGCGTCGTCGAGGACGTCAACGCGAGGACACGTGATCTGGATCGCTGGGAGAACGATTTCCGTGCGAACGTGGAGAAGGAATACGTGCCTCCGAGTCTGAGCGACGACCAATTGTTCGTCTGGCGGCGAATCCGCAGGCACATCGCTGACGCCGGGCTGGATGTCGCGATCTACGTCTCGCTCTACGCCATCCCTGTAGCCGCGCTGCCGCCCTTTGCGCTGGAATGGTTCGTAACCGCACCGGAACTCTTGGACCGCTACTATGAGAAACAGTCGCAGTGGATCATTGACACGGCACGCCTTTTCCGAATGGAAGGCGCCGAAATAGCGGGTCTCGGCGGCGATTTCGCAGGCGACACCGGTCCCGTAATCTCGCCGCGTGCGTACCGGGAACGAGTAGTCCCGCATATCCAGCGGCAATCTGATGCCTTGCACGAAATGGGGTACTGGACCACCAACACCACCGACGGATACCTGTGGGACGTCCTGCCCGATTTTCTCGAAAGATCACATGTGGATGGCTACGGCGAAATCGACGTGGCGGCCGGAATGGACCTTGCCCGCCTCAAAAAGGAATGGGGGGAGCGTTTTACGTTTCTCGGCAATCT
>ERZ795050.5603-NODE-5603-length-10635-cov-4.921267_pt1 | contig 10635 bp, 8 predicted proteins | sample MGYA00375134_ERZ795050 | MGnify/ENA primary metagenome ERZ795050 (study PRJEB30179, sample SAMN05720221) | activated sludge metagenome | isolation source: Anaerobic digester | place: Japan | collected 2015-05-26 ... | reverse complement strand
CTGATTTCCGCGATGTCCTCAAAGGAAAGCCCCTGGTGAAACCTCAGCACCACGGCTTCCCGCACATCCGGGGTCAGTTTGCGCACGCAGAGATCGAGCAGCCTGAACTCCTCCCCCCGGATGGCGCATCCCTCCGGGTTTTCGAAATCGCTTCCGGGTTCGCTGCTGCAAAGGGCCTCCAGGGGTTCCGGCGCCGGTTTCGCCCCCCTGAGATGGTTCCGGATCAGGTTGAGACTTATGGTATAAAGCCAGGTGAAAAATTTTCTCTCTCCCTTGAACTTCCCGAGGGCCACGTAGGCCTTCAAAAAAGTTTCCTGCGTGAGGTCATCGGCATCGTGATAGCTGCCCGTCATCCGGAAGGCCAGGTTGAAAATCGGGCCTTTGTAACGATTCACGACCTGGGTGTAGGCGCTTCGGTCGCCTCCCAGGACCCTTGTGATGATCTCGTTTTGTTCTTTCCAATCCATATACAGCCCGACGGGGTCAAAAGTCACAGACGGGATTAATGAAATGATCGAAAGTCTCACCCCGTGATGGAATCGTTCCTGCTTCGGATATTCAGAACCCCGGCGACCGGGGCAGAAAGTATTTTCAGCGGCTCATGCCGTGCAACCTGTTCCGTGATCGCCCAGCGGATTCACCTGCAGGCCCTCCGGAAAGAGTATCGCCGTGGGGCGGTGCCGGGCGGGGGGTACCCTCCTTAAAATCTAGAGCAAAATCAATACCAAAAACGCTTAAATCACCCATGAACACATGGACATGCATTTAGCCATGCCCGATGGTTCTTTCCCGGTCACGAAAGGCGGCCCCATCCCCGCAAACCTTCCCGGGAAGTGACCCTCGGCGATTGAACATGATCAATTTCATTCATCTTTTTATCTTGCAATTTATCTGCGGCCAATATAGATGATGGAAAGGACATGGCATATTAGTTGAATATCACACATAAATTGCACTTTCTGAATCACGGGGACGGGCTTTCGTCTTCCAGCCCCTTCGCGAGAAAAAAGTATGACCGCGAACAGGACCACCGAAAACCCTGATGCAATCAAGACGCGAATCGCGGCGCCGGATATCAGTGTGGTCATTCCTGCCTACAACGAAAAGGAAGGAATTGCAACGGTTGTAACCAATATACAGCATGTCATGGATCTCACGAACCGACCCTATGAAATCATTGTCGTCGATGACGGATCCGGGGACGGGACGGCCGAAAGGGCCCGCGGGGCGGGCGCCCGTGTGATGTCCCACCCCTACAACATCGGAAACGGAGCGGCTGTCAAGACGGGTATCCGGAGCGCCCGCGGCGACATCCTGGTGATCCTCGACGGCGACGGTCAGCACGACCCGGCCGACATTACCCGCCTCCTGGAGAAGATAGGACCCTACGACATGGTGGTCGGGGCCCGGACGTCGGACTCCCAGGCGAGCCTCCACCGCAGTCTGGCCAACAGGGTCTACAACGGACTGGCGACCTACGTGTGCGGCAGGAAGATCGAGGATCTCACATCGGGTTTCAGGGCCGTCAAGGCACACATCGCCCGGGGCTTCGTCTATCTCCTGCCGAACACCTTCTCCTACCCCACCACGATCACGCTGGCCGTGGTGAGATCGGGCCACAGCCTGGCCTACGTGCCGATCCGGTCCAGAAAGCGAAGCGGCAAGAGCAAGATCAAGCTCCTCCGGGACGGTTCAAGGTTCTTCTTCATCATCATCAAGATCGCCACCCTCTTCTCGCCGATGAAGATCTTTCTGCCCGTGAGCGGCTCATTGTTCCTGGCGGGTCTGGGTTACGGTCTCTACAAGATCTACGTCCTCGGCGAGAGATACGGCCCGACCTCCGCCATGATCATGACGATGGCGGTGATCATTTTCATGGTCGGCCTCGTGGCCGAGCAGGTGGCGAACCTGCGATTCGACAGGAGTGAGTCTCTCATCACCGAGAAGCAACCCGGCGACAGGGACGAGTGACCCCGTCATCCCGCACAGATAACCATGATTCACATCTTCATCGGCACGAAGGCACAGTTGATCAAAATGGCTCCCGTCATCCAGGAGCTGAATCGACGAGCCATCCGCTACAACCTGATCGACGGGGGCCAGCACGCGGCGGTGGTGTCTGAGCTCATCGGCCAGTTCGACCTCCGCAGACCCGACATCTCCCTCGGAAAAGAAGAGACCAACATCGATTCCATCACGAAGGCGCTGAACTGGGCGGGAACTCACATCTCCTCTGCCCTTCTGGATGCGGGCGGCGTCTGTGAAAAGGTCTTCCGGGGGCAAAACGGCATCTGCCTCATTCACGGCGACACCCTGACGACGCTTCTTTCCCTGCTCATGGCCAAGCGCTGCGGTCTCAAGGTCGCCCACGTGGAGGCGGGTCTGAGAAGCTACCACCTCTTCGACCCCTTTCCGGAGGAGATCATCCGGCTCATCGCCATGCGGTACAGCGATCTGCTTTTTGCGCCTTCCGACTGGGCCTTTGACAATCTCTCCAGGATGAATTACGGTCCGAAGAGCGTTCACGCCGGCGGCAACACCATCATCGACACCCTCCGCTATGCCAGGACGAAGACCGGGACCGGAAGACCCCTGCCCGGCCCATACGCGGTCGTCACCATCCACCGTGTGGAAACCCTCTTTTCAAGAGCCCGAATGGAGCGGGTCGCCTCCCTCGTCGAGCGGATGGCGCGGGATCGCAGGGTTCTCTTCGTCCTTCACGAACCCACCCGGCAGCGGCTCATCCGATACGGGATCCTCGAGCGGCTGAAGAATGTCCCGGGCGTCGAGATGCGGGAGCTACAGCCCTACATGGCCTTCGTCAATCTCCTGGCCGGGGCGGATTTGATCGTCACCGACGGGGGGAGCATCCAGGAGGAAAGCCACTATCTGAACGTCCCGTGCCTGATCATGCGGGCCAAGACGGAGCGGATGGAGGGCCTGGGAGATAACGCTTATCTCGCCGGCTTCAATGAAGAGCGCATCGACCGCTTCTTTGAAATGCTCCCCGACCTGAGGCGGAAAAACCCCGATGTGCAGGATGTGCACCCCTCGGGGATTATCGTCGACCACGTTGCGGCTTATGCATGAAACAACCGGACAGGCGCTCTCTTTTTTTTCCGTCATCGTCCCGGTATACAACGGCGCGGACACGCTCAGGGAGTGTCTTTCCGCTCTCACGGGTCAGGATTACCCCGGGGGGCAATTCGAAGTGATCGTAGTCAACGACGGCTCTGTGGATGCCTCGGCGGAGATTGCGGCCGGTTACGACGTGCGGTTGATTGACCTCGGGGCCAACCGGGGCAGGATCGTGGCTCGAAACACAGGAGCCGAAGCGGCCCGTTTCGACACTCTCGTTTTCAACGATGCAGGAGTGATCCCCGGGCCTCAACTTCTTGCTCGCGTGAACGGAAGGGGTTATCAGCCCCTCATGCCGGAGGTGGATGCCGACGATGGAATCACCTGGGGCTATGCGCGCCTGTTTTACCTTCTGAGATCCAGGTGGTATGCCCCATACTATCCCGCATCCCCGGAATCCGGCGAGTACCTGATCACGCCGGAAAATTTCAATGCCGTGCCGAAGGGAACCGGCTGTTTCGTCTGCGACCGTTCCCTCTGGCTTCGGAGCCAGCCCGCGTCCTTTGATCGATCCACAAGCGACGATACCCGCATCCTGAAGAAGATCGTGGAGGAACGGCCCATCTTGCGGACCCCTTCCATCCGGGTCCGCTACCTCCAGAGAACCGCTGCGGGGCGTGTCCTGCCGCATGTCTTTCAGCGGGGCCCGCTGTTCGCGGATTTTTACCTCAGGCCCGGCGGGAGGTACCGAATGGCATACCGGGCGGCTTGGATTACCCTCGGGTTTTTCCTGCTTGGCGCGTTGTCGTCGGCCGGGCTTCTTCTCTTTTTATGCGGGATGCTTTTTGCCGGCCTTCTGGCAGCCGCGTTTTACCTGGGCAGGCGCTGGACGGATATCCCTCTCGTCTGTCTCTACCTGCCGCCCCTGGCTCTGGCCTTCGGATGGGGTATCCTGAAATGGCAGGTCGCCGAGTGGCGAAAACAACCGAGGCAATGACCATGGCCCATCCCTACGACGCGAAATACTTCGAGGGGCTCAACAGGCCGGGCTTCTGGGGCAACAACTCATTCCGGGAAGCCCAGCGCATGCACACCCTGGAGGCGCTCTGTCAGCCACGGAAAGACGATGAGCTTCTCGAACTCGGCTGCGGCACCGGCCGCTACACGAGGGTCCTTGCCGACCGTGTCCGGCGAATCGTCGGTGTCGATTTCTCCGCCGCAGCCATTGAGAAGGCCCTTTCAGAAAGCACCCGACCCAACATGGAGCTGAGGAAGGCCGATATCCGGGATCTGCGGATATTCCTCGATCGCTCCTTTGACAAAATCGTTGCCATCGATGTCCTGGAACATCTCTCCGACGATGACCTGCGGGCAGTCCTCGCCGAAGTGAAGCGGCTCATGCGGGAGGAAGCCCTTTTTGTATTCTTCACCCCGTCCGGGAGTCACTGGATCGAGCGGTTGAAGCAAAAGGGCATCCTGCGGCAGGTCACCGGTCACATCAGAGTGCGGACGGAGAGAGAGTACGGCGACATCCTGCATCGGCAGGGATTCAGAATCAGAGATGTCATTCGTTATGAAACCTGTATTCCCCTGTGGCGGCTGATCGAAGGGAAGATGAAGGACATGCCATTCACGGGGGGGGGGGTCTTTGTTTCGCGACTCGGCATGTCCGTATCTCACTGATCCATGGACGATCCATTCCGCTACGCCAGATATCAGATGCAATTCCTGTCCCGGGAGCCGGAGTGGCTTTCCCTGATGGACACTGTCCGGACCTGCAAGTCGATACTGGACCTCGGTTCCGGCGACGGGCGCAACAGCTTCCACCTCGGCAGGGTCATGCCTTCCGCCCGGCTGGTGGCCTTCGATCTATCCATGATCCGCTGCCGGACCTGCCGGTCCCTCACAGGCAAAGAGGTCGTTTGCGGAGACGCCATGCATCTCCCCTTTGCCGACCGGTCCTTCGACATGATCGTTTCCACGCAGGTCATCGAACACGTGCCGGACGACTCGGGCTTTGTCCGGGAAGCGGAGAGGGTTCTCAAACCCGGCGGCTGCCTCGTCGTCAGTTCTGTCATCCGGTTGCCCTACGGATGGTACTTTTATCGGAATCAGGGAAGGTGGGTACTGGACCCGACGCACGTCCGGGAATACCGGAGCGCAAAAGAATTCCTCACACTGTTTGAGGACCGTTTCAACATTGTCAGGGCAGCCTCCTCCCCGGTCCATTACTCACCGGCGAGATTCCTGTACCGTGTCCTGGCAAAAGCGGGCTGGATCCGTCAACCGGACAGAAATGTGTTCTCATCCACGAAGTGGGGCGTTCGGATGGAGAGCCTGGTCATTCCTGTTCCGGGCTATCGAAATATCGTCATGCTTGCTGAGAAAAAATAGGGGAGCTTTTTCATGCGGGACCATCCGGACAAATCCAGGACGGCGAGGGTTCTGTCTTTCATCCTGCTGCTTGCCGCGCTTGCGGTCATTGCTCTCTATATCCGGGCGCACGAGGATTCCTTCCGGGCGGTCTCCGGTCTTTCGATCCGGGACGGCGCATTCCTGTTCGTTCTGGGCGTGTTCACGATCGCCGTCAACGGTCTTTTTCTGAAGACCTTTGCAGCGAAGTATCAAGTTGAGCTCCTTGCGAAAGAGTGGTTCGGGCTGGCGGTGGTCACGACGATGGGCAATTACCTGACCCCCTTTTCCGGCGGGATGATTGCACGAGCCGCGTACCTGAACAAGCGCCACAACCTCTCTTACTCAAAATTTGCCATGCTGTCGGCCGCCAATTATCTGCTCGTTTATCTGATCATCGCCCTTGCCGGTATTCTGCTGATCGGCTTCTCTCTATCCTCTGCCGATTCTTCCCGTGTTCTTCTCCTGTTCTTCGCGATGGTCGCCGCCCTGATCCTGGTTCTGTTAAGGGTCAAACGGGTGCCCATGAATGGGGCCCACCGGTATGTGGACGCTTTGAATCATGCCCTCCAGGGGTGGGAGGAGATGATGAAAGACCGGATCCTGGTGGCAAAAATTCTTTTCCTCACCGCAGTCAACGTCTCCGCAGGGGCGCTTCTCTTTTATGTTGCCTTCGAGGCGCTCGGATTCCCCGTGGCGTTTACAACGGCGCTTCTGATCTACCTCATCACTTCTTTTTCGCTTCTCATCAATGTCACACCGGGGAATTTAGGCGTGCAGGAAGCCGTATCCAGCTTTGCCGCCGCCATGCTCGGGGCAGGGGCCGACCCGGGCCTGATGGCCGCTCTCCTCATTCGCGGGGCCATGATGGCTGCGGCATTTACCCTCGGGCCGTTGTTCGGCATGCTCCTTGCGAGAGAAATGGCCGAAAATGGAACGGCCGGCAGTACAGGAGGATCACATTGAGGGTGGGCGCCCAGCAGATCGTATCGTTTGCGGAGAGGTGGAAATATGCCTTGGCTGTTGCGGCATTTTCGATCATCCTCATGACCATCTATTCGAACAGCTTCCACGCGGCCTGGCACTTCGACGATTTTGACAATATCGGCACGAATTCAAACGTCCACGTCAAGAACCTCTCCTGGACGGAAATAAAAAAGTCTCTGTTTATCCGCGGGTATTTTGCCAGACCCTTCGCCTATTTTACATTCGGACTCAATTATTATTTCGGCGGCCTCGATGTCGTCGGCTATCACGTCGTGAATCTCGCGATCCACGTTTTGACATCGATCTTTCTCTTCTTTTTCATCCGCAACACCCTGAATCTGCCCTCTTTGAAGGACCGCTATGGGGAAAATGCTTTTTCCATTTCCTTCGTTGCGGCACTCCTCTGGGCGGTGAATCCCGTTCATGTCACATCGGTCACCTACATCGTCCAGAGAATGTCGAGCATGGCCGGGTTGTTTTACATTTTGTCGATGACCTTTTATCTGAAGGGAAGAACGGGTGCACGGACCGCCGGAAGGGTCGTGTCGTTCACGTTCTGCGCCATTTTTTTCCTGCTGGCCTTCTGGACAAAGGAAAACGCCCTCATGCTCCCCGTCGCGATCTATCTCTACGATCTCTTTCTCATCCAGGGAGCAACAGCAGACCATGTCAAAAAGAACACCCGGATCGTCGTCCTGCCCTGCATCGTCGTTCTGGTGATCGGAATTCTGTACCGAGATTTTTCATCGATCCTGGAAGGGTATGACACGAGGCCCTTCAGCATGGCAGAGCGTTTGATGACACAGCCCAGGGTGATCTTGTTTTATTTGACCCTCCTAATCTACCCCATACCGTCCCGGCTCATGCTCCTGTACGACATCGATGTATCGAAATCCCTGTTGGACCCGTGGACAACGCTGCCCGCCATGGTCGGTCTTTTACTGATCGTGGCCTTTGCCCTGGTCAAGGCTCGCCAGTGGCCTCTTGTCTCATTCTGCGTCCTTTTCTTTTTCATCAATCACGCCATTGAGGGTTCCTTTCTCCCCCTGGAACTCATTTACGAGCATCGGAACTATATACCTTCCATGTTCCTCTTTGTCCCTGTCGCCATGGCCGCATGCTGGGTATTCAGAAAGTTCTCCGGAAATAGAATTCTACGGGGGCTGCTGATCGCGGCGTTTTGTTTTGTCGTGGCGGACCAGGGACACACGACCTACATGCGCAATGAAATCCTTTCCGATGAGAAAACACTCTGGCTCGACAATCTCGAAAAAGCTCCGAATTCAAGCAGGGTTCACGCCCTTCTCGGCAAAACACTCTTGAATGAAGGGGAGTATCAGCAGGCTCTGGATGAATTCCGGGAGGCAATTCGGCTGAAAAGATGGGTGAACCTCACGGAACCGGCAATCTATCAGTGCTACATCGGGAATTTTTTCCTGGATGTCATGGGGGACGACAAGAAGGCCGAGTCCCACTATGAGAAGTCTCTTGAATACACTTACTCTCACGAATATTTCAACGGAATGGCGATGGTCAACCTCAAAAGGGGAAATCTGGCCCAGGCCGAAGATCTCGTGCAGCAGGCCATAAAAATCAGACCCGGTATACCGGATTACCGGAACAATTACGCACTCGTTCTCTTGAAACAGGGGAGACTTGACGAGGCTATTTCTTCGGGCCAAAAGGCGCTGGAACTCAAGAAGGATTACGGCGCGCCGAACGGCATCATCGCCGAGGCGCTTCATCAGAAGGGGCTGAAGGCCGAATCCATCATCTACTGGGAAAGGTATGTCCAGAGAGAACCGGAGCGGTATTACGCCTACCTTGCCCTGATGGACCTGTATGATTCAACAGGAGACGAGGCGGCCCTCGAGGCCACATTGCAGCATTTGATCCAGAGGATCGGGGGGGATCAGGTATGCCAGATCATGCGGAGGATCCAGGAACGAAAAAATATGTTTGCCCACGTTCCCGACGAAAATCGCATCCGTGCAATTCTCAAGAAAACCGCCAGAGCCCCGTCATAAGATCAAACGGCCCGAGGGCGCCGAGCCGTCGGGCGCCGGTGGGACTCCATTCTTTCGTGTTCGGATCCGTCTTGTCTCAACCCGTTCCGGGACAACCCATAAAAAAGGGTGAGGACCGTCTTCTCGACAGCCCTCACCCTTTTTCACACAATTGGTTTGTCAGATCCGCTACAACCCGGGACGACGCATGGTGCCGACGGCAGTGGCTGAAGCAACAGTCGATCCGGCCCTCCCCGTGGCCGTAATGGAGAACGTCGGGGAGTGGCTGTAATCATACGTCAGGGTGAAGTCTCCTGCATCGGTACCCGCTGAAGCCGCTATTTGAGCACCCGTCGGCCAGGTACTTTCTCTCAGCAAGTTTTGAGCGGCGTACTGGGTGATTCTTGCCTTGGCCTCGGCAATGGCGGCCTGACCTGCCCTCTTCTTGGCGTCCTCCTGGAGGCTGAAGTATTTCGGAATGGCCACCGCAGCCAGGATTCCGAGGATCACCAGGACGGCAATGATCTCGATCAATGTGAAACCTTTCTGATTTTTGATGAGCGTTTTACTAAGCATCTGAAACCTCCTTGCAGACTTGTGTATTCGCGACTTCTGATCAGTTCCTTTTCCAATATTCTCAAGTGCTACTGAATTCCCCGGTGCGGGCAACGACATTCTGTTCAAGCCCTACCTGATTTACCCCGACCCTGAGACAGCACCCTTGTTCTCCGCCTCGCGTAATACATGCTTTTAATCGTCTCTGCCGCCGCAAGACTTTAGGAATCTTGCAGCGCAGGGGGCTGACGGTGATTCTGTTAATTCCAAAGAGCCTCTGTCTGAAAGCCTTAGGAGATCCCTGAATTTGCTTTGAAATGGGATGCACTGACCGTTGGAATTAGCATTATCCATGCCATGTGCCGGGGAAAGTGTGGAATCAACTCAAAATGACAAGTCAAATCGGATAATTAAAGTTTACTTTTCCCCGGGGACGCCAAAGGGCAGGAATCCCGAAAAATATGAAATACTTGCAATTATTGATGATGCCCCTCCAATTTATGATGATTTCTTTATCGCTGCGACATCGATGTCATATTTCTTGATCCTGTGCCAGAGACTGCGCTCTTTGATCCCCAGGACCTGTGCGGCTCTTACCTGGATGCCGTCAGACCGTATCAGGGCATCGATGATCATTTTTTTCTCAATCTCCTGGAGCCTGTCATCGATGGTGGCCGTCTCGGGAAGTTCGTTCACAGCCTGCCCGACGACGCCGCCCGAAATCTGGGGCGGTATATGATAGACCTCGATGATCCCGTTTTCAGCCATCACGGCCGCCCTTTCCATCGTGTTCTGAAGTTCCCTGATGTTGCCGGGCCAGGTGTAGCCGATCAGAGACTGCAGCGCCGCGGAGGAGATTTCCACGGGCTTCGAAGCCTTGGAGAGGAAATGCTCCGCGAGAAGGGGGATGTCCTCGCGCCGTTCCCTCAGGGGCGGCAGGTAGAGTGAAAGGACGTTCAGCCGGTAGAAGAGGTCTTCCCGGAAAACACCGTCCTGCACCAGTTTGGTCAGGTTCTTGTTGGTGGAGGCAATAAAACGGACATCGACCCGAATGGAACGGGTCCCCCCGACCCTTTCGAACTCCTTTTCCTGCAGGACGCGGAGGAGCTTGGCCTGCGTGGCAAGCGGCATGTCCCCGATTTCGTCGAGCAGGATGGTCCCGTTGTTGGCCAGTTCGAACTTGCCCTTCTTCTGGGCCGTCGCCCCCGTAAAGGACCCTTTCTCATGACCGAACAGCTCGCTCTCCAGGAGCCCCTCGGGGATGGCCACGCAGTTGAGTTTCACGAAGGGTCTGTCCCTGCGCAGACTGTGCTGGTAGATGCTCTGGGCGATGAGTTCCTTGCCGGTTCCGCTCTCCCCCGTGATGAGCACCGTCGCGTCCGTCGGCGCGATCTTCAGGATCTGGCTGAAGATGCCGCGGACGGCTTTGCTCTGACCGACGATTTCGGGGAAGAGCTCCTTGGCCTCGACCTTGCTGAGGATGTTGGTGACCTGCTCGAAGACGGTGTTGAACTGCGAGAGGTCGTCCCCCTTGGAACTCTTCACGCTTTCGATCTGGGTCTTCGGAAAGACGGGGAGGTTTTCCGCTTTCTTGATG
>ERZ795050.5600-NODE-5600-length-10637-cov-7.523625_pt1 | contig 10637 bp, 5 predicted proteins | sample MGYA00375134_ERZ795050 | MGnify/ENA primary metagenome ERZ795050 (study PRJEB30179, sample SAMN05720221) | activated sludge metagenome | isolation source: Anaerobic digester | place: Japan | collected 2015-05-26 ... | reverse complement strand
GTCCAGTAATTGCCGACTTTGACGCCCGGTTCAATCTTTGTCCAATATTGTCCGTTGGCAGTATAGTTGCGGTCCGTTCTGCCGTAAGCCTGAGCCGTTGTGGCATCTGTCCCTCCCAGCACCCATACGCCGTTGACCTCAAAATTCCGCATGGTCACGATATAGGGAGAAGTGTTCTGATTCGTGTCCGATGCATACATCCCGTACACGCGATAACGGATATACGGAATATTGGTAAAGGTAACTTGTACACCATAAGGACTTGTTGTCGTTCCGTCATCGAGATAGCCGACGGACAGCTTGGCTTCATCACTGCCGGTGCCTTCGCCGGTGTACCAGGTGTTGGAGCTTCGCCAAGACACATTGACGCCTGTTGCGGCACCGGTATCATCAATCAGGTTGGACATCGAATTGGTCGCCCACGGTGTGCCCACTTTGGAATTATCATTCCAGTACTTGCCGTCTACGCTGATCGGGCCGATCGGGGTACCGCCGGTCAGTATCTGGTTTGTTGCGTTCTCGACAAAATTCATCGAGATAGAAGCGGCCGATGCCTGCAAGGCCGTCGCCATCACGGTCGCCCACACAGCGACCCAAAGCCATTTGCTTTTACTTCTCATAATCATCACTCCTAAAACATAAACTTTTTACACTCTTGTTTACTTGTGTGCCCCTTTTCATTACTGCTTTTATCACATGAATCCGCCAAAACGATATTTAAAACCACACGAACATCTATTTCTGTACATGCAGCACAGCGAATGCAGCCCTCCTTTCCTGAAAAATAGAATAATCATTTGCTATCTAAATTTCTGTATCAATGCAGCGTTTATCGTAAAACCCATATGGCATTGCCTCTGGGAAAAACACCGCCGCAGCAAATTCTTCCCCGCATCGGGGCGAATAATCCCATTCTGCTATTTTATTATCAAAGAAAGCATTTCCTGCGGTTACCGAACCCCCGACAATTCCAGCTCGAGGGCAGGATCGCCAAAAAACGTCCAGTCGCTGCCGTTGCTGTCTCCTCCGTCGGTTGTTATAAGCGTTAAAAATCGATCCTGATCATGAATGTCCACATCGATATAGGCAGAATGGCTGGTCCGGTTATAGATAAAATGTGCCTCCTGCCGTTTCTGGCCGTCTACCAGAACCCATATAGCCGCTTGTACATTCTGCTGAATAATAGTGTCCGACATACCGCATATTGAGGTGAATCGGCTGATCCGCGCTCCGGGAATCGAGGACCGAATAGCATCCAGATCAAAGGTAATTCCTGCATTCGAATGCAGCATAATTCCCGGATGCAGAGCGGATCCAAACTGAATGCCGTTCAAACGGACCAGATGGATATCCCCAGCTTGGCCGCCGGCATTCCCTAGGACACTGGCAATCGGATTATTGGTTATCTCGATCCAATAGGAACCATCCGTTTCGGGGCACTGATTGAACGTGTGCCCCTGCGAAGTGACAATCTGGGGCTGATTTCCGCCCGAAGGTACAAAGACGCCGTCGATGAAGGGTATTTCAGGAACCGAAAAATAGTGCAGCTGTTCCGGTTTCCGCTTGACCAGCACCAAATCGCTGACTATTTTGCCTGACGCCGGATCAATCCCTACACAGGGCTTGCCTGTTCCGAATCCGTTTCCGCCGCCGATAATATCCGCTAAATCAAGACGCTTGCCCGGCTGACCGAATGTCGGCTTTGCCGGAAGACGGCGAATATAAGACAGCGGCTGAGCCGGCACCGGTTCGGATGACAGCTGCCCGGTTCGGCTGACACATCCGGCCCAGCCTTTGGTCAGATTCAGCTTTTCGGCAAATCGAATCGGATCCGATCCGCTTCGCAGCTCAACCTTTCCCTCAAAGACATGGGCTTCCGTATGGCCGTCAGCATCTGCGGTAACTCCAAATTCCGTCCCGTAATCCACCACCGTTGCCGCAGCCGTGCGCACCACAAATCCCGCGGCGGATGTGGGAATCACAGCGGATAATTTCCCGCTGTGCAGGAATAGTTGGTTATAGTCCTCAATATCAATCCAGACCGGAGATTGGAGGATAATTTTGGCCTGATTATCAAACGTTATTTCCGCAAATCCCTCCAGCAGAGACAGGGTCGAATGCGTATATAAGCGGCTGCTGTCTTTGGGGGGGCAGAAATGTTCGGACCAGACTGCCTGACTGCTGCCGGACAGGCTGGCAACCGCATCCCGGATTTGGCGGGGATGCGTGACCACAAATGCAATCATCAGCAATAACGCCGCCGTTGACACTATGGCTGTATAAAGTGCTGCACGGGAAACATTCTGCCTGCGGCACGATGCCTGCGGCTGAATAGACAGCAGCGGCAGAGGATCCGATTTTTCCAGAGGGACAGCCTCTGCTGTCCGTTCATTTTCCGCCAAAGCCATCCAGAGAGCCGACTGGCTGATATCATCCTCTGCTGCAGAACAGAGAGTCTGGCAGAAAGTCACTTCGCCTGGCTTGAAAATACCGGCACAAATTGTTATGAAGTCAAGATAGTAATTCAATGCCTCCGGATTCCGGCACAGACAGTCTGTCAGTTCGGCAAATTCCTGTTCGGTAATAATGCCGTCTATTTCTTTGAGGATCAGCTCGTCCAGATTCCCGAGTTCGTCCAGAGGCATTACAGCTCTCCTTCTGCAAGTAATTTCTGACGAACGCACCGAAGCAGCATTTTATGAATGCGGGCCATGGTCTTGTACAGCCCCTGTACAGGACGGTGCAGCAATTCCGCCAGCTTTTGCGGAGTCAATCCCTTTTCGTATCGCAGATACAAAAGCCGTTGGCTCTGTTCATTTATTTCGGAAAGACATTTTCGCAAGGCATGAATCTTCTGCGGCACATCGTCCAGAACCTTTTCCGCTCTGGCATCAATTAACTCTACCAGTTGGCTGTCAAACTTCAATCGGCTGTGCTGGGTTCGACTGTGCAGTTTGAGTATCTTGTACCGTGCGACTTGAACTCCCCACGCCCCGAAATTAGTACCGGGTTTATAGGTATCAAAATTGTTCCACATCCACGAGGCCGTTTCCTGCATTAGATCCTCGGCATCTGAACGATTCGGAACATACATCAGGATAAAGGTGAAAATCCGTCTTTGATTCGACAAAAAAAGACTTATAAAGTCATCTTTGATGGACTTTTCTACTCTTTTTCCCTCTGACTGGGGGTCCATTTGATTCATGCTTCCTAAATCCTGCTTCAAGTAAATTTGGGCAAAGGACTTGCCCTTGTTTTCTATCGCTTAATACCTTTCGATGCCTGAATTATCCCCCAATTTTTTTAATTTTTTTATTTTAATAAAAAAATACTATTCCTATCTATATTTAGGTAATATTAATAAAGTATTATAAAAATCGCAAAAACTGATAATCCTAACTCGAGGTTTCGGCTTTTTCTATTTTGTCACAATGCAGCAAAAGAATCAAGAAAATAGGCATGATATTTACATAACCATTTAATATGAAATGATTTATAAATATTGCCAAGCAGCCGGTAAATCCGTGTAGGCATCTATACTATTGTTCGCTAAGAAGTCACATTTAAAATGGATACAAACGATAAACAATCAATAAGAAGTGTTTGCCAAATATACTGTAAGGATTGTTTAACAAGCCGGCAGAAAAAAAGGCATGCGAATGTAAAATAAAATTACACCGCAATTTATACACCAAGGAAAAGCCAGAAAAGACCGATAATCTGCCTTCTATTGAGGCTAAAAATCAGGGTGGAAGACGAGACTCGAACTCGCGACCCTCAGAACCACAATCTGATGCTCTAACCAACTGAGCTACTTCCACCGCTTGGCCGGCAGATGATAAAAAACCTCCCAACCGGCAAAACACAAATAGTACCTGATACATGCAAATCTGTCAATACAGACATTTGGTTTTTACTGTAAATACCTATGTCTTTCGATATTTAGTAAATCCAATCGCACAGTCAGGATACTGGCCCAGCAGGCACTGTTCCGGCGGATGATAAGCAGATGTCAGGAGGGCAAAAGGAATACTCGTGCAGGGCAAGGCGCTGCAAGTTTTTCCTGAAAAGAAGTTCTGTAAGGCAGCCATTTGCTTCAAGCCGGCCGGGTCCATTGCAGCCGTCATACCCGGGATGGGGGATATTGTGAAAGGGTGATTTAAAATCGCTTTGAAGAGGATTATTGTTGATAGAAAGACGGCGGCGGTTTAAACTACGAAACTGTTTTGAATCATATGGGGATTTCAAGGGACCCGGACGAGCTTAAATTGGTCAGCTTGAGGGAATGTCTTTTTTTCTGCCGCAGGTGTTTTGCCTGTGTGCGGACAAGCGAAACATTTTTTGAAAGGGAAAGGAAATGAAAAGGAGAATTGCGTTTGCGATGATGCTGGCCCTTGCTTTTATGCTGCCCTTAGCCGCATCGATGATGGCTGCTCAGGATGCACGAACAGACAAGGCAGTTCCGGCCAGACCCGAAGGTCCATGTGATATTTATGCTGCAGCCGGCTGTCCTTGTGCAGCCGCGCACAGCACCACCCGCGCCCTGTATGCCTCTTATAACGGCCCCCTTTATCAGGTGATGCGCCAGTCGGATGGAAAAACCCTGGACATCGGTGTGGTCCAGCCCAGCGAGGGGGATGCCGGCGGCTATGCCGATGCGGCGGCCCAAGATGCGTTTTGTGCCGATACTTATTGCTGGATTACAACCATCTATGACCAGTCGGGCAACGGCAACCATCTTGTCCAAGCGCCGCGCGGCGGTTTCAGCGGTCCGGCTATGGGGGGCTTTAACAACATCCCGATAGCGGATATGGCGCCGGTTACGCTGATGGGACACAAGGTCTATGGCGTCTTTATAGAACCGGGAATGGGGCTTCGCTGGAATGATGCCAAAGGCACTGCGGTTGACGATCAGGCACAGGGGCAGTACTGGGTTGTCAACGGCCATCATTACAACTCGGGCTGCTGCTTTGACTACGGCAATGCCGAAACCGACAGCCGCGACGATGGCGATGGGACGATGGAAACCACCTACTACGGCAACGCCGGCGCTTGGTACCGCGGGCAAGCCCCCGGCCCTTGGATTATGACCGATCAGGAAAATAACCTTGTTGGTTGCGTCAATCCCTCTCCGAATGATAAGTTCTGCAAAGACCTGCCGACTATCACGTGGCGGTTTGTAACCGCAACAGCAGACGGCCAGCCGCACCACTGGAGAACGATGGGCGGCGATGCGCAGCGCGGGCAGCTGCAGGTTCTGTTTGACGGCCCGCGCATCATCAATGACCGAAGCAGCTATGACCCGATGCGCAAGCAGGGGGCAATCCTGCTGGGCAACGGCGGCGACAACAGCAACGGTTCACAGGGCACCTTTTATGAAGGGGCTATGACGGCTCCCAACACCTTCCCGTCACAGGAAACCCAGCAGAAAGTGCAGGCCAATATCGTAGCAGCCCGGTACGACGTCCAGCGGCTCAGCATTGCTCCGGCAGCGGCCGCGGCTGCGCCCCCCGGACTTCAGACTTTCCGCCCCGGTTCTTCGCAGGATACCACTGTAACATTCACCAATACCGTAGGCGTGCATGTTGCCGACCTCCGGTTGGCCATCAAAGCCCCGCAGGGGTGGACTGTTGTGGCCAAGACCCCGGCCAGAATTGCCGGCGCGATTGCTCCGGGCCAAACCGTCAGCGCGACATTTACCGTAACCTCCGGCCCCAAGCCCTTCAATGGCGACCTTGTCGGCACGGCCTCGTGGACAAATACCTCGAACGGCCGCAGGGAATCGGAGAGTGCTGTCGAAAAAGTCCGCAATGTCAGTCCGGTCAAAATCAACGAGTTTGCCGTCGGTTCAGGCAGTCCGGCCAATCCAACAAATTCGTTTATCGAGCTGTACAACGCCGGCGACAGCACTGTCGATATCTCCGGCTGGACGTTAACCCAGCATCCGACACAGCAGCCCATTTTTTCCTCTGTGAAGATTCCTGCCGGCACGACACTGGCCCCCAAGGGCTTTTACCTGCTGGCGCTGTCTGATTCCGGACTGGCGGTTCCTGCCAAAACGGGCGACACAGTCATCTATGTCAGAAGCATCGAGGGCATGTCGGTCGGCGATACAATTGAGATTGATACCGGCTCCTCGGTTGAAGTCCGCAAGATTGCAGGCATCCAGTCGCCTTCGGCTGATGAGCCTGCTGCCGGACGCGGCGGCTTCGGCGGCCGTCGAGGTGGCATCCGCGGTTTGACGACGGTGTGGCAGCCCCTGCCCGATGGGCCGGTGATAACAATCCCGGCCGGTTCAACCAATATCCCCGTAACAAGCGTGGATGGTTTCAGGGTCGGCCAGAAGATGGCTATCGGCTACGGTGCGACCTATCCTGCCGTTGCACAAGCTGTGGAGAAGTACGAGGTGGTTACCATCACCAGCGTCGGCAAACCCGGCACCCAAGCTTGGCTGTCGATGGATGCCAAAGCCGGCGATACCAACATCAAGGTGTCATCGGTTGAGAATATCTCAGTCGGCGATAAAATCCGATTGGATATCGACAGCGTCGGCCATGGAATTGAGACCGTTACCGTAACAAAAGTCGGCACACAGTCGGTTCGCAGCACCTTCAATGGTCCGTTGCGGGAAGGGGAAGACCCGGGCACAGGACTCGACCTTGCCGAGCCGCTGAAGTTCAACCATTCTTCCAATATGCCCTTCAGCGTCAGGGGAACAGGAATCAGCTTCGAGCCGCCGACGGCTTTTAATCACTCCAGCAACGAACCGGTTTTGGCGCTGAACACCAGCATTACGCTGGATAAGCCCCTTGACAAAGACCACGACATCAACGCCCCCGTGCGGGATGAAAAGGTTGCAGCCGCCGGCTATCAGGGCGCAAAGAAACCCAATCAGTGGTTCGGCGGTCCTGCTCTTGCCGGCGCCGGCTGCATGGTGCTGCGCGATGCAGACGGTTTGGTTGTTGACAGTCTCAACTACGGCGGCTTGGTTGATCCGTGGGCAGCCGAGGGCTGGCAGGCCGCCTCTGGGGCAGGCGAGAGCGGCTGCTATGCACCTGCGCCAATCGCAGGTTTTGGCGGCCGCGGCGGTTTTGGCGGCCGGTTTCCCAATAGAAGTGCCGGCCGCTTCCCGGATGGTGCCGATACGGATACCAACTGCTATGATTTCCTGCTGCAGACCGCAACAACTCTGGCAGCCGCTTCAGCAGAGGGTGCAGCGAACATCAAAGTCATCAGTGTGGCCGATTTCAGTGCCGGCCAGACGATTATCATTGATACCGGCGCAAACCGTGAGACGGCTGTCATCGCGGCGGTCGGCACTGCAGGGGGAACGGTCCTCAGTGCTGCCGTCGAGGCGGGCGCAACGGTTATCCCTGTCGCCAATGCGGCGGGCTTTGCGGTTGGCCAGACCATCACCATCGACAGCCCGTCCAATCAGGAGACGGCTGTGATTGCCTCTATCAATCGCGGCCGCGGCGGTTTTGGCGGAGCGCCCGGTGCTGCATCCATTACCGTGGCTTCACCGCTGGCCAAAGCTCACCCCGCTGGCGCTGAAGTTGCCGGTACGGGCATCACACTTGCTTCCGGCCTGACCAAATCTCACGAAAGTGGCGCACAGATTGCCGGCAGCGAACCCACACCGGGTGAACCCAACCAGTACAGCAGGCCGCTGTAGAAATCAGTACTTCAGCGGCAGATAAAACTGCCGTTCGAACTGTCTATAACAGTACGGCTCCCGGCCCTGCGGCTTCCAAGCCGCAGGGCCATTTGTAATGCGTGCAGAAAATCCCCAAAGGAGCACATTGTGGTTTCAAATGAGCAAACAGACCATTGTTGCCGGTACTGGCCTTGGTGGCGCTGGATTTTGACCGGTATGTCCGCGCTGGGATTGGCCTTGAGTCTGTATTTAAGCTGGCATGACATCGCGGATGCTCCGATGATTGGCTGCAGCGGCGGAAGTTCCTGCGACAGGGTGCTCAGCAGCCGATGGTCTTCCATAGCAGGGCTGGTGCCCGTCAGCGGTTTGGCGGCGGGGGCATACGGGGCGCTGCTGACAGCCGTTTTTTTTATTGGCACGGCCGCAGAGAAGCCGATTCGGCATCTGGCTTGGGCGGTTCTGCTGGTTATTGCCGGAGCTGCTGCGGGATGTGCTGTGTGGTTTACCATCCTGCAAAAGTGGGTTATTGGGGCTTTTTGTCCCTATTGTATGACGATTCATCTGCTTGGTCTGCTGCTAGCGGTTTTGGTGGTATGGCGGGCCGGCAAAGAATGCAGCGGCGCGTTAACTGACCCTGAAACGATGCCGCCTGCATCCCCTGCCGGCAGGGATGGGGCGGATTCCGTGCCGTCTCAAAAGGGTTCATCTGCACCTTCGGGGCAGAACCGCTTGCATCCTTTCGGACTGTTTCTGACGGGCCTGTTGACAGCGGGCATTCTGGCGGTCTGCCAAACGGTTTTCGCTCCGCCGGCCGAGTGGCTGGACGGCCAGTCGGAACAGTACCAGCCGGCTGTCGATCCGCATGCCGTGCCGCTGATTGGCTCCCCCGAGGCCCCCTATGTGGTTGTCCTGCTTTTTGATTACGCCTGCTCTCATTGCCAGCAGATGCATTTTATGCTGGAACAAGCCGTCAGCCGCTGCGGCGGCCGGCTGGCCTTTGCCCTTTGTCCGACACCGCTGAACAGCCGGTGCAATCCTTATATCGCTCAGGATGCCGACGAATTCAGGGATTCCTGCCAGCTGGCTAAAACGGCTCTGGCTGTATGGCTGGCAGATCGCCGCAAGTTTGCGGAGTTTGAAAACTGGATGTTTTCCTTTGAATCCGGCGACCGCTGGAAGCCCCGGCGCATCGAAGCCGCCGAAGCCAAAGCCGCGGAGTTGGTCGGTCAGGCAGCGTTTGATGCGGCCCGAGCGGATTCCCGGATTGAGGAGTACTTGCAGACTTTTCTGGATATGTACGGCCGGACGAGTCAAAACGCAAGCGGCGCTGTTCCGAAGCTTATTTTCGGTTCGCGCTGGGTGATCCCGCAGCCCCATAACGCCGACGAGCTTGTTGCGATTCTGCAAAACAGCTTGGCCATAGCCGGCCTCGATTCATAACCCATCGGCGCGAGAGTTATTTCAGACCGCCTTTTTCGGGATTTGCTCCCCGCATTCACAGAAATCGCTGCCTGTGACGGCTGAGAATAAATGCCCAACCCGTGAGATTGTTGTGGGCATCCGTAAACGGCTGTATATTGCCCAGCGATGGCAAATGGATTATAACCATCACCGGCCGCGCAGCAGTTAGGGCTGTCAGACGCCCGCGGCGTACGCGGCGTCTTGTCGTGTTTCGGCTCCGGCTTGTCCGGGGCCTTCGCCTTTGGCACGACGGCTGCATTGGGCCTGACTCCGCTGTGCTCCGTCAGCTTCAATGCAGAGAGAACGGATCGGCTATGCTCTCATAAGAACTGGTACAGAAAAATGGGGCAGATCAAACAAGCTGTAGATGTACGTCAAAGAATGAAAAAATCGACAATAAAATAGATGATTATTGAGAGTTACGATAAAGGCACAATACTATGAATAATTCAACAAACCAGTTTGGTGGAAATGATAAATATTATTTAGGTGCTTATGCCGATAAGCAACGGACGAATCAAGGGGCTTACAAAGAACATGAAATTGTTTATACCTTGCTTCAAAAAGTGGACTATCAAATCAAAGAGCGAGTAGAACGAATTTATCGCCAGTGGAATACGGTCATACGGAATCACATCCGAGATGAAACACGCCTAAAACTATCAGGTGGAGAAGCCTATCAGGCAATCCCTGTTAAAATTGTCGATGGTCTTCCAAAACTGTTCTGCCTCAGACGGAAATGGACAAAACCTTTCAATCTGGCCGGTCAAGCGGACGCAGGCTCTGCTGGAGAGCAACCTGCCAGGGATAACCGGCCGGGACGACGAAATAACGTCGGGGTGGAGTACGCCTCCACCCTTCCTATTTTCACGTTATTTTTGACTCCCCTATGCCTAAAAAAACTCCCTGCCGAAGGCAGGTTTTATCTCTTATGCGTAAAAGGTGTTTGTCCATTTCAGGCTGAACCAATACAATAAAATAAAGTCATATTATTTTTTGTTGTGAATTATGGTTATCATGAAATCCCTTTACCAAACTATCCGGCGGCCGCTGGAAACCCCGATGTATCGAAGCCGCCGAAGTCAAAGCTGCGGAATTGGTCGCTCCAGCAGCGTTTGAGATTTTTTTATAAACGGCTGATTTGAAGAAGACTCGGGGTGACTGCCAATCGTTTGAACCTCTGGTTCAGGATTTCATCGCAGCCAGCCACGAATACTTATCACAAGACACTTTATTTCAAGAACTTATCGAAGATCCCCAGTCTTGGTTAGCACGTAATACCCGGTCTTCTTCGAACCTTGAAACTTAATTATATCAGCATTCCTGAGGACGTCAAGTGCCCGTTGGGCGGTTTTATCTGAGCATTTCAAGCTACTTTCTACATCTTCCCGCCGCAATTTTCGCCCCTGGTTGAGGGTGTCCAGTATCCATTGACAGCGCGTTTTGACCCTATAACTGACCCCTAAATTTATAGGGTCAGTTTTTTGACCCCTTAAATGTCCTTTAGGGACAGAATTTT
>ERZ795050.5598-NODE-5598-length-10638-cov-3.641217_pt1 | contig 10638 bp, 9 predicted proteins | sample MGYA00375134_ERZ795050 | MGnify/ENA primary metagenome ERZ795050 (study PRJEB30179, sample SAMN05720221) | activated sludge metagenome | isolation source: Anaerobic digester | place: Japan | collected 2015-05-26 ... | reverse complement strand
AATTCAGCTATGGCTTGGTGTTGTGTTCCCTTCTCTGTTTCCGTTTTTTGTTGTGTCCGAAATCCTTAATAAGACAAGATTCATAAATGCCATAGGAGTACTTTTAGAGCCTGTCATGCGTCCCTTGTTCAATGTGCCAGGATGCGGTTCCTTTGCTCTTGCGATGGGAATTACCAGCGGTTATCCGGTGGGAGCAAAAATCACTGCCGGTATGCGAGAGGAAAATCTCCTCACAAAAACCGAGTCTGAAAGGCTTTTATCCTTCACCAATAATTCCGGACCGCTGTTTATCGTCGGTGCCGTTGCGGTAGGAATGTTTAAAATGCCGGAACTGGGAGTTTTACTTCTCCTATGCCACATGCTGGCAAGCATCACTGTGGGAATTCTTTTCAGATTCTATGGCAGGAATAATGAGAGTACACGTACTGTGAGCAACGAAAAATTACTGGTAAAATTTAAAAAAGAACTGTCTAAAAGCAGCAGGCAAAACATAAACCTCGGAATAATACTGACAGAATCAATTAAAAACTCAGTCAGTGTAATGCTGGCCATCGGAGGCTTCATCATTCTGTTTTCAGTTATCATTAATGTTTTGATTGATATTGGGTTTATATCCTCTCTGTCCGACTTGATATACGCAGTTCTATCCCTTGCGGGTATACCCAAAGAAATGATTACCGCATTGGTAAGCGGCTTTTTTGAAATAACTACCGGAACAAACATGGCCTGCAATGTTGGGGGTATTGCACTTATTGACAAACTTGCCGCAGTAAGCCTTATACTCGGTTGGGCCGGTATTTCAGTACATTCACAGGTTTACAGCATCATAAGCAAAACCGACATCAGTATAAAACCTTATCTTTTTGGCAAAATGCTTCACGGAATATTCGCTGCAGTATACATGTCGATAGCAGCAAGATTGCCCCACACAGCCCCTCTCATGGTCAAAAGTGTATTTAATGAAAGGGTAATGCAATCGGAATTCCCATGGATTAATTTGTTTCTTTATTCGTTGAAAAATATGTTGTTTTCCCTTGCCGTTATTATTGTATTCATCGTCACATCGCTTATTTTCAGCGTTATTAAGGAACTTGTATGTCCAAAAAAGTTTTAACCGCCATGCAATTATTTAAGTTCTTTACGGTTTTCCTTTATTACTTGCAACGTCTCCTCAAGGATTTCCTCAACTTTGTTTAAAATGCCATCAGCATATTCCTTTGTACCGAGCCTGATCTCCCTGGCATTTTTCTGTGCATTTGTAATTATCTCGTTTGACTGCTCATAGGCTTTTTTGGTAATCTCATGTTCATCCACAAGGGCTGAAATCTGGTTTTCTGCATCCTTTATTATATTATTGGCTTCCTTTTGTGCCTCAAGGAGAATCCTCTGTCTTTCCTCCTTAACCCACTTCGCCTGTTTGATGTCATCAGGCAGTTTCAATCTAATTTCCTTAATGATCTCAAGTATTTCTTCCTTATCTACCATACATTTTCCCGAAAACGGTACACTTATACTTTTTTCAATGAGATCCTCAAGCGTTTCCAGAATCGAAAGCATTTCCATAATAATCTCCTCCCAGTCTTATTGACTTTTATCAACAAGGACTCGCCAATAGAATTCGGTATACTTTTATCATACTGCTTTATCGTTTATCATTACTATAAATATTTTATCAATTTATTAAAGCCTTCGCAAAATCAAATACCAATAAGCTTTTGAACTTCAATGCTTAATTTTTTAACTGTCTTTATTAAATTGACAATTTACTGAGCGAACCTCTTTATTACCCTGTCTCTTATACACTCCGGAACCAAACCGTCAATTTTACCTTTATGTTCTGCCAATTCCCTTACGGAACTGGAACTCAAAAACGAGTAATGTATGTTGGTCATCATAAATAATGTCTCAATACCGGAATCAAGATTTTTATTCAGCAATGCCATTTGAAGCTCATATTCAAAATCCGACACAGCCCTCAAGCCCTTAATAATAACTTTGGCATTCTTATTTCTCATATAATCTATCAAAAGTCCGGAAAAGCTTTCAACTTCAACATTATGTATGTTTTTTACACTGCACTTTATAAGGTCCACTCTTTCCTCCAGCGAAAACACCGGTTTCTTACTTCTGTTTACCAAAACGGCAACAATAAGCTTGTCACACAATTTAGAAGCTCTCTCAATTATGTCCATATGCCCGTTTGTTATAGGATCAAAGCTTCCTGGATATACATATACACTCACATTCATACCTTCTCACTTTATAAGTTTATCTATCGTCCATACCTCTAAAAAAGGATATTGCCGTAATGCCATATTTCTGGCACCGGTACCTCTTATAACCGCCAATTTCTTCCTGAATCCCGTCGTCAAAGCTATGCTCAGCAATAATAATCCCTTCAGGCTTAATTATAGCATTTTTTTCTATGCATTTTAATGTTTCTACAACAAGATTTTTTTTATATGGCGGATCAAGAAATATTATATCAAATTTTTTGTTATTTTTTGATATCTTATTCAAAGTAATAAAAATATCGCCCGTAATCACAGAAGCCTTGTCAATTAACTTTGTATTCACAAGATTCTCCCTTATTATACGGGAACACTCATTGCTTTTATCCACAAATACAGCAAAATCAGCCCCTCTGCTCAATGCCTCTATGCCGATGCTGCCCGTTCCTGCATAAATATCCAACACCCCGGCCCCCGGGATCATGCCTGAGATAATATTGAACAGGGACTCTTTAACCCTGTCGGATGTAGGTCTTGTTGAAATTCCTTTTAATGTTTTAAGCTTGTGTCCCTTTGCAGTTCCGGAAATTACTCTTAAAATAACATATTCCTCCAACTAAATACAATATTATATACAATGATATTTTATATCATCATATATAATTGTCAACCATAATCCGACTTTTAATTCCTGTTAATTATTAATTAAGACTTATATCTTTGAGCTTTCCTTTAAACTTTTCGACTATTTTTTCCTTCAGCTTGATATTTTCTTCCTCACACAACAGCCTGTCCCTTCTCATAACTTCATTCGCCGCTTCCTGTGCCTTTTTCAATATATCCATATCCCTATATAAATTTGCAATTTTAAGCTCCGGGAGTCCATGCTGCCTTGTCCCAAAGAAATCCCCAGGTCCCCGGATCTCCAGATCTTTTTCGGAAATAACAAAACCATCGGTGGAGTTCTCCATTACTTTCATTCTCTCCCGGGCAATCTGGCTCTTACTTTCATTATACAGGATACAGTAAGATTGATATCCGCCTCTTCCAACACGCCCCCTCAGTTGGTGAAGCTGGGCAAGACCAAACCTTTCAGCATTTTCAACCACCATGACAGTTGCATTGGGAACATTTATCCCCACCTCGATTACTGTGGTGGACACCAGAATATCAATTTCTCCGTCCGCAAAACGCTGCATAACCTTGTCCTTTTCCAATGGCGGCATTTTTCCGTGAACAAGCCCCACCCTGAGGTCATTAAAGTCTTCTTTGGTTATTTTCTCTGCCATCTCCAATGCAGATTTAGCTTCTATGGCATCCGACTCCTCTACCAGAGGACACACTATATAAACCTGGTGCCCCTCCGATATGTTCTTTCTTATAAAACTGTTTATTCTGTCTCTCTTGCTGTTGTCTACAGCATAAGTCTTTATGGGTTTTCTTCCTGAAGGAAGCTCATCAATTACCGATATATCCAAATCGCCATACAATATAAGGGCCAGTGTCCTGGGAATCGGGGTAGCAGTCATTACAAGCACATCGGGATTCTCTCCTTTTCCTGAAAGCACTGCTCTTTGCCTTACTCCAAAGCGGTGTTGTTCGTCGGTTATTACCAGCCCTAAACGGCAAAACTTTACATTGTCTTCTAAAAGTGCATGGGTACCGATTACAATATCAACCTCTCCCGCTTCAATTCTTGAAAGCAACTCTTTCTTCTGCTTGGCTGTCTGACTGCCCACCAAAAGAGAAATAGAAACCCCGCTTTTCTCCATTAGGGAACATAATGTCTCATAATGCTGTTTTGCAAGAATCTCCGTGGGTACCATCATAATGCCCTGGTATCCGCTCTTGACGGCTTTCAACAGTGCCAGAGCGGCAATTACTGTCTTTCCCGAGCCCACATCTCCCTGAACCAACCGGTTCATAATCTGGGGGCTTTCCATGTCTTCTTCAATCTCTCTCCAAACCCTTTTTTGAGCATTGGTAAGTTCAAATCCTGTATTGGCTATAAAATGTTCCAGCTCTTTTTCATGAGGCCCAAAGCAAATTCCCTCTTTTCCATCCCCCAATGCACTTTTAATGCTGAGAAGTCCCAATTGCAGGATAAACAGCTCTTCAAACACAAGCCTGTATCGTGAATAATTTAAATCTTCTTCACTTCTCGGAAAATGAATATTGGAAAACGAGTAGTTTATGTCACACAAGCGGTATTCCTTTCTTATCCACCCCGGGAGCGGATCCTCAAGCATTCCGGCAACAATCTCCAATGCGTTTTCTATTACCGTCCGAATGGTATTCTGGGATAAACCGGCCGTCGACGGATAAACCGGCAGAATCCTCATTGTATTTTTATACTCCCCGGTGTCAACCCTTTCATATACCGGATTGTTGACCTCTAAATATTTATACTTTCCAGTTACTTTGCCGAAAAAAACATAGCATTCTCCAACATTAAATATTTTTTTGACAAAAGGTTGATTGAACCAAGTGGCTATAACGGTTCCGGTATCATCCTTTACATATACCTGATATATGCTAAGCCCTTTTCTAATACGTTTTTCCGATACCTTCGACATGACAATACCCTCAAAGGTACATTCCTCACCGTTTTCCATCTGGGATATTTTTTTTAACTTGCTTCGGTCTTCATATCCCCTCGGAAAAAACGTTATAAGATCGCAAACAGAAAAGACTCCGAGTCTGTGGAAGAGCTTGGACCTCTTTTCTGCCACACCTTTAATGTACTGTATTGACTTTTTCAGTATATCCTCTATACCACTGTTCATAAACTTTACAGTCCTTTTTCCTCTTTCGTGTGTTTCATGTTCTTAATAATTATATCATATGAGAGCTGTTAAAGCACCAACCAAAAGCTCCGGAGTATTTTTCTGCACATTATTTTAAGGGTGCATATTATTCATGGGAAGTAAAATAAGGAAATACATTGGTTTTACGAATTTTTTTCTTTATATTTATTTAATACAACCGAATTGTAAAAAAAACTTGCGAATAAACCAGAGTATATGTTAAAATAGGTATTGTTTGCAAAGAGCTGAATTAAATCCGTATTTGATTAATATTTCTCCAGCTTTAAAGGAGGTGTGATTATAAATGGCAAAGTGTGAAATATGTAGTAAGGACGTACTTTTTGGCATAAAGGTCAGCCACTCACATAGGAGAACCAATAGATCATGGAAGCCGAATGTAAGAAAGGTTAGAATTGTTGATAATGGAACTCCAAAAACAGTAAATATCTGTTCAAGATGTTTGCGTTCAAACAAGGTTACCAGAGCAATATAAGAGTACAAATTTCAAAACAGTGTATCGCTGATTTTTTGTGATACACTGTTTTTTGTGGAATATCACTTCGTGAAATCCCACTAATCAGGCACAAATCCCAAGTGCTCAAATGCTCTTGGGATTTGTCAGTAGTATTTAACGTAATAAAATCAAGCGTAAAGCCCCAGGTTTTCAAGAATATTAAAGCTTTATTATATTGCGGGTTTTAATATGTTGTATATTGGTAATTAACAGGTCAGTCCATTCTAAAAACCTTTCTAATGATGTTTCCGAGAAATTTTGGCATCTTAAATACCAATATCTTCATGTCATTCACTCCTCCCAGGTAAAAAAGCTCTCCAATAATACAGTATATTCATTTTATCTGTTTTTTGTGAATACTTGGTTTTACTCAGCTTGCCTGCTTTATAACCCTGCTTACAGCTCCAAAAACCACAGTGGCAATAATAGCACCTAAAAATGCAGGCACCAATGCAATTTCCATTGCCCCCGGGCCAAAGACATTAAAATACGGCATATACGCCCCAATCCAGGCACCAATCAGTGCAACAAGCGAAGCTCCCCATGCATCTCCCGGTATTTTATCCGGACTAATGGCATTTCCCAGCCACCCTACCAGAACTGCAATTAAGACTGTAACAATAAAGCCGCCCATATATAGCTCCCTCCTTTAACAATATAAGATTTATTATTGTATTATTTCCATAAAAATGTTTTATTTACTTAACCTCAAAATACAATATATAGTAATTGAGAGCTATGCAAAACTTTCAGGGGTATTTAATTTGTTTATTATATTCGTAAGAAACTATAGGAAAAAACTTTTATATCTTTCAGTGATACAAGACAAAGAAAACACCCGGTAAAGAAGATAAGATGTACAGAATAAGCTATTTTGTTCCCGAACACCTGTGGGGTAAAAAAGAAAAGAATCTATTCGAGAAGATGGTATATTCCTTTAAAGTGCTTTGAATTAATTTCCACCTGTAATTTTCACGCAATTTCTGCCGGATTCTTTTGCATCGTATAATGCATCATCCGCCATCTTCAAAAGTTCCGCTTCAGAGCTTGAAAACTCAGGGTATGAAGACACTCCAAAACTAACCGTAACCGAAGCTGTAGCCTTTCCATCCGTAATTGATGTTTTGGAGATAAGGTCTCTGAGCCTCTCAACCTTATAATAGGCCTCATTGATTCCTGTTCTCGGCAGAAGTATGACAAACTCCTCACCTCCATATCTGGCTATAATATCATCGCTTCTTAGAGAATTTTTTATAAGTGTTGCAATCCGACTCAAAACCTTGTCACCAAACAGATGTCCGAATGTGTCATTAAACTTTTTAAAATGATCAATATCGAGTAATGCAAGAGAAAGGTCATACTTTTCCTTTTTAGCACTTTCAAATTCTTCTTTAAGTCTTTCCTGAAAATAGAGCCTGTTGTAAACTCCGGTAAGACCATCCACAGTTGCCAGTTCATGCATCCTCTGGTACAACTCCACATTTTCCATTGCAATACCCACCTGCTGTCCAATAATATTTAAGAGACGCAGGTTGTTTTCGTCAAAAGCATTTGAATACATGTGCTCAACCAATACCAAACCAAACTTTCTTGATTTTGTAACAAGGGGTACGCAAATTAAAGACTTTATGCCTCTACCCTCGGTAAAGGGAAAATCATTGGCATTCACGCAATTTTCAATAACAGGGTCTCCGGTTTCCAATACATCCATAAGCTTATCGCAATTTATATTGTCGTTGAGTGTTATAAGTCCATTGCGTTTTGAAACATTCGTGGTATGAACCTTCAACCTGCATTTTTTATCATCGTAGCGTATTATTGTGGAACTGCTGACTCCCATAACTCCAATTATTATGTCATTGACATCTTTCAATAAATCATCAATATCGAGTATGGAACTTATTGCCTGGGTAATCTGCTGCAATGTAAACAACTCAGCCAAACTGGTCATTAGCTTCTTATTAGTCTCCTCCAGCTTGCAATTGGCATCCTTCAATTTGCCGTTCTGCACCTTAATCTCTTCCTGGGCTGCAGCTACCTGGTCATACCTGTTTGCAAGCTCCATAAACAGCTTCCTGTTTTGTTGTTCATTCTTATTATTGTCCGAATAAAACCATGAACAAAGAACTGCCAGCAAAAACATAACCAGATGGACTGAAATGATATAAGGAAATTCTTTTACAATTTCATCTGTAACAGCAAAACCATCTTCTAAAAAATATAAATTATTGACAATCCTCATTACTATATTTAACAAAAGAGAGTATCCCACCAGAATAAATGAAAACTTTCGTCCCACACATAAGGCAGTAACCATTACAAGGAACAAGAGGATGTAATTTGCCCATTCCCCGGCTCCGATAAAAACCATGGCAATGTGTATAAATAGAACCTCTAAGAGCTTTATGGGCATGTAAAACTTATTACTGCCAAAAAAGTCCTTCCATGCAAATACAGCTTTGATCAAACTGAATATTATCATTCCCAAGAGGAAACAGACTTTAACAACACCCGGGCATATGTTCCAGTTCGCCAAAGTACCGGCATCTACAGTAATAACATGAGCAGCAATAGTTCCAATAATAAGCCATGTAATTCCAAGTAGCATCAGCTCATACTTTCCAATCCTATTCACAGATACACTTCCCTTTCGAACAAAGCAAGTTTACTTAAAATGTTGTAGATGAAATATTAAAATATTACCTCAATTTGTAATAATTCATTTCAGAAATTGTCTTCCATAGTCACAATAGTCAATGATGCTGCATTTATTGCACTCAGGTTTTCTTGCATGACACACTGCTCTGCCGTGGTATACCAATTGATGGCAAAATTCCGACCAATTCTCTTTCGGTACAACAGCCATAAGGTCAAATTCCACTTTTTTCGGGTCATTGCTGCTGCTCAGACCTATCCGGTTACTCAACCTTTTTGCATGGGTATCAACAACAATACCCGGAATACCAAAAACGTCTCCCAGCACCAAATTCGCAGTCTTTCGCCCAACCCCGGGCAATGTCAGCAAATCCTCCAAATTGCCGGGAACCTGTCCATTGAATTGGTCAACTATTATTCTGCTGGCTTCCTTAATATTTCTTGCTTTATTGCGGTACAAGCCTGTGGGCATTATATCCCGTTCCAGTTCTTCCAAATCTGCATTGGCAAAATCCAAGGCAGTTTTATATTTCTTAAAAAGTGTGTTGGTCACCATGTTTACTCTCACATCGGTACACTGTGCAGCAAGCTGTGTAGCTACAAGCAATTGAAGAGGATCCTTGTAGTCTAGAGTACACGTGGCATCCTTATATATCTTTTTGAACACCTTTATTATACTTTCTACTCTTTCTTTCTTATCCATACAACAGCATACCCTCCAACATATTATAACAGATAATTACTTCCATTGCATAGCAATAAAACTAAAAATTAATAAATAAAAAATGATTTTTGCTCAAAAAAAGTCCAGATCGACCGGACTTTTTTATTTATCATGCACAGAATAAATTGGATTATAAATATACATAAATGCTCTAATCCCATATTATTTCTTTTTCATCAGTTTTGCATATAAATCAGAGTACTTGCCCGCTGACTTATTCCATGAATAATCGGCACTCATTGCCCTCTTAACGATCATATCCCATTCTTGAGGTTTTTCATTATAGAACTTTATCGCCCGCTTGAGAGTCTTTAACATATCCTTGGACGTGAACTCCGTGTATGAAAAACCGTTTCCATTTTTCCTATCAACATCTACATCAATAACTGTTTCCGCCAAACCGCCTGTTGCCCGAACTATAGGAATTGTACCGTATCTTAAGCTAAAAAGCTGTCCTAATCCACAGGGCTCAAACCTTGACGGCATAAGGAACATATCACAGCCTGCATATATCCTCTGGGCTAAAGGAACATTAAAACCTATATATACTCCAACCTTTTCAGGGTACTTTTCCTGAATCTTCTTAAATCCTGTCTCATAATACTCATCACCCGCACCAAGCAAGATAAACTGTATGTCATCTTTCATCATTTCATCTATTTCATCCATTATAAGGTTTAAGCCCTTCTGCCCCGTAAGTCTCGATATCAAACCGATAGCCGGCACATCCTTTTTGGGAAGTCCCATTTCCTTCTGGAGTGCATACTTGTTTTCAACTTTTAGCTTGAAGGTCTCAACATTATAGTTTTTATTAATTCGTGGGTCGGTTTCGGGATTGAAAACATCATAGTCTATGCCGTTCACTATTCCATACAGATCCTTTGACCTGTTTTTTAATAGCCCCTCCAATTTTTCGCCATATCTTTCAGTTTGAATTTCTTTTGCATAGGTTTCACTTACCGTACTTATTATGTCGGCATAAACCAAACCCGCTTTCATAAAACTGAACATACCGTAAAACTCAACCTTTTCAGGTACAAAAAGCTCATCGGGTATTCCCATAATACCCAGTACATCCTTCGAGAAATTGCCCTGATATTCAAGGTTGTGAACCGTGAACAAGGTTTTTATTTTCTTGTAATAAGGATAAGATTTATAATTTTCCTTCAGGAACATACAAATCGGTCCTGTATGCCAATCATTACAGTGAATTATATCGGGCTTGAAATCAATTTTAGGAAGCATCTCAAGAACCGCTTTGCAAAAAAAGGCGAACCTGTCGGCGTCATCAAAATAACAATATATACCGCCTCTATTAAAATAGTGGTAATTATCTACAAAGTACACAGGCACCTTGGAATCCTTTTCCTTATCCCTAAAGTCTATGGAACCTTCCCTGACAATGCAGGTAGCCTGTCTGTTGCCCATTTCTACAGGAAAATCCGTCACATAACTCATATCAGCGTTTATTTGCTGATACCTAGGCATTGCAATCCTGACATCATATCCCATGGAAACCAGTGATTTGGGCAATGAACCCGCTACATCTGCCAGTCCTCCTGTTTTTGCGAATGGAGCTACTTCAACAGAAACAAATAACACCTTCAAGCTATCATTTCCTCTCATTTTATACCTCCATCTTGTTTTTTTACAGGGCTTCGAGCCCCTTCGCTTTTTGCTATTTCACTCCGTGAAATAGCACTCTTT
>ERZ795050.5595-NODE-5595-length-10641-cov-3.680427_pt1 | contig 10641 bp, 6 predicted proteins | sample MGYA00375134_ERZ795050 | MGnify/ENA primary metagenome ERZ795050 (study PRJEB30179, sample SAMN05720221) | activated sludge metagenome | isolation source: Anaerobic digester | place: Japan | collected 2015-05-26 ... | reverse complement strand
TTGATTATGAAATACTTTATATCCCCCAAAAAAAAGTACTACACATAAGGCAAATATTGCGAATATTTCATTCAGTGCTGGAATTAATGTTATAATGCGTTTATGTTTGACGGCCGCTTTTACATATTTTAGAGTATCTTTGAAAAATTTAGAAATAAAATTATTTTCAGCATTATACGCTTTAATTATTTTAATTCCATAAAAAGTCTCTTGCATAGTGGATGTATAATCTGCCATTGCAGATTGCATTCTTCCTGCATAACGATTTAGAAATTTTCGAGCAAATCGCAAAATTAATACAGCTGCTACTGCGGTCAATGAAGTAATAAGGGTCAAATCCCAAGAAATAGATAGCAATAAAAGAGCAAATAGCAAAACTTGAACGCCTTCGCGTATAATTGTCGAAAATGCTGTAATTGAGGCATTGCTAAGCGCAGTCGTTTCATTTGTTATTACTGATAGGAAATCTCCTTGTCTCTTTTGAGAATAATATCCAGGAGAAAAACTTGTCAATTTTGCAAAAACTTCATCACGAATTGATTTGATTATTCCTTCTTCATATTTTACGGCAGTAATGCTTCCTAAATATTTGAATAAATTTTTTAATATAAAGGCAATAATTATAACAACACTCAATTTCACAAGACTCCGCATTGGATTGCCAGGAGCAACAACCATTCGAGTTATAAAATCGAAAAAGTTATTCTTAAAATTATCAAGTGGATTTGACATTGCATTTGCTGCACCCGTGGGAATGCTATTGCCTGAAAATATAATTTGGAATACAGGTTTTATTAATGTTACAGTGAAAGTGTTTAACAATGAAAATATTATATTCATTGCTAAAGCTAATGCAATTAGTCCAAGGAAGGGCTTAATAAAACGAAAAGATTGAACATATAATGATTTATCTTTTTGTGTATCTTTTGCCACTTTTTCTATTGTCTCTTGAATTTGACTTTGACGTATTAAATGACTTTGAAACTTTATTTTTTGATGATTTTCGGAAATTTAGATTAACTTTTTTATGTGGTTCTACAGTTTTGGATATATCACGTTTTTTAATATTAATTTTGGATTTATCTTTCTTTTGTCCCTCAAATACAATTACATATTCGACCTTTATTTTTTGATCTTTGAGCTTTTGATAAAGTTCAGCAAATGTGCCACGCTGATGAGATTCAGATGATAATGTTAAATTCATACCAATATAGGCATTTCTATCGGGTATAATATCGTTAAAAGCTTTAAGCAATACTTTCAAGCGATAAGGAGTATCGAGAACAATTACCGTTCGCGGTTCGTGTGAAAGATATTTTATTTGATTGCGGCGTTCTTCATCAATTCTACTTAGAAATCCTGCATATAGGAATTGATTTGTCGAAAATCCGCTGCAAATTAAAGCCGATACAACTGAACTTGCACCTGGGACAGGGGTTATTTTAATGTTTTCATTAATACAAGCTCGAACAAGCTGATAGCCTGGATCGGCAAGCACAGGTGTGCCATCATCAGAAAGCAACCCAATATTTTTACCTTGCTTCAATAAGGTTATAATTTCGGGAACTTTTTCGGCTTCATTATGCTCATTTAAAGAATCAATGGGTTTATCAAGACGCAATTGATAAAGATGATGAGCTGTAATTTTCTTCTCTTCGCCAAGCACAAGATCCACTTTTCCAAGCACATCTGCGGCGCGAAATGTAAAATCTTTATTATTACCAATAGGTGATGCAACAAGATAAAGCGTTCCGAACTTTTGCTTTTGATTACTCTCTATGTTATTTTCCATTAATTATATTTTTGAATTCAATTGCCTCATCCCATTCAGGTCGCAATTTTATAGCCCAATCAATCATTTTTAGAGCTTGCTCAGGAAATCCAAGTTCATAATAAGCCATTGCTGCACCATAGCAAGCTTCTGCATTTTCGGGATTTTCTTTTAAGGCAAGTTCATAGACGTCGAGTGCATCAAAATAATTTTCTTTTGTAGATAAAAATAAATTTCCACCAATAACAAGCAAATCATCTAATCCAAATACAAGAGTGGAATTATATTTTTCATATTTCCAATTATCTAATAAATAAGTATTAATCTCAAATCCTTCTGTTGAATTTTCAGTTAAATATGCCAATTGTAAATTTATGTATTGCAAGTCATAATCAATTCCGTAATCATTTTTGTAATTTTCAATTAAATATTTTGCTTTACTGAAATTCTGAGCAAATATTTCAGTTTGTATCATCCTTTTTGAAATATGCTTTTTGTAAATATCATTGTTTATTTTGTTAATATTAATATTTTCATAAACTTGCTTTGATTTATCAAATTCTTCTTTTGCAAAATAATATTCTGCAATTCCTAAAGAAATATACTCATCATTATAATCAGGCAAATTTTTATCAGCTTCAAAACGAGTGGTTGTATTATAAAATTGGTCAATTAGTGAAAACATTTTTAGAGAGGCTCGCCGCCAATTCCAATATTTACGAGCATAACCAGATGCAATTAATCCCATTTGCAAAATAACTGAAGGTGTTTTATAAATTGCTTTGAAAATTTCGACTAAATGTTCTAAATCAGGTTCGAGTAAGAATGCTTCACCAGTCAATTCCTTGCCATCAAGAATATTACCAATCGATTTAGGTTCGGCATCAATTTTCCAGACAAATTCCTCACGCACAAAATCTTCTGTTGCTCCCCCATCGGTTACTATAACAGGCAAACCGCAAGCCATTGCTTCCAGGGTTGGCAAAGAAAACCCCTCTCCACGATATGGCGAAACAAACACATTGCAACTTCGATAAAGCGACGCCATCTCTTGCTCTGTCAGGTACTCTGTTATATAAATTATTTCAGGTGAATTAGGATTGCTTTGAATATTATGTATCATATTTTCAGCTGTCTGCCCCTTATAAAAGCTTTCTCCTCCCATATCCTTAATAATCAAGCATACATCGTCCTCATTTGTAAATGATTTTATATATGATTGCAAAAGAATATCAATGCCTTTGCGGTATGTTGTTCCACCAACATAAAGGAATTTCAATTTTTTATTAGTGTTTAATGGATATTTATTTCCATTAGGAGTAAATATATCGGGGTCAATACCATTCGGAACTATTTGTACTTTATTAGAATCTATCCCTGATTCAATTATGCATTGCCGAGAATAATTTGAAGGAGTCCAAATTTGGTCGGCATTTTGAAAAATAGAAGCAATTTCTTTTGTCAATTGAGTAAATTCCCAGGGTTGCATAATAACCCATTTTGCGCCTGCGGGAGGTTGAGCTTTGGGTGGCCATTGGTGACGAATCCAAATATACGGCAATCGACTAATTTCTTGAGATACCTCTGGTTTGTATCGTATGTCATTTTGTGCTAATTTTCGGTATTTCTCTGATATTTCATAAGAAAATTGGTCGGTTTCATAAGGTACAATTGTAAGATTTGCAACGCCTGAATCAATTATATTTGAACAATGTTCCCGATTTATCAATGCAAGAGAATGATACACAAATTGCGATCCTTCCCAAACGATATTTAATTGAGGATTGAAATGATTTTTGTTTTGTTCAAATGATTCTTTTGATTCATTTTGTTGATTTCCTTTATAATCAACTACTTGCTCAAGCAATTGCAAATCATAATCGCTTTGTTCAGTGCTTTCTTTTGCTGTAATTTCTCTTTCAATATTTTGTTCAATATTTTGAGGAACAAAGCTTTGTGGAATTTTTTTACCTCTTGCAATAAAATTAATATTAATGAAACCGCGATTGGAGGAGGTTTCTTCTTCCTCGAAAAACACAAGTTCTAATCCGACTTTTGAGAAAAGCTGATTGATGAAATCTTTGTCAAATCCAACACAATGATAATCCCCAGGGTTTGTCTGCCCGCCATAAATCATATACGAAACTGTATCGGCATCCCAGGTACCCTGTAAATATGTTTGAGCTTGCTTTTTTAAAGATGGTGAGCGAATAATAATCTCTCCATTTGGTTTCAGTACCCGCGTCCATTCTTCAAGAATTTTTTCAGTATCACGGTGAGAGAAATGTTCAAGAATATCGCTAGCAAGAATTAAGTCGGCACAATTATCTGGTAAGGAAAGCGAGCGAATATCCATATAGATTACATTAGGATTATCGCTATATAAATCAATATTTAGAAAGCCCTCACGAACATCATTTCCGCAGCCAAGATTCAAAAATAAAGGAAAAGGCAAGGGGTCAGGTAATGATCCACTTGCCTTTTGATTAGAAAATCCGCCGCTAAGTCTTTCGTTAAAAATAAGTCGATTAGGTGGAATATCAGCCATAATATGTTTTTAACGAAACAATAGCAAAAACTATTCCATTGCTTCAATCATTTCCGCAATAATGAAATTCAAGCCATTTTTGACTTTTGTTTTTCCGACTATTCCCACCTTCTTATTAAATGCGTATTTAGCTAATTTTTTACCTGCAAAAGAACCATCTTCATTTAATACAAAATAAATTTTTGCTTTTGAACCTGTACCAACCATAAATACAAACGGGGTACCGTGAGCTACAGCTGTATCTGCTTCTGCTTTTGTCCATTGTTGAAAATTGCCTGTAGCTACTTCGTTTAAGCTAACCACCTTCCCTTGAATTGGCTTAGGAGACTTTTTTGTTGAAGATTGAGTTTGTGCAAATGTTGGCAAACTAATTAATAACAATCCAACTAATAATAATCCAAGAATTCTTTTCATTATTTCCTCGCTTATTTGTTTACATTGATTTTGACATCTTGAGAAATTGCGGGTACTTTTGCATAAGGAACACCAGTAACTTTTTGATATGAGATTTCAAATTCGACATACCGATTTGGTGAAGTGCCTTGCAAAAATGATCCATTATTGTATTTCACAAGTACTTTTGCATAGTTATAATCTGTTTTCCCGGCTTGTTTGAATCTCACAATTATAACAAAGCTTGAAGAATATTGAGTTAAATCAATGCTTCTTTCAGCAAAACCTTTTGAGCTGAGTGCTTGGCTATCAAATACGTCATCTAAGCTCTCTACTGTATAGATGTCATTTGCTATTTCAGTAACGCCTGGTTGAATATTGTAATTATAATCAATAAGTCTTGCAGAAGCCAGAATTAACTTACCATTACGGGTATCAAGTCCAAGATTCCATACGCCTCCATTTGAGACTTTTGCTGATTTAGGGCCATCACCAACAGGGTCAAAAATTACTAAACCGCTACCATAATCAGAGGCAGTTTCATAAATCCAAATTGGAGCATCGTTTTGATTGCGTGTAAATCGTGTTGCGGGAGACCATTGCACTTTTGCAGTGTCATCGCTTACTGTCCCATCAGTAAATTTTGCAACAATTGCGAATGTGTAAATAGTTCCTTCAATCAAATTACTTACTTCAACAGAAGAAACACCTTTATTGATATTAAATGGTTGGATTGGATATACTCCTCCTGATACTGTAAGAACGTATTTGTCAAAGTTTGAATTAGATTCGCTTGTGGATGGTGTCCATCTTAATAGAACAGATGTATTGCTTTTCGATGTTGCCTGAAGATTTGTCGGTGCAGCAGGCTTATCTGTCGGATTTACTGGATTATCATTGTCCTCGCATGCAGTAATTGCAAACATTACAGCAATGAACAAGAAAATTAAATTACGTGTCTTCATATAAACTCCTTATATTAAAAAATAATAATTTATTCAAAATTACAAAAAAGATAATTAAAAATCCAAATTTTAAATAAATAAATATGGTTTCCAATTATCTTCTTCATTATTCAGATTCTGCTTAATAAAGAACAAATGGTTTGGTTTTTTTGGTATAGCCAGCAATTTCATTCCCGCTTCCTCAGGGGTGCGATTACCTTTTTTATTATTACAGGTAACGCACGCTGTCGCAAGATTTTCCCATGTATCTGTTCCTCCCCGAGAGCGTGGAATTATATGATCTACTGTCAATTGCACATTTTTTTTCCCACAATATTGACATTGCATTCCATCACGACGGAAAATATTTTTTCGCGATAGATCAATGTTTTTATATGGTCGCCGAAACGCCGTGTGAAGTCTAATAACACTCGGGTATGGAAAATTACGCGATATTGAATGCAATACAGCACCGTTGTTGGTTTCTATCATCTCGGCTTTATCAAGGTAAAGCAATATAATTGCTTTCTTTGTATTTGTAACGCTTATAGGTTCATAATTTTGATTAAGGACAAGCACTCTGCGATTTAGCTTACTATTCCCCTCTTTTATTCCCGAGTGAAAATAATCTTCCCCTTTTGATATTTCAAAACTGAAAATGAACCTCCTTTATAAAAGTTTAAAGTTTAAAGTTTAAAATTATTTCAAAAATACAAAAAAATAATTAAAAAATAACTATTCTTTGATCAATCTTAGGATTTTAATAAATTAATTGTTAAATTAATCGTTGATTAAATAATTTAATGCAAAAAAATGGAAACTCATTTAAAAAGACTAACTTTTTTGGATAAATATCTTACAATATGGATTTTTGCAACTATGCTCATCGCCATTATAATAGGATATTTATTCCCACAATTTGCTGGATTTATTAGTAAATTTCAAAAAGGAACAACAAATATACCAATAGCAGTTGGATTAATTTTGATGATGTATCCGCCACTTGCAAAAGTCAAATATGAAGAGCTCCCCGATGTCTTCAAAAACATAAAGATTCTTACTCTTTCGCTTTTACTAAATTGGGTTATTGGACCAATAATTATGTTTTTGCTTGCAATTCTATTTTTGCATAATTATCCCGAATATATGGCGGGACTTATTTTAATTGGACTTGCTCGATGCATTGCAATGGTAATAGTGTGGAATGAACTTGCGGGAGGTGACACTGAATATGCTGCGGGATTGGTAGCATTTAATTCAATATTTCAAGTGTTTTTCTTCTCGGTTTATGCTTACACATTCTTATTTGTATTACCATCAATATTGGGCATTCAAACATTTAAGGTTAATATAACAATTGGGCAAATTGCTTCAAGCGTATTTATATATTTGGGTATTCCTTTTATTGCAGGTATGGTAACTCGATTTACATTAATCAAATTAAAAAGTAAGTCTTGGTATGAGCAAAAATTTATCCCAAAAATTAGCCCAATCACATTAATTGCTTTGCTATTCACAATCTTTATGATGTTCATATTAAAGGGTGAATATATAATAAAAATCCCATTAGATGTTATTCGAGTAGCAATACCTTTGATTTGCTATTTTATATTAATGTTTTTATTTTCTTTTTTAGCTTCAAAAAAGGTTGGTGCAGATTATAGAAAATCCGCAACATTATCATTCACAGCGGCTAGTAATAATTTTGAGTTGGCAATTGCAGTTGCCATTGCAATATTTGGAATAAATAGTGGAGAAGCCTTTGCTGCCGTGGTTGGTCCACTTGTCGAAGTACCTGTACTTATTAGTCTAGTTAATGTTGCCCTTTATTTTAAAAAGAAATACTTTATTGATACAGCTGAATCAATATGACAGGAGAAATAATTATTAAATGATTTGAAACAATTAAATTTTGCACACTTTACTTCTTAATCTATTTCCTTTATTATTCATTAAATTTATATTATTTTTGTATTAATTGAATTTATTTTTTCTTAATATTAAATTGTAATTTTCTGTTCTCCAAAATGGTAAATACTAATCATAAAATAATAAATTATATAACTGCTTTATTAATATGCATATTTCCTATTATTTCTTACTCAGAGATTGACACAAATGATTTTAAAGACAAATTGCCAAAGCTACTTGGTGCAAGCAATACAGGGACATCATTTGTTATGACATTTCACCCTGCACGTCAAGAAGGTGGTGCAAATTGCATATATTTATTTATTTCATCTGAAGTACAAACAAATGTGCGTGTTTATACAAGGGATAGTGCGGGAATTGAACACATTTATAAAGGCAAGACCATACCCAACGCCACTATAACATTTACAATTCCTGCATCTGAGGCTCAACCTTACACACGCACAGATGGTATTGGGTTGCGAGAAACATTACTTCCAACACAAATTTGGCAAAATCGTGCTGTGAGGGTTGAATCTGACGCACCTATTATTGTTTATGGATTAACACGATTCCAAGCAACAAGCGACGGATACCTTGCGTTGCCAACAAGCGTGCTTGGTACATCATATATCGTTTCGAGTTATAGAGAGACATCTACTATTGATAAATATTCTTTAACACCATACACAAGTATTGTCAGTGCGTTTGATAATACACAAGTAAGCTTCTTTGTTGGTGGTAATTTAAATACAACAATCAAAACAAAGGAAGGAGCAATATATAGGTCGGGTAATAAAATTGATGCAATTTTGAATAGAGGTGATGTGTGGTTAATTGCATCAAATGAAGTATATTCTGATTTAGGTGGGAGTTTGATAATAGCAAATAAGCCCGTAGCAGTAATTTCAGGTAATCATTGCGCTTATGTGCCATCCCAAACTGCGGCTTGCGATTTTTTGATTGAGCAAGAAATGCCTATGAATACTTGGGGAAAAAAATATCTTGTCACACCAATTGCGGGCAGAAAGAATTCATCAATCATTCGCATTTTTGCAAAAGAATCAATGACAAATATCCAAATTGATGGCAAAGATTTCGCTCGGATTAATTCTTATTGGGGACAGGAAGGCGAGGGTTGGCTTGAAATCCGCGCAAATAAATCAGGAAATTTACCAACAGTAATATCAAGCACAAAATGTATAAATGTTGTTCAATATAATCCAGGCCAGCAAGACGATAGTATCACAAGTGACCCATTCCAGCTTACATTAACCCCCGTTGAACAATTTCAAAATGAGTTAGCATTTACCACGCCCGGTGGAAGCACTGCAACTGAATTCGATAAAAATTATATAAACATTATTTATGAAGCACCAATAAATGGAATTATCCCTAATGATTTAGAAATTGGGGAAAATGATGGAACTGGCAAAATTAAGTGGCAAAAAGTTAAAGATTTCGACACAATTAGCGCAATTCCCTTCAATGATAAAAGCTTAGATGGGACAGGAATGCAATATTTCAATAAAACAATTGAGTTGCCACATAGTGGGTATTGGCGAATTCGTTCGGCAAGTTCAAAAATTGCAGGCTATGTTTATGGATTTTCTGAATGGGATTCTTATGGTTATCCTGCATCGCTTTTGGTTCATGATCTGGACAAAGCCGATAACATAAAACCGCAATTGTTTTATGAACTCAATTGTGAAGGGAATACAAATTATTTAAAATCATATATTCAAGATTACCCTTTAGATGAAACAAAGTGTTCGGGAATTGCCTCGATATATTTCGATTCTCTTCAAAGTAGTAATTACAAATTTATCTCAGATGATTTTATTCCTGGAACAACGAAGAAAATACCTTTTCAGCTGAAAATAGTAAATCCCAATGAGGATGCAAAAGCTGTTATTTATATTTCTGATAGAGCGGGAAATGATACGACTATCATTATTGAATTTAAAGCAATTAGACTATCCATTTCGCCACGTAATTTTTACTTTGGTAATATGAAAGTTGGGGATACTATCTCGCAAACATTTATTATCAAAAATGAATCTGATACACAAATTGCATCATTATATGAAATTGCATTGCAATCTATAAGAGATTTACAAGTAAATTATGGATTTAAATTATCAATTCCGTTTGATATAACTTTGCCTCTCTTTCCCCACGAAGAAAGGACAATAAAAATCACTTTTACTGCAAAGCAAAAGGGGTTATTCACTGATTCAATTGGTATCGATGATGGATGCAAATATAGATATAAAGCAATGATTTATGCATCGGTTGATATGCCAATCATTGAGGTAACAGATGCGGATTTTGGAAGTGTTAGCCTGGGTGCATCAGCTCCTCCAATTAATGTAAAAATTCGCAATATTGGCTCGGTTAATCTTACTATCACAGGCTTTAAAAATAATACATTGAGTGAATTTTCGAATAATTTACGTACAATATCAAAAAGCAATCCACTTATAATTCCACCAATGGATTCATCATCATTTGATGTAATATTTAAGCCAACTCAAACGCGTTATTATCTTGATTCTATTGTGTTTGAAACAGATAGCCAAAGTCTAATTGACCCAATATGTATTTTACAAGGCTATGGCATTGAACCGAAAATTGCTATTAAAAGTGAAAATTGGGGACGTCGACGTGTGCATTTACCAAAATATGATAGCTATCCATATTATACCTACACTCCCTATCCTTCTCAAAATGGTGCAATAACATTTGAGAATACTGGTTCTGTGGATATTACTATTAATTCATTAGTATTGCTAGAAGATTTGCAAGGTGATGAATTTCAAGTATATAGGAATGGACAATACTACTCATTAAATGATATTTTAAATGGATTAGATACATTATTGGACGATTCAGGTAAGTTATTTAAAAATATACCTGTTGGAGAAAGCAGACATTTGAGCGTTATTTTTAATCCTGTTTCGGAGGGTCTTCATAAGCTTCGTTATCGCATAAATTCTAGTTTGCAAACTTATTTAGAAATTGAATTGCTTGGAATTGGTGTTTCCCCTGTTTTGTCGGCAGAAAATATTGAT
>ERZ795050.5587-NODE-5587-length-10653-cov-3.678336_pt1 | contig 10653 bp, 9 predicted proteins | sample MGYA00375134_ERZ795050 | MGnify/ENA primary metagenome ERZ795050 (study PRJEB30179, sample SAMN05720221) | activated sludge metagenome | isolation source: Anaerobic digester | place: Japan | collected 2015-05-26 ... | reverse complement strand
ATCCGGTGCCGATGTTCTGCTTGTTGCCCTCGGTGCACCCAGGCAGGAGAAATGTATACACAAGAACAGGGATAAGCTGAAAGTAAAAATATGTATCGGCGTAGGAGGTACTTTTGACGTATTGGCAGGCCGGGCTGCCCGCGCCCCGAAATTCTTTCAAAAGAACGGTCTCGAGTGGTTATACAGGCTCTGCAAAGAACCCTGGCGTTTTATCAGAATGATGGACTTACCCCGTTTTATTCTTCTGGTCATGGCTGTTAAAATCGGATTGAAGAAAGCCTGAGAGAAGTGAAGAAGAATATTCTTCGTATTTACAGGCTCTTTACTTGCGTAACTTTAGTTTCTGGAGTATTCTTCTTCACCTTACACCTTGAACATGTCAATGGAACTTTCAAGATTCTTTGAAAGCTTTCTCAAATCGTCGGACAGTGAAACCAGATGCTTAATCAAATCAACCAGTTCATTAAATCCGACAGTTATTTCATTTATGCTTCCGACGTTTTTCCTTGAGCTTTCATTCATGTTCCTCAACGATTCCATAATATCAACTCTGGCTTCGTCAATAGACATTATTGAATTGTTTATACTTCTCACCTGATTATAGACATCGTCCATAAAGTCAACAATATTATCAAACTTCTCTATTGTGTCATGAACAGCCAAGTCATGCTTGGATATAACATTATCGGATACTTTTACAACTTTTCCGGTTTCCTCTATTGTATTGGTAATGAGCTTTAGTTTTCGTTCAATAAAGGAGGCAGACTCTCGGGATTGATCGGCCAGTTTTTTTATGGCATGGGCAACAACAGCAAAGCCTTTACCAGCCTCTCCCGCTCTGGCTGCTTCTATGGTAGCATTCAATGCGAGAAGATTTGTCTGTTTTGCGATGCCCTTAATTGCTTCCGTTATCTTAGATATCTCACCCGACTCTGTTCTCAATACATTTATAAGCTCAGAAAATTCATTAATGGTAACCTTAACCTGTTGTGCATTCTGCTGGAGGCTGTTTACCGTATCTTTACCCTTTTCACCGAGTTCTTTTGCCCCGAATATTATTTCATTGACATTGCCGAAATCCTTCGTTATGATCTGAATCTTATCGGAAAGGCTCTGTGCAATTTTTTCGTTATTGTCAATTTCCGTCTTTTGCATTCCGATTTCCTTGTTTACTTCAGTCAAAAGAGTTAAAAACTCCTGTATGGAGGCATAGCTCTCTTCCGAAGTGCTTGAAACTGTCTGGGACGATTCGATAGCTACATTCGAGGCCCCTTTGATACTTCCAATAAGTGTTCTCAGATTAACCACCATGTCTCTGAAGTTAATACCGAGAGCACCTATCTCATCCTTTCGTTTAAGATTATACTCTATATCCAGGTTACCCTTTTGGATTGAACCCATGAATTTAGACAATACTTTAACCCCGGATGATATGTCATAAGTTATTAAAATAGCAATAAGTGCTGCAAAAATAAAGCACAAAATACCAATTAAAATTATCCATGCAACCGCACTATTAACCTGAGATGTAATTTCACTGACGGGAGTTAATGAAATTATTGACCATTCTAGCTGTGTTCCCTTTATTGATCGTATAGTATAATAGGTAACCAGCATTTCTTCTCCGTTTACAATCTCCTTAAAAGGCTCTCCCTTTATATCGTCACTTATTTTTCCCTGCGAGTCTATAGTTTCATATATTCTTTCCATTATAGAATCAGTAATATAACGGTCTCTTTGTTTAAACCCATTATCGCCTATTTCGTCATCAGTTATTCTATATAATACTTCTTGAAGAGCTCTGTCATTTTTAGCTAATTCGTTCCTTCCTAGAACCTCCGCTTTAGTCTGCCCCTGGTCATTAATCTTGTTTATCTCATTTACTCGAAAAGCATTTTCATTGGGATTCTGACGGTTGTATATCATATTCCAGTTTTGTCCTACAATGTAAATATCACCATTATAGGGCAGCTTCATTTCTGAAAGAACATTTCCAATAGTGGATTCATTCACGTTAACCTGTAAATAACCAACAGGTTTAAGACTTGTAGCTGTATTAATCACTTTAAACAAGCAGAAATTATGTTCCGAACTATAAGCAGTCTGACCGATGAGATCGGAAAAATGGGTATCAACCCAGTAGGAATTCTTTCCGCTCCTCATAAACTCTTTATATGCAATAGTATCAAAGTAATGGCTCTTTCCCAAATCATTTGAATTTCCTTCTCCCTGCACGGTAACATCGCCCTTAAGACTTGATGCTATTATAAACATAACCTTATCCGATTTTGTCCCTTTTAATGTTCTCATTCGGGGAAAAATAAAACTTGAAGCTCTTGCCACTTCACCAGGATCATCTGTTTCATTCATTTGCTTAACATTTTGGGCGATTTCTTCGTCCGTTGCTATAAGCATGGCAAGTCCGTTCACATCCTCCAGCAATACCTTTATACTTTTGGCAGACTGCTCCACAATTGTCTGCGTGCTAAATATCGCTTCTTCTTCCATACTCTTCATAACACTGCTCATGGAAGCAAAAAACGCTGAGGCCAGTGTAACAATAATTATAAGTATAAAAGAAACAGTTATTTTAACCCCAATCTTTATGTCGCCCAGCCTTAGAAAACTCACAAGTCTGCTTAAAGCGGAGTTTCTATCCTTTTTTATGCCTCTGGAAGCATTAATCTCATGATATGATTTAGCATTGCCCTTGTCCTTCTTTTTTCTTAAAGCCCCTGAGACCCTGTCTTTTATTGAATTAACCACAATTCGGAATTTACTGCCAAGGTTCTTAAGCTTATTTCCGAAACCTGACTTCATACCTTCACCTCTTCAAATTCCAGCCATAAGACCGGTAACATAGCAAACAAAAATTGCTGAATACAACTGAAGGTGATTTACCAAAGTCTTGCGATAAATATAATCTTAAGGAATTGCTTTTAATTATAGATTCTAACTGAATGAATTCTTTAATAATTCAGATGCATACAATTGCATCCTTTCATAAATCCATTACAAAATCGAAATTCCTGAGTTTTCAGTATAAAACAAAAGTATTGACAGCATTTAAACGAAGCCGGTATTTGAAATGTTAATAAGCAAAAAAATGCAAATAAAGACAATAACAATTTTGTCCTTAAATATATTATTCTCTATAAAAGTGAAATTTCCTTCTCTAAAATAAATATATATAAGAAAAGAAGCACGTTCTAACAACCTATGGCAACTGCACTAATCGATGGTATAGGGTCCCTTTACAAGCACCCAGGCTTTCTCACTCACAACTTTAATGCCCCTGCCGTCATCCCTTGATATCAAAAGCAGGTGGTTTAAAGGAACTTCCTGATCCGTATTTACATCCGCACCCGAACCCGATGTGATGTCTGAAAGTCCTCCGCCTTCTCCGCCTATTGCCAGTGCTTTACCGCCCCTTAAAATAATCTCTGCACTTTCGCCGGCAATAAGAACCTGATTCTTATTCAGTTCCAACGGCACAAACTTTCCGTAGCTTTCAATTTCTTTAAGCCGTTCTTGAGATTCCTCATATTGCTTTGTCATCTCATCAAGGCTGGTCTTAAGACTGTTTATCTTTTCATCCACATAGTCTAGAGAAGGAACAATAATATCATCCTCAGCCTCTGGCTCTGCCGTAGCAGCAGCATTAACAATCTGAACAATATGTACCAAAGCAATACCTAAAACAATAACCAAAGTAAGTATTCCTGATTTTTTTAATGACCTCTTCATCTTTTGTATCCCTCCATAAATTACATATCTATCAAACCAAAGCTTACCGTCAAAGCTTCGTTAACCTTCTCCATCAGTTCATCATCCAAATGTCCGATTTTTTCCCTCAATCTTTTCTTGTCTATGGTCCGTATTTGCTCTAAAAGCACCACCGAATCCTTTGGAAGCCCATAATCCTTTGCACTGAGTTCAATATGGGTAGGCAGTTTTGCTTTGTTTATTTGCGATGTTATAGCTGATGCTATGACCGTCGGACTGTATTTATTTCCAATATCGTTCTGGACAATCAATACAGGTCTGATTCCTCCCTGTTCAGAGCCGATAACCGGACTTAAATCGGCATAAAATATATCTCCACGCTTAATTACCACTATTTTTCCAACTCCCTGAGTCCTTCCTCATATTTTTGCTGCTGATCGTTGTCTGCTTCAAAACAAATTTCTGCAAGTTTAGCATTAATTTCAGCCATTTGCTGGTAACCTTTTTTCAATTTATCCCTCATTTCAATTCTTCTTTTCTCTCGTATATAAAGCTTCATTGCTTCCCTTACAAACTCACTTCTGTTAATTTTCTCCATTTCTACTATGGAATCAACCTCTTTTAGCAAGTTGTCAGGAAGACTTATTAATATTTTCTTTAATTGTGCCAAAGTAAAACCCCCACTTCTTTTTTTGGGTTAAGACATAAAGAATTAATAAAGGCTAAATCGGTAACCACTGAGATTGCAATTCTATACTTATATATATAATTATAAAGTTCAATATATGCATAGGTCAAATTAAATTTTAATTACTCCCCCTTCAAAGCAGCACATGTAAATTTTGCCTATATGCAATTAAATACTAATATCCCTCTATTTCTAGTATAGTTTTTTATTATTTGCCAAAAGTTATACATTAATTTTAGTTTATTTTAGCACTTCAGTTCAAAGAGAATTTGTCGTCTGCTAAAAAAGCTGGAGATATCTATTGCCTCATTATATTAAATAGTTCAATACATTATATACTTTTCCTTCTTTTAAATATACCCTGGGAATTCTCTTACCGATAATGCATACAAACTCATAGTTTATTGTGCCGATACTTTCTGCCAGGTCCTCAACCCTTATTTCTTTATCCTTCTGTCTTCCAAACAGTACCACTTCATCGCCGACATTCACATTTTCCTTAAAGTCGGTTATATCCACCATGCATTGATCCATACATATTCTCCCGACAATTGGGGCGAATTCACCGTTAATGAGGACTTTCCCTTTGCCGCTCAAAAGTCTTGTATATCCATCCGCATATCCTATCGGTATGGTAGCAATCTTGCTGCTGCACGAGGTTTGGAATATCCGCCCGTAACTTATACATGTATTCGGTTCCACATCCTTCACCAGAATGACATTAGCCTTCAATGTCATTGCAGGTCTTAAATCAAGCTTTGTTTCATCCACCTCATGGGAAGGATACAGCCCGTACAACACTATTCCCGGCCTTACCATATTAAGGTGCATTTCAGGAAACTCAATTAAACCGGCACTGTTGCACACATGCTTGACGGGAATATAAACTCCTATCCTGTTTAACTCGTTAATTATGCTCATAAACCTTTCAAACTGCATATAGGTATAGCTTTTGTCGGCCTCATCCGCTGATGCAAAATGCGTAAACAGTCCTTCGATAATAATACCCGGAAGCTTGCTTATCTGAACCACATTTTTTACCGCACTGTATCCCGGCATAAACCCAACCCTTGTCATTCCTGTGTCGATCTTTATATGAATCTTTACATTACGGTTATGCTTTACCGCTGCCCTCGAAAGGGCCTCTGCCAAGTCATGGCTGAAAACCGTTTGTGTGACGTCATTTAAAACAATTTCCTCCGCCCGCACAGGATCGGTATAGCTCAGTATAAGTATAGGAACTCCGATACCGTTCTGTCGAAGCTGTATGGCTTCATCCAGCATAGAAACCGCAAGGCGGCTCACTCCATTTTCCAGCAGTGTCTTTGCAACCTCCATAACACCGTGTCCATAGGCATCAGCCTTGACCACTCCCATTATTTCGGTCTTTTTATCTGTAATCCTTCTTATTTCCCTTACATTATGGGCAATATTGTCCAGATTAACCTCGGCCCATGCCCTGTTTAGCTTGTATTCCATGTTAACTCCCTCTTTTATGAATATAAAATTATTAACTTTTGCAGGTGCAGATTAATTCGTTAAGAAACATATTCCAGAAACTTAAGTTACGCAGTCTAGAGCCTGTAAATACTCCGCGGGGTCGAGCAAAACTCGCTTCGCTCAAACAATGCTCTCCCTTTCCGCGTCATATTAACAGGCTCTACAACTTGCTTCACAATGTTTCTTCCATAAGTTTCTTAACAGATATTATACACCCTAACCAAGCAATTCTTTGATAACATAGGGAAGCTCCCCTACCAAGTCACCGGCTATCATGCCATGCTCCCCTTTTACTTCTGCAACACGGTCACCGCAAAGTCCATGCAAATATACAGCTGCAACTGCCGCATAAACAGGGTCAAGTCCCTGCCCTATAAGACTTGCAATAATACCGGCCAGTACATCTCCACTTCCTGCGGTTGCCATCCCGGAATTTCCTGTGGGGTTGATATACACCCTCCCGTCGGGTGAGGCTACAATGGTTCTTGAACCCTTGAGAACGGTTACAACACCCCATTTCTCCGAAAATTCCCGGGCAGTCTTTATTCTGTTGCCCTGAACCTCCGAAACGGTGATGCCTAAAAGCCTTGCCATCTCACCGGGATGAGGAGTCAAAACCTTTAGTGTTTTGCTCCTTTGCAATACTGATATGTCAGAAGCCACCGCGTTTAAAGCATCGGCATCAATTACCAGCGGCACAGGGCTGTTCTCGATAGCACTGAAAACCGCATCCTTCACACCCTCTTTTGTGGATAAGCCCGGTCCAACAACCACCGCGTCCATCTTTTCCAAATGCTGCATAAGTTTCGGTACGCACTCCTTGGACAGATAGCCCAAGCCCCCGTCTTCAAGGGGAATTGTCACTCCTTCCAAAAGGCTGCAATCATATATACCCGACAGGGAATTCGGAACTCCAAGATATAAAAGACCCGTTCCGGTTCGCAGTGCGGCAGATCCCGAAAGGCATCCTGCCCCCGTCATCCCCGGGGATCCGGTTATAACAAGTACCCTGCCGTAATCGCCTTTGTTGCTGTTTTGATTTCTTCCCGGCAGCCTTTCTATAACCATGCCTCTGTCTATGACTTCATTTTTTACCTCAAACCTTTCCAACACATCTGCGGGTATACTTATGTCTGCAACAGACAATTTGCCGGTAAACTCACAGCCGGGATGTAAAAAATGCCCCAGCTTCGGATAACCGAAGGTCACTGTCTTATACGCACGGATACACTCACCGCACACATCTCCCGTCTCGCCGTTAATCCCGGAAGGTATGTCTATGGCTATCACCGGGGTTCTCTTTTCGTTGATAACCCTTATAATTTCTGCTAAATAACCTTCAACCCTGCCTTTTAAGCCTGTTCCAAATATGCCGTCCACAATAAGCTCTGCTTTTTCAAGGCTTTCACATATTTCCGAAAGCCTGTCTCCGTCCAAAACCTCCTCTGCAGGTACTCCCATCTTATCCAGTATTTCAAGGTTTATACGGGCATCCCCGGATATTTCTTTTTTGGAGACAAGTAAAAAAACAACCGTCTTCGCACCATTATTATAAAGATGCCTTGCCACTGCAAAAGCATCTCCACCGTTATTGCCCTTTCCTGCAAACACACATATGCACATGTCCTTTACGCCGCCGTAGTCCTTCATGATTTCGTCCACCACTTTTAAAGCAGCGTTTTCCATCAGTACCACACCGGGAATTCCTACGGTATTAATGGCATATGAATCAAATTCCCTCATTTGCCCGGGTGTAACAACCTTCATTTTACGTGTCCTTCCTTTCTCGAGGTACAAAAGCATGGGGAAGAATAATCATCACATCTTAAACTATGCCTCCCCGAAGTATTCCCTGTCCAGCTTTTCCAATTCTTCTCCTCCGAGAAGGTCGTGAAAATACGTATAGACATCGGTATCGTCCTCCGACAGTCTTCCTTTTTCATCAATATATTCTTCGAGCTGCTTTTTTGTTGTCTCAATTAGTCTTTCCAATTCCTTCAGCCTTTTTTGATGCTTCCTCATTCGAAAATACACCGATCTGACAGTAGATTCCAACAGCCTAAGGTTTGCCTCCCGTATTCTCTCGGGCATATTGTCAAGTTCATCGGTGATTTTCTTCATACGTTCATTTATTTGTTTGACTTCAAGTTCGCATCTTTTCATCTCTTCCTTTGCTTCTTTGCTATTATCGTCATAAACCTGCTGAGTGAGCTGTATAATTCTTTCAAGATTCTTTTTCTTTTTAGCTGCAATCTCCTTAGATTCGGCAATAAGACGCGACTCTTCCTTTAAAAGCTCTTTAATTTTTGTCTCATGCTCCTTGATATCCTCAGTTTTTTCAACATTTTTAAAGAGGGCATTCCACCGCTCATCCAATATCAATATTGAAATATCATTCTTCTTCAGTACTCTCCAATCAAAACTATTCTTTGGGTTCTTTGGTTTAAATAAATTAAACATGCAACCAACCCCTCATGCAATGTGTTACTACCCCCTATTCTTTGTATCGAAATAATTGCATGATTTTGTTACTGGTTTTCCGATAATTTTCTGTTTTTTGTCTCTGTCAATGCCACTGCAGCGGTTAACAATCCCAAAACCGTCCAGAATATAAACATAACCCTTGGGTAGTACCAGCTGTATTCCACTAAAGAAGTGGTCAATATTCCGGCAAGGGATGCGGTTCCTGCTGCAATTATACTTTTCATGGGTCCGGTTGAATTATATACACCAATGACCGAGTTCTTTATTGTCCTGTAAATGTACCAGATAAAAGTTATGAATCCGGCAATACCTGCCTCTATCCAGATCTGCAGGTAAAGAATGTGAGTGTGGGGCGGAACTGCTTTGGTATACTGATGATAGTTTTTGACTATCTGTCGGAAAATGTCCGTGCCCAAGCCCACTCCTGAAAAAATATAAGTTTTGAACATTGGCAATACGGTCTTTATTATATTGACTCTTGTCTGTGCCGAAGAATCCTGCTTAACGTCCTGTGCAGCCTTAAAAATAGTCAGGATTCTGTTATAAACATGCTGCGGCAGAAACGGAATGAGAAGCATCCCTCCAAAAAATACAAAAGGCAGCAACCTCTTGTTCATCAAAAACGTTATTACAATACCAGAAACTGCAAATCCTATCCATGACGACCTTGAGCCGGTATAAAAAAGTGCAATCAACGGAAAAAGAGCTAATCCCGCATATACCACCCTTTTTACAAAGGTTTTTGAGTTTATAACTACACTTATATAAAAGGGCAATGCCATGATAAGTATTTCTCCATAGTTATTCGGATTTGCCATGGTTGCGTATACCCTTCCGGGCATATTGAAATTCAAGTCCGGGTCTGTGAGGGAAGGATCAAAGCTCACCGCTCCCGTGGCCGCCTGCCAAACTCCATAGGCCCCGATTACTGCTATTCCCCACAGAAACATTTCCACAATTGTTTGAAGAGAACCCTCATTTTTAACAGTACTGACTATCCCCAGCACCGTCAAAAAACCCGCCAGATAAAACAACCAGTATTTAAGACTGGCGGAAAAACTCAATGAAGTAACTAAGGACAGCGTAACCGCCACAATAAACAGTATAAGGGTAAAATCCAATGCCTTAAAGTTGAACACCCAATGCCTCTGAATAACGGTGTTTATAAAGACCAAAGCACAAAGAAACAAAGCAATACCTACATTATAGACATTATTCCATCTCGCATTGGGCACCACAAGTAAAATTATCAGAAACAGGCCCACTATAATTTCAAGCCTTGACAACAATTCTCTTACAAGCCTTATTATAATGCTTCCAAGAAAGAAATCCTCATGTTTTTGGTAAAACCCCTTCAAAAGCTTTGAAGGTATTTCTACAATACCGTTTATTATCCTGTAAAAAAGGCTTTCTTCCCACCAACGGGAAAGCCTTCCTTTTCCAATAAAAAAGCCAACTATAGCACTGTTTTGAAAAAGTCCAGTTACAGACCTGGCCAAATATGAAGTAAAACTGTTTTCATATAAAATATTCAGCTTCCTGAAAATACCGAAAATAAAATCAATCAGCCTTTTTAAAATACTGCTCTCATAGGAAGTGTTAATTATATTAATAACAAAGAAAATTGGCTTTAACAGCAAACTATTATTTAACAAAACGCATTACCCCTTTTTCTCTAATCTGTCAATCCTTCCTTGGAAAATAGCACTTCCTACCTTTACAATCAATTGCCTTCCCACCTGATAATCCGCTCCGTTAAAAACTACTCCTCCATAGCCGTCCGGTGAACCGGTGCCCTCAAGGGTAATGTGGTAGGATACATAACCCGGCTTTGAACCGGCCACAACCCTGCCATCTTCGGTCTCAACAAAGGTTATAGCCTTATCGATCTGAATATCTGTAACCTTTCCCAAAACGCCTCCCCTTTCAAGGTCTCTTGCTATATCGCCGGACTTCACGGCATTTACCGCAAATTCGGGAGACTCCTCCCAATATAATCCAACCGTATAAGTTTCGGTTTTGTCAAGCATCGGCAAGGTGGATTTCGACTTAAAAAACTTTGCTGCACCTGCAATTCCTACAATCAATACCGCCAAAATAAGAATATCAATAATACTAACCTTTCCAAACAACTTTCCTTTACTGTCAATTATCATGTTTTCTTCACTCCCTGTTATAATTTGTATATATTCCAATCTTTTCTAATACCGTCTTTGCCCGGTATGGTTGAAAGTCATACCTGCAAGGCATAGGCA
>ERZ795050.5570-NODE-5570-length-10677-cov-14.250330_pt1 | contig 10677 bp, 9 predicted proteins | sample MGYA00375134_ERZ795050 | MGnify/ENA primary metagenome ERZ795050 (study PRJEB30179, sample SAMN05720221) | activated sludge metagenome | isolation source: Anaerobic digester | place: Japan | collected 2015-05-26 ... | reverse complement strand
CTTATGGACAGGAGTGGCCAATCAACCTCCAACTATAACTGGGACATCCTCCAATACAGACCCGATTCGCCCCAGAACGACTCCGGGCCGCTGTAGTCTTTCAATAACTCATCAATCAATTGTTCCTGTGTCTTCCGGTCCATAGAATTCCTTTCCTGTCAGAAAGCTTAACAATTCCATGACCGTTTACACAGTTCTTTTCACACCCTCGTTCGCCGGACCGGCTTCCCAGCGTAGCGTTGTGAGCCCAGTAGAGTTATGGCAATGAACGCCGCAAGAGGCGGATGACTCTCTAATCGCAGTTGGTACATAACTTGGGGTCAGACCATAAGTACTGAGCGCGTTTGCGCGTGAGGCTCGTTTCACTTCCATCCCATTGCCGCAAAACATTCTGCAGTCTCCTCATGCGCAGTGAGAGAGAATGGTTTCCCGTATAGTTGCTAATCATAGTACCCTAATGCCTGCAGTTTCTTCCTCAGTTCTTCTTGTTCCTCCTGGCCCTGTGGTTCGCCGGCAGGGGTCTTCTGGCCCTCAACGCCCCCGTATTCAAAGCCTTCCCGCTCGATGGTCCCGACAGCCCCTTCCACGACCAGCCAGGGAACCTCCTTGAGGATAGGATGGTCCGAGCCGGTCGGATGACCATAAAACCCGTCCTCCCCGAGAAACTCTCCGTGATCGGATGTGACAACTATTCTACCCGAAAGAGACCTCACCAACTCGGCTGTCTGCTGAAGAACTGCTTCAAGATTTGCCGCATATGCCGCGCGCACACCCTGCCGTCCCACGGTCCTCCATGCCGCTTCCAGCGGCGCCTTCGGCGCTATTGCCAACAGTTTGCGCAGCATCCACTCCGGTTGTTTAGGCAGCAGACCCCTACAACCTCCACGGGGCAAGGCCTTACGCAGAATCTGGAACAATTTTTTCCGCACGCGGCCGGGGCCCTGGCCGGCCTCCGCGCCTATCAGCCGTCGAACGCTATTGACATCTCCGTCAAAATATCCGCGCGTCCTGTCCGCCAGGCTTAAATAAGGCGCGTGCGGCTGCAAGTAATGGATGATGAAGCGTTTGCCCGGCGTCGCCCGGATGATCTCCGAAGCAAGCCGCGTGACGACCTCAGGGCGCACCGTCCCGAGTTCTCGATCCCAATGATCCTTCCAAAGCTCGTGAACCGTGCCAAAATGCTCGCCTGCGGCGTACCCGTAAACGGCCGACTTCTCGCAGATCTGCGGATTGGCGCTGATGTAGATGATATCGTCGTAGTAACCCGGAAAGCAGTTGTCCCGCCATTCGTTTGTGCTGGTGCCGAGTGACTTTTTCATCATAAGCACACCGTCTAAGTAATCCCGGTATATTTCCGCGAAAAAGTCGAACCGGCACGCATCGAGGACGATAAGGTAATCCCATCGTTCGTTTATGACATTGACCTCATCCATCTTCCTTCAGCACCTCTAGAAATGCGCCGCCGCTCAAATGGATTGCCTGACCGAGAGCATATGAGCGGTTACGTGAATCAACAATTTTCAAACGCGCAGCTTCCCTTTTGTCTACCGCATGAAGACTCACTGTTATGTCGGTATCGACCAGATTGAATAACGCCGCATGAAACTGCGAGCCTCTTGCACAAGCCAACAGAACAGCATCACAGATCTCACTGCGAACCAACGGCGATGGATCAGCCACGAGAGGATCGGCAAGCACATCGGTCTGCAATGGTATGCCTGACCTGTGGAAATGCCGAAGATGCCGAGCCAGATGACAGAGGTACTTGGCATCGATCAGTCCCGCGTACATCAACAGAATATCCAGCAACATCGAGCCCCAGGGCGTATAGGTCATCATGTAGTCGGGAAAGCCGCTTCGGAAAGTATACCGCATACCCTTACAGATTATCTTGCGCAGCCATTCATCAGGTCTCATACTGTACAGGACAAGCAGGACCTTCAAGTTCACAAGATGATAGAAGTACGACAGTGGAGCAAAGCACAAATCTCGCTCCAGGAAACCGTCCGGCATAATGAAACGCGGATATTTGCATTTAAGCCTTGGCAGGACGTTGTGTCTGAGAACGTCTTCATAGGCGAGATGAATACGCCTCAGAAAACTGCTCCTTTTTATCAGGCATATCTTTCGCAATATGTCGCACCAAGCGTAGAGCGCACCATAGACAATCGAACAAGGCCTGGCGGCCAGCACACACCTCAGCGCTATGAGACCCGCGTCAACGGCTCTTACATACCTCTGATCCGGCACCAGCGTATTGAGTCTCTCCAGGACGGTCATCGTCGACACATGCGAGTTCAGAGTTAGTGTGTTACTTTCCGATTTGCCGAAGGCTGTCGAGGAAGTCATGCCTTTGTAGTATAGCGACACCTCGGCCGGAGAGTTTTCGAGACTGTCGTGCAGAAACCAGATACCGTCGTCCAGCCTGTCCACGCAGTCCAGGAGATACAGGGCGGCGGCCTTTGCCTTGGCAATAAAGACAGACTTACCCGTCTTCTGGTAATGCGATAACAGGACGTGTAGTCCGGCGACCTGGTGAACGGTATGGGTCTCCATCAGGTCCGTCCATATCCCGTGACGCCATCGACCGTCAGACGGCAGACTCAACAAGACCGAGTACGCGATCAAATCGCATAAGGCCCCGTAGATGGATTTGCCTGTTATGTTGCCGAGATACCCCAGGTAGTCGTAGAGCGCGTGCGCAATGTTCTGCGAGTCCCACGCTTTTTGCGCGGGCAGGTGGCGCGTGCTGTACGTCATTCCGTTGAAAAGATAATCGAAAAGGCTGCCGACCCCCTCATATCGCAGCCATGTGCTTTTGACAACGAGCCGAGTCTCCTGAGGGACGAATTCCGCCAATTGTCTATAGACACTTTCACGTTGTGACTCAAAAAACACCAACGTAAACTCAAGTCGGCCGATGGGCCGGTCTGCGCCGGCGACGACCACGGTCCCCGGCTCAACGATCTTAAAGTCGCAGGGCGTGTTCGAGACCATTCTGCCCTGCGCATCGTACGTTCGCAGAAACGGCGACCGGGGTAACCAGTACAGTGAGTCCCTGCTTGTATCCATTACAATCGTGCCATGCGGATAAACGGTGATCGGGCCTGTCCGGAAACTCAACTCAACCACGCCGCCCTGGGGCCCGTGCAGAGAAACATAGTGCACTTTGAGACCGACCTGCTTCAGGGAATCGGTCATTATATCCGCCTTGACCTCCTTGCCCAACGTACACGTCACTTTGTGGCGAGCAAAACCGTCAACCTCCATCACAAGCATCTCGCGGCCGCGACTCGCCTTTTCGATCACCTCGCTGATTTTGATGTTGATGCGGTCGGCCATTATTTGAGTCCTCTTAAGATGTCGCGGACAGGCGCCAAAGGCTCATAGCGCGGACTGAGAACACCCAGAAGCAACAGACAGCCTACATACGTAACAACACCGAGACCAATGAGCGCGGTCAGCCAGAAGACTCCGACAGAGGCAATGGTGCTTTTCACCACGACCAGGCACAGCATCATGATCAGCGTTCCAAGAGCAGGGTAGAACAATATACCACACACCTCGCGCAGCGGTACGCCAAGCAACTTCTTGAGTTCGAAGGATGCTATCGGCTGCATGAGCACAGCCCCGCCGAGCACACACAACGAAGTCCCCACCATGCCCCATAGGGCCGTCAGCGGATAGATTGTGGCCGCCATGAGTATGAAACGTATGATCGTTAGTCGCGTCACTACCTCTGGCCGGCCCATCGCCAGGAAGATGGGTTCCCGCTGCATGCATTTCAAGGGCCCCAAGAGACACAAGATTTGCATAGCTGGCACCATCGGCAGCCACTTTGCGGTGAACACGACTTCTGTGATCTCCCGAGCAAGGGCGATCAGGCCGCCTGCCGCCGGAAAAACCAGCAATGTGGTCAGCCGCAATGACTTGAGGTACCCGTTTCGCAGCTTGACGGCGTTATCCTGCACCTTCGAATAAGCGGGAAAGGCCACAGCGGCAACTTTGTTTCCAATTTCCGAGGCAACCATATCGCCAATCCTGAACGCTTTTTCGTAGAAACCCAGAGCCGCCGTACCGAGCATCCTGCCGAGCACGAGATCATCGCCATTCAGACAGAAATACTTGAGCGTGGCAATTCCCATGATGTGCTTACCGAATCGCCATAGTTCTCGCGCCTTGTTGAGGTCGAAGCACAACCGCGGCCTGTAAGGGTGCATGACATAGCTCAAGACACACGTGCAGGCCACTTCCGAAATCCTTCCGAACACAAGCGCCCACACGTTCCTGTACATGTATGCCAGGGAGACGGTTACGACAAAACCGGCAAGCTGCGAGATGATCTCCAGCTCCACCTTCTTTCTGAAATTCAGTTCCTTAACGAAATAAAGCGTCCCAATGTTACTGAAAGCCGCCAGGACCATCGACAATGCCAGCAGCCGTATCACCAGGACCGTTGTGCGGCGATCCGAAATATCCGGCTTAATGACGCCTTCAAACGCCTCTTCCAGGATTCTTCGATTCAGTGCCAGACGGTCGCGTTCGCCGGCGTCTCCAGCCGTGTATTCAGAAATCTTCACATTGGCGAAACTGGCGAGTTCATACAAGATTGGCCCCTCTACCAGCCTGTTGAGCTCTTCGATGAGCCGCTCCTGCAAAGCCTCCGGCACTCTGCCGGCAGGGTCATCTCCACTGAGTACCTGTCGCATCGACTCGGGCAGTTCCGCCACAAGATATTGCGAGGCTGGATCGTTAGCGGCGCGCAGCCGCTGCACCAGAACATCCGGCTGCAACAGATGACCCTGGGCAAACCGGCCCGACCCGCCAAAGAAGGTCGCCGCATAAGGCGCAACAAGATAAAGGATACAGAATATGATGAGTGTACGGATAATATCGATGGTCCACACGACGTTGAGATGTTCCTGTGTGTGTTCCCTCCTCTGCACCAGTGCCGTTCTGACACCCAAGTCCGTAAACGATCCCGCCATACCGGTCAGCAGTGTCCCGATACGCAACAAACCAAAGTCATACGGCGTCAACAGCCGCACCACGATTGGCAGCCGGACAAAATTGAGTAGCATCATGAACCCGCGCAGGATGAAAAGCCACGCCCCCCCTTTCACCGCGCGACCGTACACATCCACGGGTGCCTCCTGGCCACCCACATTTTGGGACTTGTCCCGCGCGCTATCCTTTTTTCTGGGCTCAATCGACAAACGTAAGTCCTTATATGCCGTACCGGTATGAAGTTAAACCTGTACTATACGAAGCACGATAGCACAAATCAACTTTTAAGTTGTCTCCGTGAATTGCTTGTGATAGACTTCCAATGATTGTTCTTAAAGGAGCCAAGCAGGCAGCAAATATGGCGAAGACACTGACATACAAGATATTGGAGACGCACCTGGTCGATGGCAATCTGGTCGCCGGCGAGCCGATCGGCATCCGCATCGACCAGACGCTGACCCAGGACGCCACCGGCACAACGGCCTTTCTGCTGTTTGAATCGATGGGCATGCGGCGGGTCCGCACACAGGTCTCGGTCAGCTACGTCGACCACAACATGAGCCAGTTCGGCCCGGAAAACCATAACGACCACCTCTACCTCCAGACTGTCGCCACAAAGGCCGGCGCCTGCCATTCGCGCGCCGGCAACGGCATCTGCCACCAGGTCCACCTCGAACGTTTCGGCAGGCCCGGCGCCACCCTCCTGGGCAGCGACTCGCACACACCCACCTGCGGCGCCCTGGGCATGCTCGCCATCGGCGCAGGCGGAATGGACGTAGCGGTCGCCATGGGCGGCGGGGATTTCTACCTGACCTGCCCAAAGGTCATCGGGGTCAAGTTGACCGGCCGCCTCGGCGAGTGGGTCGCCAGCAAGGACGTCATCCTCAAACTCCTCAGTATCCTCACCACCAAAGGCAATGTCGGCTGCGTCGTCGAGTACTTCGGCGAGGGCGTCAAGACCCTCTCCGTGCCCCAGCGTGCCACCATCACCAACATGGGTGCAGAACTCGGCGTAACCACCAGCATCTTCCCCAGCGACGCCAACACCCTCCGCTTCCTCAAGGCCCAGCAGCGCGCCGATGACTACCAGCCGCTCAGCGCCGACGAATTTGCCGACTACGACCGCGTCATCGAAATTGACCTCTCCGAATTGGAGCCGCTGGCCGCCTGCCCGTCGTCGCCCGACAACGTCAAGACCGTCGCCGAACTGCAGGGTACAAAGATGAATCAGGTCGTGGTCGGAAGCTGCACCAACTCCAGCTTCACCGACCTCATGATAGTCGCCGAGGTCCTCAAAGGCCGTCATATCGACCCAATGATTGAATTCGCGGTCGCCCCGGGCAGCCGGCAGGTCCTCAACATGCTCGCCCGTAACGGCGCACTTGCCGACATGATCGCCGCCGGAGCGCGCATCCTCGAAAGCGGCTGCGGCCCCTGCATCGGCCAGGGCTTCTCCCCCGCCGACGGCGTCGTCACCCTGCGGACCTTTAACCGCAACTTCTCCGGCCGTACCGGAACACCCAATGACAACGCCTATCTGGTCAGCCCGGAAACAGCCGTCGCTTCGGCCGTCATGGGCGAAATCACTGATCCGCGGTCGCTGCGGGAACTCCTCGGCATCAGGCACCCGCAGCCGAAATTGCCCGTCACCTTCCCTGTCGACGACAGCATGATTGAAAAGCCGATCGATGCAGCCGAGGCCTCCAAGGCTCAGGTTCTCCGTGGACCGACCATTGTGGTCCCGGAGGCGCCCACCCCCCTTCCCGAAGCGCTCGACGGCCGGGTCCTCCTCAAGTGCGGCGACAAGATTACCACCGACCACATCATGCCTGCCGGCGTCTTCCTCAAGTACCGCTCCAATGTGCCCCAATACGCCAAGGTGGTGTTCAACTGTTTCAACAAACCCGACCAGCCAACCTTCGCCGAGCGTGCACTCGACCTGAAAGCCCAGGGCATCGCAGGCGTTGTCGTCGCCGGCCTCAGCTATGGTCAGGGCTCCAGCCGCGAGCATGCCGCCCTGTGCCCGATGTACCTCGGCGTCCGCGCAGTAATCGCCAGGAGCATAGAACGCATCCACAAAGCCAACCTCATCAACTTCGCCATTGTTCCGCTGGAGTTCGTCGACGAGGCTGATTACGAGCGTATCCAGCCGGACGATCAACTCCACATAGAAAACCTGCTGGACGCGATTCGAACCAAGGACCGTGTTACGGTAGCCGACACGACAGCCGGTTTTACCTTCGAATGCAGGCTTGATCTGTCGCCGCGCGACCGCGATATCCTGTTGGCGGCCGGACTGCTCAACTACACTCGCAGGAAAGCCTTACACGGATGAGCGAAGAGAGAGTCGTCACGATTTTCGGCACCAGCCATGCCATCGAAGGTGATGGCGTCTTTGAACAGGCGATGGAGTTGGGTGGCCTCCTTGCCGCGCGCGGCTGCACCATCGCAAATGGCGGCTACGGCGGTACCATGCGTGCCGCCGCAAGAGGCGCACGCCAGGCCGGCGGCCAGGTCATCGGCGTCACCTGCTCCGCCTTCCGACGGGCCGGCCCAAACGAATACGTCACACGCCAGATCCAGACCCGTTCGCTGGAAGAACGCCTCAGAACCCTCGTCGAGTTGGGCTGTGCCTATTTCGTCCTGCCCGGAGGCACGGGCACCCTGCTCGAACTTGCCCAGGTTTGGGAACTTAAGAACAAGGGATTTACGCCTGCCGACAAGCCGATTATAATTGTCGGTGACTTCTGGGATGATTTGATCGCCCTCATGGAAAAAGCCGATCCCCGGAGCTCCCGCCAACTGACCGTCGCGGCGACACCGCTCCAGGCGGCCGAAATCTTCTCGGCCTGGGCTGACAACAGAAACTGAAAAGGCGAAGCTATGAAACAGTTATCGGTCCTGATATTGCTTGGCTGCCTCGCGTTGCCCGTATGCGCTGCACAGTCCACGCGATCACCTGCCGTCCCCTTGCGCGACGGCACTTTCTACAACGGCATCGAAGGAACGGCCTTCGTCGACCCCAACAGCCACAAGTGGTACTTCAGGGCGGATATTGACGTCACGGACGGGCTGGCAACCGTCCCCGCCCAAACGCCGGTCGAAATGCTGCCCTGCAGCACGCTCGAAAGGATTATCAATGCCGTCGGTACAAACACCGCCATTGACGGTAAGTTATGGGCACGTGTCACTCGCTATTCCAATCGCAACATACTGATCGACAAACTGCCCAGCCGCAAGTTCGCCAATCGCAGGGCCGTAAATAAGGACACGTTGGACTCGGCCTTCCTCAGCAAACATCTGACCAACGAGAACTATTTGTTAGCCATCGATTTCATTCCCATGAAGACCGCCGAAACGCCGGCGCCTGTCGACAACGCCCGGCCCGATGCCGCAAAGCCCCAACATGAAAGCATCATTCCCGCCGACATTCTTGAAAAGCTCGAGAGGAAGCGCGTCGTCGATCTGAACACGATGAAGGAGATGCTGGCGACCGAAGGCGATGTAGTCCTGACGGACCGCGTCGGGTTCGTTCACATAAGCGACGGCACGAAGATATTCACCGTTGATGGCTTGGGCAGAAACGTCGAGAACCTTGAGTTCTCGCTGCTGCCCTGCGAGGCCCTCGAGTACACCGAGAAAGCCCTTGTGGACATGCCATCCGTCCGCCAGCGCTTTCGCGTCTCCGGCATAGTAACCACGTTCCGCGGCAATACCTACATGCTCCTCCAGCGGGCCACCCGAACCTACTCGCATGGAAACTTCGCTCGCTGATTGTAACGACTTACCGAGAGACTTATCTTGAAAACCGCACTCGACGACATCCTGATAATCGCCTCCCAGCCCAAAGCGGCCGAGAAGCTGCAGAGCTTTGTCGCGCATCACTCCATGAGCGGCTTCCTCCGCAGCCGCGGCCAGATCGCCCAGCAGGTCCGCGACATCGTCGACGAAGTCGCCCGCCGCGGCGATGACGCCGTAATCGCCCTCACCGAGCGTTTTGACAACACCAGACTCACCCCCGAAACGTTGCGCATCGACCCAGCCGACCTTGCCGCTGCTCACCGCGGCATCGACGGCACGCTCATGGCTTCCCTCCGCAGGGCCATTGAAAACGTCCGTGCGTATCAGTCGGCCATCTTCATCGGCCGAAACACCATACCCGGCATCCGCTACATGCCGCTGAAGCGCGTCGGCCTGTGCATTCCCGGTGCAAGCGCCCCTCTCCCCAGCACCGTCATCATGACCGCCGTGCCCGCCATCGTCGCAGGCGTCAAGGAAATCGTCGTCGTCTCGCCCCCGCGCCACAACGGCACGATCCATCCCGTCATCCTGGCAGTCTGTCATGAACTGGGCATCCGCGAGGTCTACCGCATCGGTGGCGCCCAGGCCGTCGCCGCTCTGGCATGGGGCACCCGCACCATCCCGAAAGTCGACAAAATCGTCGGCCCCGGCAACGATTACGTCCAGCTCGCCAAGAAGGAAGTCTTCGGCCTCGTCGACATGGACTCCTTCGCTGGTCCCAGCGACGTCCTCATCATCGCCGACGATTCGGCCAACCCCGCATGGGTTGCCGCCGACATCCTCAGCCAGGCCGAACACAACCCCGGCGCCGGCATCCTTGTCACAAATTCACAGGAACTGGCACAAAACGTTTTGAGCCAACTCGTCGAGCAGGTCGCGCGCCTCAACCGCGCCGAAGCAGCCCTCGAATGCCTTAAAGCCTACAGCGCCATCATCGTCTTCGACGAACTGCAGCAGGCAATCGACTTCGCCAACGATTTCGCCTCCGAACACATGCAGATTCAGTGTGGCGACCGCAGCCGCGCCGTCCTCGAAAGAATCCAAAACGCTGGCGCAATCTTCGTCGGCCCCTGGACGCCGGTCGCCGTCGGCGACTATTGGGCCGGCCCCAGCCACACACTCCCCACGCGCCAGACAACTCGTCACTTCAGCGCGCTGACCAGCAACGACTTCGTCAAGTCCTCCAGCATCATCGAATACGACAAAGATAAGCTCCTCGCCGCCGCAGACGACATTATCCGACTGGCAACGACCGAAGGCCTTGGCGCCCACGCAGCAAGCGTCGACATCCGCCGCCGCCAAGACCCTCACACCTAAAACCAGTCCAGCCGCGATTCGTTCCTGTAAAAGAATCGCCCGATGACATGCGCCGCAACAATCAGCAGATACACATACACCGCCCGGAACAGGAGTGAAACGAACAGGTTCTCCCCCTCACGCAAGTAGATAAGCAAACACACGATAATCGCAATAGGCACATAGAACAGAGGAACAACAAGAAGATACTGCACAAACGTCCGCAGAATCGAAAAAATGATCCGCACGGGATTGAGCCCCCCAGAAACCGTTCTGCATCACCACCGACAACATCGCCATCGGCAGAAAGAACCCCCCACCCGCCAGCGCCAGCCAGAAATATCCGTCGACATGCCTCGCCGTAACATAGTACACGATCGCCGGTGCCACGCACACGGCAACCGTTCCCACAATGAGCAAAGTCTGCCAGAACGTCTCCCCGACCCCATCGTCGAAATCCGGTGCCAGATTATCCGGCGCGCGAAACGTCCCCTCCGCACTCTCGCGAATGCAGAAACCTAACCCAAGTTCCGCAGTTAAGGGGTGAAAACGTTGTTTCTGGCGTAGAAACGC
>ERZ795050.5566-NODE-5566-length-10680-cov-7.552094_pt1 | contig 10680 bp, 10 predicted proteins | sample MGYA00375134_ERZ795050 | MGnify/ENA primary metagenome ERZ795050 (study PRJEB30179, sample SAMN05720221) | activated sludge metagenome | isolation source: Anaerobic digester | place: Japan | collected 2015-05-26 ... | reverse complement strand
GAAAACACAATTGATTCTCTTCTGAGAAACTAACTATTTTTTTATCCAGATAATCATTAGTATATTCTCTAACTAAACAATAAATGGGAATCATAATTTTATTATTTTTTAGGACCACAATTTATAATAGTTTTGTTACCTGTTAAATTACTAAGAATTTGATTAGATCTATTCTCTTTTACTAACTCATTATATTTATCTATTAAATTTTCTTTTTTGAATAACCAATTAGTATTTTTTACTAATTCTGGTTTACCTAAATATTTGTTAACGAAATTATATACACCAGTTACCTTTTTAGACCATGAGGCATTTCCTTCATTAATTTCTTCAGGTAAGAAATAATCATGACCAGCTATAAACCCGTTATCCTTAACTTTTGGAAACCAAGATAGAAAATCAGTTAGAATATCCTCAAATTCATGCCCACCATCTATATATAAAATATCGAAAATTTTATCTTTAAAAAAAGAAGAAGTTTCCTCGGAGTTCATTTTTATTTTTGTAATATTATTAAAATTATCTAAATTATCTAGAAATCTTTTTTCTCTATCTAAAAGTCCTTCCCAAACATGATAATTATCTACCGTAAAAACATGCTTAAAATATTTCGAAAAGTAAAATGTGGATTCCCCAAGAAATGTTCCAATTTCCAAAAGATTCATTCGATTTGTATCTAAATTATAATGATCATGTAAATGAGTTATAATAGATGATAAATCAGATCTTACTGTAATTTCTTTGTTGTTTATTATTTGTATTTCTGTTATTATATATGTCATAGTATTTTTTTATTAAAATAAATTGATATTATGATAATAAGTTGTTTTTTCCATAAAATCTTCATTATCTAATCTTGGAATAATAATTTGTTTATATATAATATTATCTTGTTTAATTCTTTCGATAACATCATTTTCAGTTACAAAACTTATAAATTTATCTCTATATTTTAAAATTAACCATCGGAAGAATTCCTCGTCTATATTATAAAATTTCTGTTCTATAGGAATTTTATCTTGACAAATTAATCCTGAGTCTTTAGACAAGATTACCGAATGTAATCCATACAATGTTGAGGATGTTAATTTATTAATACCAAATGTATTTTTAATGATTTGATAATAATTTGTATGATTATTGAAAAAAATATTCATTTCATTTTTCATATTGAAAAAACTTCCTGGTCGGCCGATTAATCCACTAGAGGTAAAATATGAAGCCCATTTATTATTAATATAGTCATTTATAGATCCAAACTTAATGTCTTGTGTTAAAATCCATTCTATTACTTTTCGGCATCTAAGATTTAAATTAGTATCTATATCACGAATCCAATAAAAATCATAATTATTATCATCATGAATTAAATATCTTAACATTTTTGGATTCAAGGATTTTAAGAAATCATCATTATCATCAAAATTGAAATTTTTAATAATAATTTTTGGATTTAACTCCAGACAAGTTTCAAGAGCTTTTTCTAAATTAGAATATCTAGAATTATTCCAAACATAAAAAATAATATCCCAATCTGGAAATATACCTCTGGATAAAATAGCATTTTGCACCGCCCCATTTAAATATCGCCTATTATTTCCAAATAAAGTAAATGAAATCGATTTTTTCATATAAATTTATTATCCTTTAAAAATTGTTCTAAACTTATAATATCACAGATATATGGATAATTCACAGATATTTCTGGCACTTTTTCTTGAGGGATTATATTGCCTGTAAATGTTTTGAAATTTATTTCTTTCCTCGTAGTCACCATTGATGGACAATTTGTGTACGCTTCACTTACAATAATACCCCATTTCGTATTTTGATTAGAAAAAAGAATATTTGCGCATCCTGAGCCAATCGGCGTTATCACATATTCGGTATTTTGAAACATATTTATCTCATCTTTAATATTTAATTCATCAGTGAAAACTTCTTGATAGCCAAATTTAGTTAATAAATCAACAACATCATCTTCATTTCTAATTTCCCTTTCATGAAAATGTTTTTTTCCTTTAAGATTCCTTCTAGATAAGTAAATTTTTTTTGGATAATCGCTTCTTGAATATTTTTTTGCCTCATTAATAAACAAATCAACCATATATTTCAAATCTATTGGAACAAAATCATTAAACCAGGTTTTATAACCAATTTCATTATTATACGGAACATATAACTCAGAAAATTTATAAAACGAATTTCTTTCTAAAAGAATACAATAATTAAAAAATTCGTTATCGAAAATTAAATTATAGGCTTCTATTTGATAATTCAAATAATGATCTTTTAAAAAACCAATTTTTATATTTGGTATGCTTTTTTTTAATTGAAAAAATGCATGAAATCTTGCTAATGTATCAAAAAACCAATGCTCATAATTATATACCCATGAATGAAAAATCAAAATAATAGGTTCGTCAATTATCTTATAATCGAAGTAAATATAAGGTACATTTATTTGCAAAAATAATCTATCATCTGAGGTATTAGTAAATAAAAATTTATTATTATGTATAAACATTGTTGTATTCTCAAATTTATGAACTTGACTAAATTGAAACTGAGATTCCGGAAAATATTTCATGTATAACATAATTGCTTTCCATTTCTTATAATAATTCTAAATTAATTGTTCAAATTATCTGAAAAATCTCTCATGGTATAAAAAATTTTATTAAATTTATTCCTTTTCAAACTTGGCAAAGTTAGATGTTTATATAATAAATATTTACATTCATAATAATCTAATCTAAATGTTCTATTCCAAACATTATTAATATAATTATCCAGTAATTTATTAATTTTGTTATTATCAAAATATGTTATTGAATTTGAAAAGAAAAAATTACTTTGTATTCGAATATATGCAATATATTTCATTATTAAATATCCAATTTATTTTATATCAATATTGGTATAAACTATCGGATCTTTCATCAAAGAATTGTTTAACACTTCTAGAAGATCATTATAATTTTTATGACCTGGATCGAATATATTTTTTTCTTGAAAAGAATCATACGCCCCTGTCCAATGCACTATTTTAGAAAGATATACAGCGTCAATATTTAATGATTTTGCCAAATGAATAAAATTTGGAATTTCTCTGAAATTATCATTTTGTACTACAAATCCTAAAATAATTCTGAAATTATATTTAAATCTTTTACGCTGTTCATCTAAGAATAAAATATTACTGATAACTCTATTCCAGTTACCTCCAATTCTTAATTTTTTATAGGTATTATCGCATGCAGCATCCAAACTTATAAAAAAATCACATATATTATTTCTAATTTTTTCTAATTTATTCCAAACCGTCTTATTTAAAAAATACCCATTACTTTGAATAGTTAAGGTTAAATTTGGAGTTTCTTTTTTGTCTAGAGAAAATAAAAATTCTCGACAACTTTTTGAATAAAATAATTCTCCAGATCCTAATAATGAAATATGTATAGTATTTCTATTTTCTAATATTAATTGCTCCTTTATTTTTTTTAGCAATTTCTCATTTTTAATTTGAATAAAATTAGATGATTTATAATGATTAATTCTGCAGGAAGGACATTTCAGGTTACAACTACTATCAATACAAATATTTATAAACTTTGGGCCTTTATTTATTGTTACCAAATTTTTATCTATTATTTCTCGAAAATAATCATCTTTTATATCATTTTTATCTGGAAGATCATTATTTATTATATGTGGACATATATTATGTTTACAATATTTAAAATTTCCATCTAAGATAGATTGCCTGACTTCTTGTATTGTTTTACTATTCCAGATTTCTAATAAATTTTCTTTATCATTATAATTACCAATTATTTTTTTCTCATCCTTTAAAAAATCTAAACAACAAAATGATACAATACCATCTTGATAAAATTCAATTCTTTCAAATGGTCTTTCACAAAATTTATTTTTCAAATTTGTCATTTTCCTGTATTTCCTTCAACTCTGGAAATGTTGAAAAAAAACTTTCATTTCTAATTAAATCTAGCTGTTTTGTATAATTTAAAAAGTTTGGTAGAAGTTTACTTTTATCTTCATAATTCATATATCCTATTACTTGATCATACCAATATTTCCTATCTTCTTTTATACAAAATGTTTGATAATATAATTTTTCTACTTTCTCTTTTAATTTTTTTGGTAAGCATTGTATGGAATAAAAATCCGCAACTTGAAGAACATTTAAATACATATTACCTGGAATTAAAAATCCTTTTTCGATCCAATTATAATAAAAATCTGGAATATGAAAAACATTCATTATCGATACAGTCGGATTCAATATAAAATTTACATGAGGGCATTCTCTCATTAACGAGATTCTATTTTCAATTACTTGATCCCATTTTAATCCACTACGAAGTAATTCTCCGCGTTTTTCCATACCGTCCAAAGAAACGCATAAAATAACATTTTTGAATTTTTTCCATAACTCTAATATTTTATAATTTTTATATTTTAAAGTAGAAAAATTCGTATTGTATCTAATTCTTAATTCCGTATTTTCAGATTCTATTAAACGATTCAATATTTGATAATGCTCTTCCATTATCAATGGTTCACCACCAGCAAAATAAATTTCACAAACATCTTTATTAAAAAGTTTTAAAAGAGATAAAAAAGTTGCATTATCTTTCGATGCTCTTATTATAGGGGAGTTTTGAATTGGAGTTATTCCTAATTTTTTTGAATCAGAAAACCAAGAAGAAGAGGAATAAGAGCAACAGGTTCTGCATTTTAAATTACAAATATTAGAAAATCTAATATCGATATATTTTATTATGATTTTATCTAAACTTCCATTATGATGGCATTGTATTTCATTTAAAAATGTTTCATTAAATTGATTATTAAAAGAAGTACGAATACTACAATTAGAACTTTTCTCATAGTTATAACAGTATTCACACCCTTTGATTAATTCACCATTAATCATTTTTCTTCTAATTTCTTTATATTGTTCCCCATTTAAAATCTCTTCTATACTATTATCATTTATATTTCCTAATTTTTCTTGAAACTCGTTATGATTAGAAAATATACAACATAAAAAAACATCACCAGATGAAGAAACATATAAATGTAAAAAAGGTAATACACAAAAAGATTTATTATCCTTACTAAATAATTTATTTTTTTCTTCCATTGTCAATAAATTATCCATTACTTATAATACTCCACATTGTTTCCAAAAATTTTCATATTCTGGAAAAATCTCTAAGAAATTTAAATTTCGTCTTTTATCATATTCTTTAAAAAATGAATAAAAGGATTTCTTTAAATCTTTCAATTCTTGTTCATTTAAATTATTATGAAAATGATTATAAAAATCATATATCTGTTTTATTCTATTTTTTTCACTTTCATTAAAAAGATCATCGTTACAAACAAACTCGATTTGTTCATTTAATTTTGGAATAAAAAACTCTTCATCTAGAACTAACACACTCATAAATTTAGGAATTTCTAAATAAGGAATATCTATAAAAAATTTTCCTGGGTTTTTTAATTTAAATTGTTTAACTAATTTCAAAAATTCCAAAAATGAACTCACAGATAATGCGTTATATGTACACATTATAGAAATCTTTATATCAAAATTATCCAATAAATTATTAATATTATTTACCCACTTTTCAAAATTTAATCCATATCTGACATATTCAGCTTGTTTTCCAGTTGATTCCAAACTAGTATACAAAATAAAATTATCTTTAAAAACAGAATTTTGGATTTTATCTAGATATTTTAAAAATATAGTAAAATAAGAATCGGGAATAGATAAGTTACTATTTATAGATAATTCTAACCCTTCTTTGGGGTTTTCTAATATTTTATCCAATACTAAATATGTATTTTTATTTATCAGTGGTTCCCCCCCAGTAATTCTAAAATTTTTTAAGGTTTTATATAATTGAGGAAACCATTTCCAAAAAGCCTCAACATAAGGATTATGTTGATCTTTATCTATGGGTGTCTTGTCTCCATAACCTTTTATTTCATGGAGAACGTTTGGGTAGCCATCAATAAAAATATCATATGGTCCATATCTCTTTATTTCTTCCATATATCTTGATGATACAATAGGACTACAGTAACAGCAAGCCATATTACATAAATGACTAAAAGAAATTTCAACATAAGCCGGATTATAATCCTCCTTCCAATCAGAGTTTTTAATTTTTTCAAAATTTTCTGGAGCAATAGTCGCGCTTTTATATATTCTATCACTATAACATTCTTCTGATGAGTCCTCAATATTCCAACAAAAAGAACATTCCGGAGGTCTATTTCCCTCTAACATCATTTTTCTTTGTAGCTTTTTATATTGCGTATTATGTATGGCTGAAGGATTATTCTTCAATTCATGCAGAGGTATTTTGTGAACTGGAGGATGATAGCAACTATGCGCTGTTCCGTTATGCAAATGTAAGGTAACTTGCTCCCATTTAGCTAAACAAAATCCAGGGCCAATATCATTCAATTTCTTTTTAATCTCATTTAAGTCCATTTTGAATTTTCTCCGCCTCAGATATTTTCTTTAATCAATTTATTTGCATATATTCTCATTTCACCATAAGTAAAAGCCTTTATACGTCGGAATTCTTCCTGCTGTATATTGCTTAAATTATGTTCTTGGTATCCAAAACCTTTTTTATTTATTTCATGCATTAAATGATGAATTGGATCATTGGTTTTCATTCTTATAATATTATTTCCAAGAGCAAACATTCGATAAACAACCTCATCATCCTCTTGCCCCCATTTTTTGAAAAACTGATTCATCATTCCACTTTCAATAAAGGAATCTCTTCTAAAAAAAATACAAGCACCCGTTCCAAGATAATGTTCTTTTAAAAATCTGTATGAGCATTGATTATCCAATTCCTTAATATCTTTTAAATTCAATATTTGTTTCTTAAACTTTCGGGGTATTTCCAGATATAATCCATTGTAAGGAATAATTACATCCAATAAATCATGCTTTACATGTTCTAAACATTCTCGAAGTTGATTTCTCGTAAGAAAGATATCCACGTCATGAATACAAAAGAACTCTGTATTTACTTCTTTAACTAAGTTATTAATTAACTTGGTTTTTGAAAATATATCTTCATCATAAAATTTATAGCTAACGTTATCTTTCCGTTTATGTAAGTCATATTGAAAAGATGAGTCTGAACCCATCTCACCAATAATGATAGGAGCATTAACATGTTTATATAAATATTCCAATGATAAATTTACATTTTCAAGACGATCATCTGTATCATAATAAAATGGCATTATAAAAGTAACTTTATTATTAAAATCAATCTTATTCTCAACAGATGGATGTGAAATAGTAATTATTTTTTTCGCATTCTTACTATTGATGGTTTTAGAAACGTTCTTATATTCTTGAATCAATCTTTTATACCAGGAGAAAGATTGTAAATAATTAATCAAACTTGTCTGTGTTTTGAATGATTTTATTTTATCAAATTCCTTCCAGTTGCTTTGAAAAAATACATTTTTATCTGTACTATGTATCCCTCTAAAGTGATTCATATGATAACCAGGGCCAAGAACTTTTCCTATTTTACCCCCCATGAATTCAATTCGATATACTCTTTCGCAATCCTCGGGCCCCCAAGATTTAAAATTCTCATTCTCGAATCCTATTTTAGCAAGTATATCTTTTGATAAAGCTAAACCTAACCCCGAAGATTGATGTGTTTGTTTCCACTCATCTTCTTTCATATTGTTAGGTTTCTTAATTTTGGACAAATCCAATGTCTCATAAATGATTATGTAAAACTCTCTTGGAATTTGTATTACGACATCCCTGAATGGAAAACATGCATCATAAATACCATTTCTTAATGCTATAATACATTTCTCAATTTGCTGTGGATAAAATAATGAATCACAATCATATGAGAATAAATATGGTGTATTGCTTTTCAGATACATCATATTTAATAATCTGGTCTTATAGAAAAACTCATCTGGATTATTATAAAATAAATAATCATAATTTTTCTTTAAATATTCTAACTTTGGTTTATTATCATGTGCTGTTTCTCCAATTATAATATTTGTATCGAAATAATGCGTAAGGTATTTCAGGATCAAATCCAGATTCTGTTTTCTATGGATACTATCTAAATATACAGGAATACAAAAAGTTACATCCTTTAAATCAATCTTGCTCATAACATTATTATCCTTTTAATTGCAATTCTTCCAATTTATCTTCTATCATACCTGTTCGATATGCTTCCAGATCTATAACATTGGAAATACTGAAATATGGAAACACATCAACCAAATTAAACATGGTGCGCTTATCCAATAAAATACAATTATCAGTTCCCAATACCATTGCCGCCAATAGAAAATACACATCTTCCTTACCAATATAATAACGGCAATTCTTTAATTCTTCAATGAATAATCTCTTATCCTTGGTAACTTCAACCAATTTATTTTTCTTATTCTTTAAAACATTATCCGCCATCATATTTTTAGAGAAACCTGATCTCAATTTAAATTCATCCAAATTGAGCTTGATTATAATAGAATCAGATGCCAATTCAACAATATAACTATATTCAATCATTCCACTTCCGATTAATTTATGTACTTCTTCAATACTTTTTTTACTGCTGAATAAATCTGCGTTATCATTTTTATATCTCAATACAATTGATTCTGAAGGTATAATTTTACCTTCAACTTTATCATTTCCCATAATATCAAATTTTGAGATATAATTAATAAAACCATTTGAGGTAACTGTTACGGAGCTAGCATTTGCAGAAACTAAATTAAGATTCATTGTCTTATCGTAAGATTGTTTCTCTATTATATCGGGATTCAAATTTTTAAATTCCATTACCTTAAAAGAGCATTTTTTAATTTCGTTCAGAATCTTCTTATAATGTATATCATCTTCCTCTAAATTAAAAAACACCTTATCTGAATAATCTCTATTCAAATCATCAAATTCAAAACAAGGACAAGCCAGCATAAATCTGTTCAAGCCGATATATTTTTCATTTAATATATGAAATAGTTGAAATGTATTTTTATTATTCCTTAAACTTTCAGCTATATCTTTTACAGGTAGTTTAAAGTTAATTTCAAATAAACTCTCTTTGAGATTATTGGTTATAACTTTTATTAACCTAGGATCAAAAATAGTGAAATATTCAAATTTTTTGCTAACCCCCAGATAGAATTCAACTTCTGGATACTTCTTACGTAAAATATCAATGAAGTGGATAGCTATAATCCAATTCATGCAACTCTCTTTCTCTAATCTAAATAAAACCTTTATATCTTTTCCTTTATATTCATCAATCATCTGGCACAATTTCTTATTGGATTTCTTTGTTTGCGTGTCGTATTGCTTTCTCATAACTTAAGAATCCTTTCTCTATATAATTCTTTAATTCATTTATATCCATTTGTTTAATTTTTTCAAGTTCTATACGGTTATTTTCTATTAAATCTTTATTCTTAAAGATATTCTTTCGGAAATGATTTAAATGATATAAAGGTCCCTTTATTTTTCCTATCTTAAACCCCAACTTATGTATTCTGTGATAAAATTCTTGCTCTTCTCCGCCCCATCCTTTAAAATTCTCATTGAACATTCCAGATTGAATAAAACTATCTCTCTTACATAATAATATTCCACTATTGGATGTGATTGCATATAGAGAATCCTCCGAGAATGTTTTCTCCAAATATTGCTTTATACTAATATTATATATTGGCCCCGTATATGGAAATATAAAATCAAAATTCTCAAGTTGCTTTAATGCTTTATTAAATCTGGTATAATCAAAAATTATATCAGCATCACATATACAAATAAAGTTACTTTGGCAAAAATCTTTCAGCCTATTTATTGTATAAGAACGATTAAAATATTCAAAATTCACTTTATAGAAATATTTCTTATATCGATTATCATTTTTTAATTTGGGCACTAAATCACATTCTATAACATTGATTGGGAAATCATATTTTCTGTTTATATGATTAAGTAAGATATCAAGATGCTTTTCTCTAATCTTAAGATCAATTTTAATTGGAATTATGAATTCAAGCATTATTATTTCATAGTGCAATTAAGAATCCGCATATAAAATACCACCCTTAAAGCGTATAGTCTTCGTACTTAAATTAATATAAACATCAGATACTAAATTTCCATATGGGGTACTTGTTTTGACAACTGTGAGGCTTGCTGAATATACCAAAGTAATAAGTGAAGTTATACCAGTAGATCCATTGCAAGAAAAAGCAGTACTAGCATTTATAGTTCCATTGACATCCAATTTATATGATGGAAGAGTAGTTCCAATACCAATGTTGGAACCAGCTTCACATATTGGCGCGCTGGTATTCTGAAGTTTTTCAGCATCCGCGGAGAATTTAGGTATATAACTTGCACTAGCGCCTCCTTGCACATGAGACGAGAAATGATAATAAGGAGCAAATCCACTTATGGCATGCGTATGGCTGGACGTAGTTACAGCATTGGTGGTTGTAGAAGTCAGCGTTCCTGGAGTTCCAAGTGTAATAGTTCTGTCTGCGGTTAGATTACCACCTCCAGTAAGTCCGTTTCCAGCAGTTATATTTCTCCCAGTGATTACAAAC
>ERZ795050.5550-NODE-5550-length-10705-cov-2.742723_pt1 | contig 10705 bp, 8 predicted proteins | sample MGYA00375134_ERZ795050 | MGnify/ENA primary metagenome ERZ795050 (study PRJEB30179, sample SAMN05720221) | activated sludge metagenome | isolation source: Anaerobic digester | place: Japan | collected 2015-05-26 ... | reverse complement strand
GCAGTTACGGAGACGAACGGACCGAAGAACGAGCGCGTGGTGGAAGTGCAGGTGACTCGAAAACGGGAGAAGGGGACGGTGCAGCTCGCCTTCTCGCGCTTCGAACACACGCCGCTGTGGGCGACTTGGAATTTTGATGGCAGCTCGGGAGAGGCGCAGTTTACGCACTGGCGTTTGAACGCGGTGGTTGAAGATTCGCTCTTTGACGCGCCGCCGGAAGTGCCGCGGCAGGCGGTGCGGCAGGACGATGTGCTGCGGATGTTCGCGGCGATGTTTCAGTTCGCGATGGAGGCGACGGAATGAAGCGTGAGTTTGTCAGGCGGGCGCTGATCCTGTTCATGGTATTCGGTGGACGGTGCGCGGCCGCGCAGGAGTTGGAGCTTGTGGCGAAAGACCCAGGCGGGCATGGTCTGCTGGCAAAGGCCGGCGAGAAGCGGGTTCTGGTGGTCGAAGGTTCGCCGGAACAGATGGGGGCCGCGCACGGCCGGCTCTTGGCCGAACTGGTGCCGAATGTCATGCCGCGCACGATGGCACTGGTGGGCGCGGGGTTGGCAATCCAGAAGGGCGAGTGGTTCTACGACCGCATCGACGAGATTATGCGGCGCGCGAATCCTCATACGCCCGAACGGTTCTTGCGGGAGATCGCGGCGATGGCTGCGGCGGCCGGCATCACGGCGCGCGACGCGCAGTGCGGCAACTTCTTCCCCGAACTATTCCACTGCAGCGGCGTGGCGGTGCGAGGCAAGGCCAGCGCGGACGGGAGGGTCGTGCATGCGCGGGTGCTCGACTACATGCGCGACATCAACCTGCAAAAGTATACGGTGCTTCAAGTTTTCGTCCCGGAGGGGGGCATCCCCTGGGTGTCGGTGGGCTACGCGGGTTTCCTCGGCACGGTCACGGCCATGAACGCGAAGGGGCTGGCGATTGGGGAGATGGGCGGACGCGGCGAGGGCGACTGGGACGGCATGCCCATGACGTTCCTGATGCGCGAGGTGGCTGAACGTGCCGAAACCGTCGAACAGGCGCTGGCGCTGATGCGCGCCGCGCGGCGAACGTGCGAGTACTACTATGTGCTCAGCGATGCCTCCCGCGAGATGGCCGGCGTTTACGCGACGCCTTCGGTTTTCGAGGTCTTGCGGCCCGGTCAACAGGATCCGCGCCTGCCTCCTGTGCCGGAGGATACGGTTATGATGTCCGCGGGCGGACGCGCCCAAGCGCTCTCCGAGCGGCTGCACCGGCAGTTCGGCAAGATCACACCGGAGGTCATGATCGAAATCATCAAGCGGCCCGTGGCGATGAAGTCAAATCTGCACAATGCGGTCTTCATGCCCGAGACGCTCGACCTGTGGTTCGCCGACGCCGGCAAGAAGACCCCGGCTTGCGACGAGCCCTACACCAAAGTGAACCTGAAGGCGTTGCTGGATTACTATCGGGAACAGATGCGTTGACGAGGCGTCGAAAGGCCGCATCACGCTATTTTTTCATTTACCACTCGAAAGAAGAAATGCTACAGTTAAACCCAAAATCGTTGACATGAGTCAATCGGTGTGCAGAGCCAAGGAGTATTCCGATGACAACGAGAAATCGCGTGTGGGTGCGTTCGGTTTGGTTCGTCGCTGTTTTGGGTTTTGTTGACGCTGCTCCGGGAGCGGACTATACGTGGCTGGCCTCGCCGGCGAGCGCCAATTGGAACACGACTGATGCGAATTGGTCGGGCGCGGGGTCGATATGGGCCAACGGCGCGACCAACAATGCGTTCTTCGGGGCGTCTGACACGGAAAGCATCGCGGCCGCGGCGGTCACGCTCAGCAATTTAACCTTCAATGCCGATGGGTATGTAATCAGTGGCGGTCCGCTGATGATGTACGGCAATCCGACGGTCCATGCGGGTTATAAGGCGACGCTCGACGCTTCGGTGACGAACGCGAATTACGCCTGGACGAAGTACGGCTTGGGGACGTTGGTGTTGAATCCCGGTGCGGGCGTTTCGAACGTTTTCTATGCGCTGAAGGCCTCGACGGGGACGGTGCATATCGTGGGCGGGACTTCGGTTGTGACGCAGGTCGGGAGCAATCCGGAGAGCGGGCCCGCGTTCTGGGTGTCAGGCGGTACGCTGGTAATGGGTGGCGGTTTGCTGAAATCGACGGGCAACATGTACGGTCGCGTCAGCGAGTACGGCACGCTACTGATCACGAACGGCGTGGTTGACCTTACGAATTATGCCGAATTGCTCAATGGCCATAATTCGCCGGGCGTAACGACGGTGAGCGGCAGTGGCGTGCTGGACCTGCAAGTTCTGCGCGTCTCGCAGAACCAGACGGCGCCTGCCAGCGCAACGGCGGTCAATATCAACACCGGCGGCGTCATCCGATTGGTCCGATTCGGGTTGGACACCTCGACGTGGCGTTACGGCACGATCAATTTCAACGGCGGCACCGTCGTGGCCAGAGACACGTTGAACCAGCAGGACCTGTTGGGTTCGACCAGTACCAACTGGCGCCACATCGCTGTCAATGTGCTGCCCGGCGGCGCGACCTTCGACAACAACGGGTGCAATTTTACGATTCGGCGTCCGTTGAACGGAACGCCGGGCGACGGCGGCCTGACCAAGCGGGGTGCGGGCATCATGTATCTGCGCGCCACGAACACCTACAACGGCGGCACGGCCTTGTGGGCGGGCACGCTCAATATCACGGTCGACGACAATCTCGGCGCGGTGCCCGCGAGCCCCGCGACGAACGTCCGATTCCTCGGCAACAGCACGCTGCAGTCCAGCGGGGACCACGCGCTGGCGGCCGGCCGCACGCTTTGGATATCGAATGCGGTGACGGCCTCTTTCGATCCCCAGTCATACAAGCAGACGATTTACGGAACGATCATGTGCGCCGATACGGGTTCGACGTTCAACAAGACCGGCAGCGGCATGGTCGTTCTTGATCGAGGGGCCGGCGGCCTCAATACCTTCGGCACGCTCCAGACGAGCGCGGGGACGCTGGTCATCGCCAGCGGCACGAATCTGGTCACGCGTTATTGCAACGTGCAGAACGGTCCCGGACTGCGGGTGAACGGCGGCACGATGCTGGTGGCGGGAGGCGTCGTGATGACCACGACGGGCAAGTACGTGAACGTGGACGGCGGACACCTGCTGGTTACGAATGGACTCGTCAATACGCTGAGTTGCGATCAGATTCTCAACAGCATCGGCGGAAACGGCACCGGACGCACGACGGTCAGCGGCAGCGGCGCGATTTGGGCCAACCAGGTGCGCATTTCGCAGAACATCGGCAACCCGTCCAATAGCGTGATCAACGTCAGCACGGGCGGCGTGTTGCGTCTGAAAAACTTCTACATCGATATCAACGCAAACCAAAGAGGGATTGTCTTTCTGGACGGCGGCACGTTGGAGGCGCGCGAGAGCAATGACAATTTCTTCGGGTCGACGGCGACGCTTGTCGGCAATAACAACGACCGCTGGCTGACCAACATTTTTGTGTACGTCTGTGCGGGCGGCGCGAAAGTCGATACGGCGGGGTTCACGATCGGCATCAAGCAGCCGCTCCAGAGTGGCGCGGACGTTGACGGAGGGCTGGTCAAAGTGGGTGCGGGTACGCTGACTTTGTACAACACCAACACGTACAACGGCGCGACGGCGGTGATGAACGGCAGATTGAGGCTGGGACGGAACAACGCGCTCAATCCGGCCGGAAACGCCTTTGTCGGCAACGGCGCCGTTCTGGACCTCGGCGGCTTTGCCCAGTCGCTCGCGGGTCTGGGCGGCAGCGGGACAGTCAGTAACGGCGCGCTGACCGTGACGGTCGGCATCGCGCCCGGCAGTCTCGGGGGCATCGGCACATTGACACTGGCGTTGACGCCAGTCGCGCTCGGCGGCACGCTGCTTGCTGATGTGGCGGCGGACGGCTCGTGCGACCGTCTTGACGTGCGCGGAAATCTGGACGTTTCCAATCTAGCGCTTCAATTGGCCGATCCGGAACAATTGGACAAAACGCGGGTGTACACGTTGGCTACATGTACGGGCGTCCTGAGCGGCGCCTTCGCGTCGAACAACGTGCCTTCCCGCTGGCTGATCCGCTACGATGCCGCGGTCGGCCGCGTCTACCTCGTTTACAACTTCGGCACACTCATCACGGTGTTGTAAATCTGGCTTGAGTAACGAGCCAATATCGGGGTTGCATCATGCCGGCAAATCGGCGAAAATAAAACTCATGTTGGCGTTTGTCTCTTCGTCCGGCCGATAGCGGCGCCGGCGCGGCGGGGACGCCGGCGGCAAACATGGGTGAAGCGAAGACAGCAAACGTGCATGGCGTACCCGGTGAGCGGGCGCGGGCGGCGGGTGTAATGCGGGCGTTATGGCCGCTGCTGGCCTCCGTGCTGCTGGCGGGGTTCTTTTTGGGAGCGGCGGCGCCGCGCGTGCCGAGGGGCGCGGCGGGCTTAGGGCTGCTGGCCGTAGCTGCGTTTCTGATTTGGGCGGTGCGCGACGGTCTGCGGGGGCTGGATTCCTTTTTCAAAGGGGCGCGCGGCGAGGAGCGCGTGGCGCTCCTGCTGGCGGGGCTGCCGGAGGGGTACCACGTGTTCCATGATGTGGCGTGCGGACGCGCCGGCGGGATCGACCACGTGGTTGTCGGTCCGAGCGGCCTTTTCGCGGTGGAGACCAAGTGCTGGGCTGGACGGGTCTCTTTGGCTGGAGGCGAGATTCTTGTGAACGGCGGGGCGCCCAGCCGGGCACCCCTTTCTCAAGCGCGCGCGTCCGCGCGCGCCCTTGCGGAGTTTCTTTCGGAGCGGCTTGAGCGTGTGCCGACGTGCGTGCCGGTGGTGTGCTTCGCGAGCGAGACTTTCTCGGACGGGACGGCGGCGACGGGGGATGCTTGGGTGTGTAACGCGAGCCGGCTCTGCGGATTGATCCGGTCGTACGATTGCCGCGTCGCCCGCGACGATATCGAACGGATCGCGAAAGTGATGGAGCAACAAACCTCATGAGAATGTGTGCCTTTTTGGCGGCCGCGTGCGTGTGCGCGGGGATCTCTGCGCCGCAGGCCGCCGGTGAGACGGCGGAGGCGCTTGTGCCTGAGAAGCACTACGGCGAAATTGCGCAGAAACTGAGCCGCGTCCTGCCTTCCGCGCATCTGCTGCAAACCGCGTTAGACGATGGCATCTCCCAGAAGGCATGGACGAATTTGGTCAACTCGTTCGATCCCGACCACAGTTACTTTTTGCAGAGCGACATCGACGCGTTCACCAACATGGCGAGCCGCATCGATGACGCCGTGAAGGCAGGGGATGTGGCGTTTCCGTACGACGTCTACCGCGTGTTTCGCGTGCGCGTGGAGGAGCGTTTCTGTTTCGTGACCAACGTGCTCGAAAAAGGGTTTACATTTACGGAGGACGAGCGGTACATCTGGAAGCGCAAGGACCTGCCGTGGCCCGCGGACCGGGCTGAACAGGACGAACTGTGGCGCAAGCGGGTCAAGAACGAGTATCTGGTGCATTTGATCAGCAAGGAGATCGAGAAGGCTTCTGCTACCAATCTGCCGCCCGCCGCCGCCAGTAACCTGTTGGCGGCGGCCGCGTCGACCAACGCGCCCGTCGAGACACCCGAGTCGCTCATCGCCAAGCGTTACAAACAGTTCATGATTGTGATCCAGGACATGGACGCGGAGGCGATCCTCCAGCGTTATCTGGGATCTGTCGCCACGGCCTACGATCCGCACTCGGATTATCTCTCGCCGATGCGCAAGGAGGATTTCGATATCGACATGAACTTGTCGCTGTGCGGGATCGGCGCTCAGCTCCGTTCAGAGGATGGCATGGCTCGTATCACCGAAATCATCTCGGGGGGACCCGCCGACCGCGACAAGCGCGACATTCGGCTGATTCCAGGAGACAAGATCATCGGCGTCGGCCAGGGGGACGGCCCCATCGAGGATATCGTGCACCTGCCGCTGAACAAGGCTGTGCGTAAGATTCGTGGCGAGAAGGGGACGAAGGTGGTGCTCAACGTGATTCCGGCCTCGGACCCGACGGGTACGACGACCAAGCGTGTGGACCTGATCCGCGACGAGGTGAAGTTGGAAGAGCAGGCCGCAACGGGCCGTGTGGTGCGCGTGACGCTCAAAGACGGCACGGCCCGCCACTTGGGTGTGCTGCGGCTGCCGACGTTTTATGGCACGATGGACAAGCGTCCGAATCAGGAGGGTTTCCGAAGCGCGACGATGGACGTCGCGAAGATCATCGCGCGGTTCAACGATCAGAACGTGTCGGGCATGATTCTCGACTTGCGCAACAACGGCGGCGGGTCGTTGCGCGAAGCAATCAGCTTGGTGGGGTTGTTCGTACGCAGCGGTCCGGCTGTGCAGGTGCGCGAGCCGAGGCAGATCATGGTCTTGCCGGTGCCGAACATGGATTCGGCCATGGCGTTCAGGCGTCCGGTGGTGGTGATGGTCAACCGCGCCTCGGCATCGGCCTCGGAGATCGTGGCGGGCGCTTTGCAGGACTATGGGCGCGCGGTGCTGGTGGGCGACACGCAGTCGCACGGGAAAGGCACGGTCCAGACGGTGATACCTTTGGGAGCGGAGCGGATGGGTTCGCTTAAGGTGACGACAGCGAGCTTTTATCGCATCAACGGCGCGTCCACGCAGCGCAAAGGGGTGGCGTCCGATATTGTGATCCCCTCGCTGTTGGACGGGCTGGATATCGGCGAGGATAAGCTTCCCGGCGCGTTGCCTTGGACGCAGGTCGAGGAGGCGTTGTTCATCCGGGTCGCCGACGTGGCCAAGTTCGTGCCGCAGCTCAAGGAATTGTCGGCCAGACGGCTGTCGACTAACACGCGCTACGCCCATTACTGCTCGATGGCGCGGCACGTTCAAGAGGTCAACAACAAGATCGATGTCTCGTTGGAGATGAACGAGCGTCGTAAGGTCATGAAGGCCGAGAACGAAGTGCGGAAGCTTGAGGACGAGGAGTTGGAAGCGGCGCGCAAGAACGGCGGCGAGGAGGACGTGGTGCTGGACGAGGCGTTCAATATTCTCTCCGACCTGATCGATCTTTCGGGAGGGGGCGAGGTGCCGATGGAGACCGAGGGTGACTTGCGGACGCGCATGATGCGCATCTTCGGACGCGAGTTGCCGTAACGACCGGCGGGGCGGTTGAACGGAGGCGGCCGATGAAGGTAAGGTTCACGAAAATGCACGGCGCGGGGAACGATTTCGTGCTGATCGACGACCGCGAGGGCAAGGTACCGTGGGAGGATCACTTCCTGATGGCCGCGCTGGCCGGCCGGCGCACGGGAATCGGCTGCGAAGGCGTCATCCTCGTGCAACGCTCGGACAAGGCGGATTTTCGTATGCGGTTCCTGAATCCCGACGGGACGGAGGTCGAGTTGTGCGGCAACGGGTCGCGCTGCGCGGCGGCGTTCGCCCATTCGATTGGCGCGAGCGGCAAAGCTCTCACCATGGAGACCATGTGCGGTCTGGTGGATGCCCAGATTATCGACGGCGGCAGTGTTCGCGTGTGGATGCCCGAGCCGTCCAAGAAGAGCTACGGCATGGAGCTGAAAGTGGCCGGTGAGACCGTTCGCGGCGACTTCATCAATACGGGCGTGCCGCATTTCGTGGTGCAGGTGCCCAACATCAGCGCCGTAAACGTGCAGGAACTGGGGAGAGCGTTGCGGCTCCATTCAGCTTTCGCGCCCGAGGGGACGAATGTGGATTTTGTTTCGATGCGCGCGCCCAACCGCATGTCGATGCGGACGTATGAGCGAGGCGTGGAGGCGGAGTCCGGCGCTTGCGGGACGGGCGCGGTGGCGTGCGTGGTGGTGGCGGTCGAAACGGCCTCTTTTACGCTTCCCACAAAAGTCAAGACGTCGTCCGGTTTTGAGCTGACGGTCGACGGCGATTGGCGGCATAAGAAATGTACCGGTTTGACGTTGACGGGTCCCGTAAAGTTCGTCTACACGGGCGAGATCGATCTGGACGAGCTTGAGATGGGCGACGAAATCGATTAAGGGAATGAACCGCATTCTCATCGAGCCCGAAGAGATACGCGAGGACGGCACAGCGACGCTGACGGACGCGCGCGCCGTACATATTCGCGAGGTGCTTGGAGCACGGCCGGGCGAGGTTCTCCGTACGGGGACGGTCAATGGCTTGGCTGGATGGTCTCGGGTGGTTGAGGTCAGCGAGGTTGCCGTCACGCTGAAACCGTGCCACGAAGAAACTGCGCCCGAACCGTGGCTCGACCTGCTCTTGGCGGCGCCGCGGCCCAAGGTCCTGAAGCGGCTGTGGCCGCAGCTAGCGGCGCTCGGGGTGGGACGTATTGTGGTGCTCAATGCGTTCCGAGTCGAGAAATGTTATTTCAGCAGCCAATGGCTCGAATCCGCGCAGGTTCGGGCGCTCTTGCTGGAGGGGCTTTGTCAAGCCGGACTGACGCGCTTGCCGGAGGTGTTGGTACGCATGCGTTTCAAGCCGTTCGTTGAGGATGAGTTGGATACGCTTTTCAGCACGTCAATCCGGCTCTTGGCGCATCCCGGACCCCGTACGGCGCTCCCCGCGGAGGCGGCATGGGGAGGGCGTCCTTGCCTGGCGGTGGGACCTGAGGGCGGGTGGACGGCTTACGAGCGGCGGCTACTGACGGAGCGCGGGTTCGAATGTTTTTCTCTTGGGCCGCGTACGCTGCGGACGGATACCGCATGCGTGTCCCTGATTGCCGTTCTAGGATATCTGATGGAGCAATAGGATGCGAGGGAAACACAAACAGGCGAGAGATTTCCCGCGCGGCGCGCGCGGCGAAGGCGTCGGCCGCGGCGACTGGGTTTATGGCCGACGCCCGGCGCTGGAAGTGCTGAAGGCCGGCAAACGCCACGTGTATGAGGCGGTGCTGCCGCAGGAGGGGCACGACTCGCCAGAAGTTGCAGAGTTGCGACGGCTACTTCTGGACAAGGGCGTGTCGTTCTCGCATTTGGAGCGCGACGAACTCGACGGACTGTGCGAGGGGGGTAACCATCAGGGCGTGGCACTGCGTGTCGGCGGCTTCCCTTACGTGTCCATCGAGCAGGTGGCCCATGATGTGAAAGAGGATCAGGGAGCGATCGTGCTGATCCTCGATCACATCGAGGATCCCCAGAACGTCGGCTCGCTGTTGAGGACCGCCGAAGCCGCTGGCGTCACCGCCGTGGTGCTGCCCGAAGATCGCGCGTCAGGCGTCACGCCGGGTGTCGTTCGCGCGTCGGCCGGCGCGTCCGAGCACCTGCGGGTGGCCAAGGTCGTGAATCTTGTTCGCGCCATGAAGGAACTTCAAGCATGCGGGGTCTGGATCACGGGGCTGGACTTCGGTCCCGACTCCAAACCTTATACGGCGGTTGACTTCAAGGGTCGCGTGGGCCTTGTGATCGGTAGCGAGGGGAGAGGCATTTCCAGACTGGTGCGTGAGGGCTGCGATTTCTTGGCGCGGCTGCCGATGAGAGGTAGGGTGGAATCGTTGAACGCGGGCGTGGCGGGGGCGATCGCGCTGTATGAGATCGTGCGGCAACGCGGTTAGCGGGCGTTAGGGCCGCAGCAGCCCGCGGCTTGCGTCGACGGCGGTCTTGCCATACGCCCGCGCGGCCTCGTGCATGCAGGCCGGCAGGACTTCGGCGGCGAACGGTGCGACTTTCGTGAGGCAGGAGCGGCCCTCGGGGGTGGAACAGAAGGTTAGCAAGGCTCGCAGTTCCTCTTCGGAGAAACGCCGGACGAGCGCGCCGCGGATGATGTCGGCCAACGCCGCCTCGTCCACATTTCGCATGAAGTTGGCGTGGGCCTTGTCGCGGAGGTGCGCCGGTCCATACTTGGCGGCGTGCGGCTCGGCCAACTCGCCGAACATGACTGCCGGCGGTACGATGCTCAGCAACTCGTCGGCGAGGCGTTCTTTGGCGGATGGCGCCATAGGCTGCGGCGCGGTCGCGCATCCTGCGACAAGCGAAAGGGCGAGGAGTGCGGGGACGATCCTACGCATGCGGCCTCCTATGTTAAAGGAATGAGAAACAGGCGATGGCTTGCTGGTTACGCACGATCAGCCTGTTGCCGACAGTGAAGAACGCGGACCAGCTTCTGCCGCCCAGCGGCGTGAAACGGGTAATCTCGCGGTAGGCTTCGCCGGTCGGCTCGATCATCACAAGGTCGCCCTTCTGTCCGTCGATAATCAGCACCACGCCGTCGACCGCGAGCACTTGGCCGTTCTCGAACGCTTGAACCTTCCACTTGACGGCGCCGGTGGCGGGATCGAGACAGAACAGGCCTTCCGGCTTGGCCGGCTTGGCGCTGGAGGTACCGAACAGCAGTCCTCCGGCAAGGACGGGCGTGGTGAAGACCGGGCACACTTCCTTGTTCTCCCAGATCTCGTGCGTCTTGCTGTCGGCAACCTCAACGAGCACGCTGCCGACGTAATCGGTGGAGCCTGTGAAGATGCGGTTGCCGATGACGACGGGCTGGATGATGTTGTTGCCGTAAGGATGCGGCCGGGGATGGGTCCAGAGGCGTCTGCCGGTGGCGGGGTCGAAGCCCATGAGCGTGTTGGCGCTGTAGCAGACAAGCGTGGGCGTCTGTCCGAAGGAGACGATGATCGGAAGAGAGTAGCCCGGCTTGTCGGCCTCGCCTCCGCGCCAGACCAGTTCACCGGTTAGTTTGTTGACGGCCGCGACGCAGCCGTTCGATCCGCC
>ERZ795050.5543-NODE-5543-length-10715-cov-7.343152_pt1 | contig 10715 bp, 7 predicted proteins | sample MGYA00375134_ERZ795050 | MGnify/ENA primary metagenome ERZ795050 (study PRJEB30179, sample SAMN05720221) | activated sludge metagenome | isolation source: Anaerobic digester | place: Japan | collected 2015-05-26 ... | reverse complement strand
TGGGGCAGCTAGTTTACAGAGCTAATCTGGCTGCTCCTTCCTTTCCCTTTCTTTCCGAGAACTTCGGTAAGACTGTGATTGTGAAGGGGCAAGATCAGAATTCAGTGCCTAGTCTTATCTCTAAGGCGGACGAAGATAAAGACGCAGGCGTCCCTCAGCTTTACTTTTGTGAGAATGTCTTACCAACTGGCTACGGTTATCAGTCAGTGGCTAGGCCGCAGTTGTTCCCTGACAGCGCCAGCGGAAAGCAATTTAAACGTGTAGTGCCCATCCAGTCTGCAGACGGCAAAACTGCCTATCTTGCACAAACTGTCGATGGGCATGTTTTTATTCGTAGATCAACAAGCACTGATTGGGAAGATCAAGGTGGGGGCTATTCTGGCAGAATTACTACAGCATACTGGTTTGGAAGAACTCACATCTTCTTCGAGAAGCAGTTCTGCATGTATTATGATTTTGATCTTAATGTACTTGTTAGTTATGCTCTCACTGCCCTAGACGAGACAAAGATCCTTGGGGTATTTACAGCAGGTGGCTACTTCTGCGCATACGATGACGTTACTATCTTCTGGGCTGTGCCTGATACATTCCCTCCAGATTTTACTCCATCGCTAATTACAGGGGCAGGCAGTATTAGTCTCTCTGCAGCTAAGTCTGCAATTAATGTTGTGCAGACCCATGGCAGCGGGGCAGTTGTCTACACAGCGGCGAATGCAGTACTAATGGTAGACACTGGTAACGCATTGTATCCATTCTCTTTTAAAGAGCTCCCTGGCTGCGGCGGCCTCACAGACGTAGAGATGGCAGTTACTGATGTTAATGCCTCTGGGCAGTATGTCTACACTACTAGTGGTATGCAATTAGTAACTGGGCAAGGCGCCAGCACTGTCATGCCAGAGCTTACAGACTTCTTATCCGGGACTCAGTATGAGTATTGGAATGGGGAAGAGATCCGCAGCGTCACCCTGTCTGGCAGCAACCTGTATAAGAAATTAAATATAATCGCTGATCGCTATCTGTGTATCTCATACGGCACCAGCCCCCTAGTCTTTGAGTTTGTTCTAGTTTATGACTTGACTCTTAAGCGTTGGGGTAAGTTAAGACATTTCCACACTGACCTGTTTGAGCTGTCAGCAGATTTCAGTAATGTCAATGATATGCCCAAGCGTAGCATCGGATTGCTGGAGATCCAAGGAAGAGTAGTTTATGTATCCTTTGATCCTAGTGAGTATTCCACAGATAGCGTAATGATTCTGGGGAAATTTCAATATGTACGCACAAGGCATTTGCAATTAGAAAAAGTCTCGCTAGAGTGTATTGACTTCTCCCACAGCACTACTGTCTCTGACATTGCAACAGATGATGGTAAGACTCCAGCCCGTAAAGTTAATGGATATCAGACAGCTGGTTGGCGCACAAGAGATTATCTCTTCAGAGTCACTGGGTATAACCACTCCATTGTAGTATCTGGAGGGTTTAATATCAACAGCGTTATTTTGCACTTTAATGTGCACGGGAGACGGTGATGGCTGGTAACTCTTACAGCACTGATCTTGGAATTGGGTTAACTCCAGACTCTGTTCCTAAGGAGTTGTTTGGCCAGTTTAGTGATATCTATGGAGCACTTCGTAGACTAGCTACTAATCTGGATAAATACACAGGGAATATGGATATTCCTTCTGAGGCTAGGGGAGATTTCGGGGTAGCAACTCTACGAAGCGCCAATACTAATCTGGCTTATTTCAAAGCTACTGCTGCAATAACTAATCTCCATATGGTGTTCCTTAATGGGACAGGGTGTGAGCATGCAGTAGCTGATGGGTTTAAAATGGCCAGAGGAATTGCGCTCGCCCCTGCAGCAATTGATGAGTACATTCCCGTATGCCTCTTTGGGGCTGTTACTCTTCCTGGAGTTACTGCAGGCACTACATATTGGCTGCACACTGGGCTGCCAGGCAAGCTGCAAACAAGCCCTCCAACCACAGGGACATATAGTCAACCTATTGGATTTGCAGTAGCTAATGATGTGCTGTTCATTAATCCGCATTTAGTTATGGAGCTTGTACCGTGACGCCGCATTTTAGCCTTGAAGAAGTTGAGCACAGTAACATTGCAGAGCGTATGGGGATTCCTAATAAACTCCCTCTGCAGCTTGCAGCTGATGCGCTATTCACTGCATGCTCAATGGAAGAAGTGCGTCGCCTGTTAGGGAAACCAATCCCCATCTCAAGCTGGTATCGCAGCCCACGATTAAATAGCTACATTGGTGGAGCAAAGAATAGCCAGCACATGCTAGCGCAAGCAGTTGATTTCATCTGCCCTGCGTTTGGGACTCCGTATAAAGTAGCTGAAGCTATTCGTAATTCCAATATTCAATTCGATCAATTGATCTATGAATACTCTTGGATACATATCTCGTTTGTTGCAGGAAGAGCTAGACGAGACGTTCTAACTAAGCAGCAGTCTTCGAAAGGGTACTTGCATGGATTGGTTGATAAAAAGGGGCGCTGAGCCCTCTACATGGAGAGGCATTGTTGCACTAGCAGGTTTGCTTGGCATTAATCTCTCTCCTGAAGATGCGGCAATCATAGCTAATATTGCCATCACAGTAATTGCAGTAATTAACATTCTAAGGAAAGAACATGGCTAATCCTGTACCTACGATGGCTGATCCTGGGGATTATTTTCTTAATCTTCTTGCTACAGCCAAGGGAATTGGCGGATCAACTGGCAGCCGCACTAGCGGTACTAGCGTATCTGCTGAAGGGATTTCTAGACTAATCCAGACCGCTATGCAAGGACAAGGAGGCATGGCTGGAATTCTTGCAGCTCCTGCCATTGCTGGGGGGTATAACAGCAGCACTCGTTCCCTGCTAGCTAATGATCTTATGGCCCGTATCAGTGCAGAAGCTGCAGCTAAGACTAGCAAGACTACTGAGACTACTAAGCAAGGCGGTGTGGCTGCCAGTGATATCTTTAAGTCTCTTGCCTTGCGAGAGGGGTCTAAGCTAGTCTCTAAGGGGCTGCAGTCTGCTGTAGCTAGGCTGTCTACTAGCGGTGCCGGGGCCAAAGATATGGTAGGGCTTTACGATGGCAGTGGATTTGGTGCTCAAGCACAATCTGCGTTTGGCGGTACAACTACGTCTGCAGATTGGCTTAGCTCTAGCCCTGATATTAGTGGAAGTATTACTGGCTATGACGGGCTGACTTCCTCCTCTTCTGACCTCGGCCTAGGCATGTCATCTTCTGCATATGGGTTTAACCCGTATGCTGGAGTTGGTACTGCTGTCTTTAATGCAGCAGATGGCGAATGGGGAGGCAATGATCTAGGCTCAACTGTTGGCGCAACTCTTGGCTCTTATTTCGGTCCCATTGGTTCTGCAGTAGGTGGCTGGGTAGGTAATGCAGTTGGTGACGCAGCGCTTAATGGCACTGAGAGTTATATGGCTAACAGTGGGGCTGGCCTATTTACTGGTGGTGCCACAATCGAGGATGTGGTTAATTCCGGTTTCGGTCTCAGGGATATTTTCACTACTGACCGCAATGCTGTATTTGACCTAGGCTCTGCTCTGGGCGACTTGTTTGGGTGGTAATCATGGACCTGGCTAATCTCATTTATTCTCTTATCGGTACTGCTAACACTGAGTCCTCCGCTCTTGCTAACGAGACTGCCAGTCAGCGGGGGGCTCAGTCGGCAGGTCAGACTGACATTGCAGCAATTATTGGGCAGGTTGCTGAGGAACAAAATAAAGCTTATCAAGTTGAGGCGAATGCAAAGATGCGTGCGCAGGAGGCGGCCTCTGCTGTTCGTGACCAACTGGAAAACAATCCCACTGACCCTAGCTCTTTGGCTGCTAGGCTTACTAGCAATTTTGTGAAGAACGTTAATCTTGCTGAAGAGAAGCGGCGAGAGATTTTTGAGGCTAAGAATAAAAGTCTGCTGGATGATCCTCTTGGTTATATCAGTGGACAGCTTAGTGCTCAAGACGCTGTACAAGAATATAACTTCTTCGCTACTGAGGCTAATGCTGCGGCCAGCTCTTTGAAGGAGATGCAGTCTCTCACTACTGAGGCTGCTCAAGCACAGATGGCTAGTGCTCGCACATTGACTACTGAGAGCATTGCGGCCCAATCAGCAGCTAATACCAAAGCCGCTCAGATTAAGAGTATTGAGGCTAAGGTGGCGGCTGCCGGCTACAACATTGCAGCTGTTGAAGCTCTTAAGGCCCCCACTGTTGAGAAGGTGCAGAATCTAATCAGGCTGCAGGCTGCACAGAATGAACAGATTCGTATTGGATTGTCTCAGAAGGCAGGCAAGCGAGAACAAGAACAGTTTGATTTCATGAAGAAGCAGCGCCTTGATACTGAGGCCGATTTGCAAGAATATGCTAAGCGAGTGCAGGCTGCTGAAGTTGCTCTTGGTTACATGCCTACCCCTGCTCATATGATTAAGCAGGCTGCTGCAACTGGGGGTGCCGCTAAAGAGCGCTATGACGCCTTCTATACCACTGGGCAGTCTGCATACATTGGGCCGTTTAACTCTGTGCAGCTTGATCTTGGTAAAGATACTGGAGCCACTGTTATTAAGCTTGGCAAGACTGGAGCTAACTTCAAGGGCGGTGCGGCAGAGACTTACGACTACCTTAACTCCCTCACGCTGCAGATTGCAGAAGAGCTAGGATATAAGGGTAAGCTGTCTCCGCTGCAAGAGAAGCAACTTGCTGAACGTGTGCAGGTACGATTGTACGGAGAGCCTGGAGCTAAAGGAGCTGCTCGTACAGGGGAGCTTACTCGTCTTGCTGGCGACAGAGATAAGCAAGGTAATTTCCTGCGCGCTCCTGACCTTAAAGATATGGCTGAGCTTCCCGCTGTTCAGGCTCTCCCTGTCTTTGAGACTGTAATTAAGCCGTTGCTTGGGCTTCCTGACAAGTCTGCAGCTGCATCTAAGCTAGCTCCTGCAATCCTTGATTGGGTCGCTGAAGATCCTAAGACTAGGCTGCAGGCTGGAGTTAAGTCTCTGACTGACTTCTACAAGCTAGCTAACATTACGATGTATGAGTCCAAGGCATTTGATTTCTTTAAGCTTGGACAGCTGAATGATTATGTGGCCAAAGTTCCTAGTGCTTACAGTATCAGCGCCGGCAGTGAAGATCAGTTCGATATGACAGATCCTGCTAAAGTACAGGACTGGATGGTGCTAATGATTGCTAAGCGCCGCTTCTCTCGTGGAGAATACTAATGGCAACTCTTGATGAAATGATTGCAGGTAAGGCTGATAGCTTTGAGCCTGCTGGTTTGCCTTCTTATTTGGAAGCCACTAATAATCATGTGAGGCCCAACACTGGCTTTAGCCTACTTGACCCCGGTACTTATGGGGATGCCGCAGTTAATAGCGGTAAGTTTGTGGCCAGTGCTATGGTTCGTGCAGTTGCCAGTGTCTACAATACCGTGCCAACTGTAGCTAATTGGTTCGGGGCTGGCATGGAGGAAGCTGACACTTACGAACTCCTGGCTAAGCTGGACAACAACCTTGCTGACTACTACGCAGATAACTCTCAGACAGTTAATGTTGTAGGGGATATTGTAGCTAGCATTGTCCCCGGCATGATTGGGGTTAAGGGGCTGCGGGCTGGGCAGATGGCTCTTGCTAACTTCTCTAAGGGGAAGCAAGGGCTTAACTTTGCTTATCATACTGGGATGCTGCCCACGTATGCAGCCGCTAAGGGCTTTGAGGCTGGCCGCACTGCAGCTCTAGCTAACTCTAGCTTCACTCTAATGAATGCTAATGTCCTTAAGTCTGTTGGGGCTGGTTTTGCACAACAAGGTCTTGAGGGCGCTGCATTCATGACCATGGCTGGAGCTACTATGAGTAGCAGCCCGCTGTTTGAGAATCAAGACGCCAGTGATATTCTGTGGAATGGATTCACTGGGGGCGGCCTTCTTGGTGTAGGTATTATGGGCAGTGTTGCAGCTGCTCAGACTATCTCCTCTGTACGTAAGGGAGTTAAGGCTGTAGACGCTTTCCTTAAGCCTGCTCGCACTGTAGCTAATGAGGCTGCTTACGGGGCCACTTCGTCCACTGATCGTATTATCTACGCACTGGATGACCTGCATCACCCCCCTAAGTTTGCTCCCACATCCGATGCTGCTGAGGCTGTAGCCTTTAATAAAGCTTTGACGCGTAGACAAGAATCTCTTAAGCTCAGTATCCAGCAAGAATTTCACGCCATTACTGGGGATAAAGAGCTAGCTAATGAGCTGGCTACATCAGTGCTGGAGATGCCGTATGATGTGGCTGCTAGCAACATTCAGTATCTTAAGTCTGTAGGCCGCATTGGAGCTACTGGAAATAGGCAGACTGCTCTGGAGAAGATTGCGGCTACTCTTGAGAAGAAGGGAGAGATTGTCCCTAACGTAGCTGTTAACTATCTAAATCTTCGCACTGGGCAGATGCTGTTGGAGCCGCCTCCTGTCTCTAGCATTGCTGATATTGCAGGTAGTGCAGCTGACGTGGAGAAGTTTGTTAAGAGCCAGAAGTTTAAGCTCACGGATAACTACGCTCCGTCCCTTGTGAAGTCTCCTCAACTTGCTGAAGCTAGAGCTATCTGGGCCAGTAAGTTGGATCTGGCTGATCCTAATGTGGTTGTTAAGCCTTTCGATGTTCCTGTTATTGACGCTGCTTTGGACAGTGGAGTCTCTAGTCTTAATATCGAGGGCCGCGGCATCCTGTCCAGACAAGAGTTGATTGCCCATGTTAAGAATATCAAGGACGCTGAGGCTGAACTGATTGCAGTTAACTCTCCTAAGGCTAGCACTGCTGAGATCGCTAAGCGAATCAATGCTGATGTTAAGTATCTGGAAGAGGGCGGCGATCTTGCGCATATGTCTTTGCCTGTCGGTGAGTACACTAAGCCGACGTGGGTTAAGCTAGCGTATGACGTACAGCCACAGTATGATCTCAATGGCTTTGTTATGGACGCTATTGTACATGCTAAAGAAAATCAGAAGGTTCTACGGCAGGCCGCTGATGTGGCATTTGCTAAGCAGTTTCCTGATGACTTCGCTAACATGCCTTATATTGGCGACAGGGCTCTTGCTACTGCTAATCGTTATGGTTCCGGTACTGGCTTTTTTAAGAGTGCAAACGAGAACTACGGCAGCTTGGGATCGGCAGTTCAAGCAGTTGGAGCAGTGGCACATAAGCTAAAAGAGCGGATGATTACTGCTGTGAGTGAGCGGTTCAATCCGTTGCGTCACGCTGTAATGACTGATGATCTGGCTAAGGAGGATATTGTTGTAGCTTATAATATGCTCCTTGGCACCGGTGAGCGGCATGTTTTGTACAATGGGCAGATTATGCCTGAGCGCCTAATGAAGTGGTTTGAGGCTGGCGCTGAAGGTGTGGCCCCTGATGTACAGACTTATACGCTTAAGAGCCCTGCAGCTGAAGAGTTTCTCTCTGCGTGGGTTAGCCACAACGATGCTTACTTGATTAGTAAGGCTGAGAGGCTTGCGCTGCAAGTAGGTGGTGGAGCTGAGGCTAGGACTGGGCACATCTATATGCCGCCCCCTGATCCTAAGCGTTACAATCACTTTGCCTTTGTTGTGGACACCAGTGTAACTAATCAAGGCAATGTGCGCATGATTCATGCTGCTAGCCAAAATGAGTTGGAAGCGCTGGCTAATAGTGTCAATGGCCCCGGCCTTAAGGTTGTATTTAAGGCTGATAACGAAGCATTCTTTAAAGCCAGGCAAGAGTATGAATACGCCCTTGGTATTAATGAGTCTTTCACTAACAGTTCTGTGGCTCGTACTGGCAAGGGAGCTCCTTATTTTGCTGTAACTGACGCCAATAAGATCCTCGATGAGATTATGGAGTGGAGACAGCGGGCCGATGTAACTAACATGCGGGAGTTCATTAAACTTAAATACGCTCCTGAAGTTACTGAACTCAATAGGCTTGCTGATAGTTGGGATGCTACTGCTCTGTCTCGTAAGGCTTACTCTGGGAAGTATGCAGGTGACGCTACTGCTAACCCGTATAAGTCCTTCATTGACACTATGCTGGATGTTAGCCCTAAGGAGAACTATCCCATCTGGACGCCTATCAATAGGCTGCTTGAGACAGGTGTAAGTAAGTTTGTGGCTCGCTATACGGATGCTATGAATAGCGCTGTGGATGAGGCCTCCTTCAGGAAAATGTCTGATATGCTGGAAGAGGCTGGCATTAGCGCTAACTTTGATAGTGCGGCCACGATGGCCCTAGCTAATCATACTGCCCCTAAGCCTGTCCTTGAGGAATTTATTCGCAAGGGCAATAGTCTGCTTAGTTTCCTCATGCTGCGTAGTGATCCGCTTAACGCTGTTAACAACGGTGTGGGCCACAGCGTGCTGTATGGTACTGAATCTCGTAATCTTATTGCGCAGATTAAGGCAGGCAATACTGAAGCTGCAGGGGAGCTAGCTAAGCTTGCTAGTGTGCAAGTGCCTGGAGGTATTGGAGCAGCTCTTAGTCCTAATAAGCTGGCAACTGATGCGTATGCAGCTTACGCTAAGATGCTTGGCGGGGCGCCTGAGATGAAGCAACTGGAAGAGACTTTCCGTCGCCATGGGTGGATGCCTAGCTTTGTGGATCAGGACCGCTCTGTAATTCAGCAGCTAACCCTGACTGGCACTGAGACTCAAAGCCAATTGCGTCAACGCATTGAAGGGGCTGTTAAGGCCATCACTAAGTATCCTGTTAAATTCAACCAGAGTGTTGAAGATATGAACAGGTTTGTCTCTGCATACACTGCTAAGACTCTTACTGATATTGCTGTTAAGCACGGGATTATGCGGCCCGATGAAGCGTTTAGTTACATTAATACTTTCGTTAATCGGACTCAGGGCAACTACATTGCAAGTCAGCGGCCTATGCTTTTTCAAGGGCCAGTTGGTCAGGCTGTTGGCCTGTTTCAAACGTATCAATTCAACCTACTGCAGCAGTTGTTTAGGTATGTTGGTGATGGCCAGACTAAGTCTGTTGCTACGCTGCTGGGGCTACAAGGCTCTATTTATGGGATGAATGGCCTGCCTGCATTTAACTTCATTAACCAGCACATTGTTGGTAAGGCTGCTGGGAATGTGGAGAATAAGGATGTAATTAGTCAGACGTATGACACTGTAGGTAAGGAGGCTGGTGACTGGCTTATGTACGGGCTGGCTAGCAATATGTTCTTGGTGCCTGACCTTAAGACTAACCTGTATACTCGCGGTGATATCAACCCTAGGCAAGTCACTGTTATTCCTACTACGCTGGCCGATGTGCCTATTGTTGGGGCTACTGCTAAGTTCTTTACTTCTATGGGGAATACCCTTAGCAGACTAAGTGCTGGCGGTGATCCCTACAGTACAATTCTGCAGGGCGTAGAGCATGCTGGCATCAGCCGCCCGCTTGCAGGCTTAGCACAAACTATGCAGGCGTTTGGAAATAACGACGCTCTTGCTTATAGCACTACCAGTAAGGGCAGCATCCTGATGGCTAATGACTTGCTCAGTTTTGCTACACTGTCTAGGCTGGCAGGTGGTAGGCCGCTAGATGAGGCTATTGCTAACGATGCCATGTATCGCGTTAAGAGTTACGAGGCCGCACAGCATCAGAAGATTATGCAACTTGGTGCAGCTATTCGCTCTCAAGTGCAGAGCGGCTCTGATATTGACGCAGCTATGGTACAGGGCTTTGCTAAGGAATATGCTGAGCGTGGAGGAAAACAAGAGCAGTTTGCTAAATTCATGTCGCGTCAAATGATGGCAGCTAACACAGCACAAGCAAATCAGCTGGCCTACGGTCTTAAGACTCCTGGCTCGCAATACATGCAAACAATCATGGGCGGTTATCGCCTTCAAGAATTGGAGAAATAAAATGGGAAGTATGATTACTGCTAACTATGACTCTGAGACTGATCAGATTATTGATGCCAGTCCCAGGCTTAACAATGGTGTTGCTAATTCTAGTGTTCCTGTGACTGCAATCCCGTCGGGTACGGGGGTTAGGTTTGTGGCTCCGTCGGGCACTGTCGCGGCTGACGGCACCATCACTCTTGGCACGGCGCTGCCAGCCGTTGTTGCGAGCGGGGCGTATTTGTGGCTTCCCGCTGGGGCTATCTCGGGTGGGTCGGCTGGCTGGTATTTTGCAACGATGTTGAGCACGACCGTCGGGACCATTGCCGGCGTCGGGAGCGGATCTGCTTACGTGGGAGCCACGTCTGAGGTCACCGCACTGACCGTGGATGTCCCGACTCCAGCGAAGGGTGCCGCATCAATCCTCCGACTCGCTCACATGTGCAGCAGCAACACGAACGCGAAAACTGCGCGATTCCGCATCGGCGGCACGCAGTACATGACAAACGCGATCAATACGGCCGGTCATTCCCTGTTCGTCGCGAAGCTGCTTGTGACCGGCCTTGGTGATGGAGTTGTCTCAATCACGTCCGAAAACGGCGGCGGCTCATCTGCCGGCGGAATTTTGACGGGCGTCGGATCGGCGATCAGTATTGACTGCACGCTCCAGCTTTCCACCGCAACGGATTACATCGGCTGTGCGCCGGCTGTTTTGCAGGGCTGAGGCATGTACCCGAATACTCCCGCTGGCTACGCTGCGGCGCTGGATGCAGCCGCAGACACGTTCGGTTTCGCTGTGGTTTCAGCCGGGCCGGGCGGAAGTGCGTCATCAGCCG
>ERZ795050.5533-NODE-5533-length-10730-cov-4.123279_pt1 | contig 10730 bp, 9 predicted proteins | sample MGYA00375134_ERZ795050 | MGnify/ENA primary metagenome ERZ795050 (study PRJEB30179, sample SAMN05720221) | activated sludge metagenome | isolation source: Anaerobic digester | place: Japan | collected 2015-05-26 ... | reverse complement strand
TCAGTTCCCCGGTCTCGGCATCAAACACGCTTGTGCCGCACGGCACCCGGACCACCCGGTCGCGCCCCCGCCGTCCGTACATCTTCTGGCCGCGTCCCGCCACCCCGTTTTCGGCGAACAGTTGCGGCGCGAAGGAGAGACCGATCAGCGAATCGACATCACGGCTGCCCCGGAAAAGCACATGGCCCCCACGGCCGCCATCGCCGCCGTCGGGGCCCCCTCTGGGAACACACGCCTCCCGTCTGAAACTCGCGCTTCCGTCCCCTCCCTTACCGGCGCGGACATGCACCACGACACGATCCACAATCTTTCTTGTCTTCATGCCGCAGTCCGCCGCAGACCCGGATCAGATCACTCCGCCGCAACTGCGGGGATGATGCTGACCACCGCGCCGCCTTTTTGGAATTTGACGGTGCCGTCCTTTAAAGCGAACAGGGTGTAATCGCGTCCACATCCGACATGCTTTCCGGGGTGGAACCGGGTTCCGCGCTGCCGGACCAGAATCGATCCCGCGCGCACGACCTGCCCGTCATACCGCTTCACGCCCAACCGCTTCGCATTGCTGTCCCGCCCGTTTCTTGATGCTGCGCCTGCCATGTGTCACACTCCTCCGGTTAGGCGATCGCCTTGACTGTGGCCACCGTCAGTTCCTGGCGGTGCCCCATCCGGCGCGAGTACCCCTTGCGCCGTTTTTTCTTAAAGTTAATCAGTTTCTTGCCGCGTTTGTGGCCGATCACGGAGAGCGTCACCTTCGCGTCCGGGACATACGGCATCCCGACCTTCAGTTCCTGCCCGTCCGAGAGCGCCAACACCGTCTCCAACACCACGTCCTGACCGGCCTCGGCATCCAGACGCTCAATCTCGATCGTGTTGCCCACGGCCACACGATACTGCTTGCCGCCGGTCTCTAAAACCGCATACGCATCCATGTTTTGACCCTTCATCACTGGGGAACCGAGCGGTTCCGCACCTTTCCAAATCGGAACAAAAGGATTTTACTTTACCGGATCGCCCCCGCGACTGTCAAGCGGGCCAGCCTCTTTATTTTTGGCGGCACCGAGCGCGTTCTCGATGGTGTCGAGAAGTTTCTCCGCATTGAAGGGTTTGGAACGGTACTCGAAGACCCCGATCCGCTTGGACTCGATCGCGGTCTCGTCCGACGCGTAGGCCGTCAGGATGATCACGGGGATATCCGGCTTGATCGCCTTAACCTCGCGCAAAAGGGTCATGCCGTCCATGCGCGGCATGCGGAGGTCGGAAATGATCAGATCGATCTCCGTTTTGCGGATCACGTCCAGAGCCGTCACCCCGTCTTCCGCCACGACCACATCATATCCGTTTGTGTTGAGAAGCCGCTGAAAGAACATCAGCAGCCCCGGCTCGTCGTCAACGATGAGGATTCTGGCCATAACCAATTCTCTTTCTCCTGATAGGCGCCTGTAGGCATCACACACGTTCCCGTCCCTCACTCAGGGCATCGCGCTCTCCACTGCACGAAGGTTTGGGACTGAAACCTGTCATCTACCGTTACACATCACTGTAAGGGGCATCCGTTTTCCCGTCAACAACGAAAAGCCGTGCGCCCGTGACAGGTTCGCGACTTCGCACACTCCCTGTCACGAACCGATTACCGTGCGCCCGAAGATTCATGGTCCGTTCGGCTCCGTGAATAAAGCCGATTGACACGATATGCTGGAAGTGCGAAACTATTATCCGTGTGAAGCTTGTTATCCGTGGCTGGATGCACTTGTGGCTTCACAACAAAAGTGCGAAATATCGTGAGCGTTTGCCCAATGGACCTTACTGGAACATCACGCGATGACCGCACAAGAACGGATGCTCTGAAAATTCCGTGTCCCGCGGGGGCGTGCGTGTCATGCGCGACCGGCGTGGTACTGGCTGCTTTTTGCTGGGCTCGGGCCGACGGTCCGTTCCGCGTCTTGCCGTACCTGCAGAACCCGGCGACTGACGCGATCACGGTGATGTGGTTCTCGGAGACCTCCACCACCGGTCAGGTTGCCTTCTGCCAGACCGGGGTATGGTCGGCGCCGCTTGAAGTTCCTGCAGTGCTGGCCAGCGCACTGGACTACCACTCCAGCGAGACGAATTCGCCCCCGCCCCTCCCCCATCCGCCCCTCCCCTATTTACACCGGGTCAGGCTGACAGGGCTGCTGGCCGGAACCGCCTACGAGTACGTGGTCACGCAGGACGAGGTGTCGATCACCAACTCGTTCCGCACGGCACCGCCGCGAGACAGCGCCGTGCGCTTCGTTGTCTATTCCGACTCCGAGACAGAACCGGAATCGACCGGCTCCCGAGAGAAGTGGCCCGAGCCGAACGGTAACGCCGACCGCCTGTATCCAGTCGACCAGACACGCGGGTATCAGGAAAACCTCCAGATTATGGCTGCCCGCAACCCGGACTTTATCGTGATCGCCGGCGATCTTGTTGAGGCGGGCGGCGAGCAACGGGACTGGGACGAGTTCTGGCGTCACAACGCCGGTGTTCTGGGTGATCTGGCCAGCACCGTGCCCATCATGCCCGCGCTGGGCAACCACGAATACTACGGCGGTACGCGCGGCGGTTACAGCCAGCCGACCTCTGAGGTGAGCGTCGCCAAATACCTGACCTATTTCGAGCTGCCCGCCAACGGCGCGGCAAACCCCGCCCATAACGGACGGTATTACCGCTTGGACTACGGACCGGTGACGCTGGTGGTGCTGGACCTGTGTAATGGCGATGACACGGACCCCGCCAAAGACACCAGCACGTACCTGAAGACGGCCGACGGCTGTCAGGCGCCGGACTTCAACCCCGGCTCGCCGCAGTACGCTTGGCTGGAGGAGCAGCTCGCCTCGGCCCAGACCAACAGTCCGTTCACCTTTGTGGCCTTTCACCAGACCCCGTATTCTGTCGGGCCGCACGGAAAGGCTGACGAATCACAGTCGGGTGTGCCCGTGCGTGTCCTCACGCCGCTTTTCCTGAAATACGGCGTGGATGCCGTACTGGCCGGACATGATGAGATGTACGAGCGCTCCGTCGTGACAGGGATAGAGCAGTTGCCCGGCGGCGGCACGCGCCCCGTCACGCTCAGCTTCTATGATATCGGCATCGGCGGCGACAGGTTGCGGGAGCCGTTTTCTGGCTTGGTTAACGACAAACAGGTTTTTCTCGCGCACGACGACGCGCCTGAGATGTGGTCAGGCGCGAGGCTTGTGAGCGGCGGCAAACATTACGGGCACCTGGAGGTCAACGTCCGGGTGAACGGACAGGGAAAATGGGAGGCGGTTCTGACCCCGGTCTACGCGTTTCCGCTCATGGACAGCGGGGGCACGGTCACCGGCTTCGAGCGGCGGACGTACGCCGACGAGGTGACGATCATAAGCGCTTCGGCCCCCCTTCTCGGGCAGAAGGGGGCAATTGTGACGGAATGGTGAAAAACGGAAAGAGAGGAGATCAGCATGAAAAACAATCGGTTCGTTGGCTGGATTTGTGTGACAGCCGTGTTCGCGGCCCTAGTCGCACAGGCGGCTGTCACGCCGGCCCCTGTGCCGGCCGGGGCGTTAAAAATGAAACGGATGATGAAACTGTCCAACACGGGAAGCGTCTATAATCCGAGGATCTGTAACGGAGAAGTGTTCGCTGTGGATATCTCCGCCCCAGTCTACAGCGCCGGACGGTTTCTCGAGGGTTCCACAACACCTGACGTGGAGATATTAGGCGTCAAAGAGTCCCGGATGATTAGCCCGCTGGACCGGACGAGCAAGACGTGGATCCTCAGCGCCGGCGGCAGCACTGCCGATACGGCATACTTCTCGCTCTGGGACTATGCGACGATGACCGAACGCGTGGATGACACAAATCTGGCTATCCGCCCCAACGCGTTCGACTGGGTGGACAGCGACACGGTCATTTCCGCCAGTTATCAGTCGGGACAGAGAAACAGGCTGTATCTTGTGGACATAGCCACCGATCCCTCCTTCACCGTGACGTTAAACACTTCGTGGAATGTTGACGGGTATGTCGAAGCCCCCCTGCCACGACCCGCATCCGCACCGTCTCAGTGGGCGACCGTTACAGCGGGTATGCGTACTTCGGCAACTCCGGCACAAACGAAGCCGCGTTCTGGGCCATCAATCTGACGAACGGCGTACTAACGCAACTCGGAACCCTTAACGTAACGGGTTCGGGATCGTGGGGGCTCTGGACCGTCAAGGAACTGGACGGATATCTGTATCTGCACACGACGACTAACGGCATCTTCGTGTATAAGATGGATAATGCGACCACGTTGGGAGATCTTTTCACCCACCATACGAAGGAGCAGATCAATTTGATCACCGGCAGTGAGGAAGGCAATTACGGGTTCGATGTGTCTGATGGCGGACAGCGTATGGTGCTGGGCGTGGGGTCAACCGGCGTCGCCGAGTTTGAGCCTCTGGTCAAAACGCCCAAGATGCGGTGGCTGACGACCGGTCCGGGGAGTGCCAATGTCTATTACGGCGGCGCGGTCAAAGACCACCAATTCTACACGGGCCAGATCAACACCGGCCCGCAGGTCTGGGACAATGCCGGGAATCTGGTACACAGCACCAACCTCACCAACACGTCCAAGTGCTCGGTGCCGTTCGGTCCGTACGTCTTTTTCGGCTACCAAGACGGCGGCATTTATCGGATCAACAATGACTGGAAGACGGATTTGGTCGACCGGGTCAATCCGGGCAACACCGATCCGGAGGCACTAGCGACAGACGGCACCTACCTGTACACAAACAGCGATGCCAAGAGAAGCCATCTCTACAAGTATGCGGTCAACAATGAAGTCGGAAGTTTCACTTTGACCGAGATCGGTTCGGTGTCGACCGGCCTCTCACGGATCCGAGGCATCAGTTATCACAACGGCAAGCTCTACGCCGCCGATACCAGCGGGACCACGCTGGTCGAAGTTGATGCCGCAACCATGACTTCGACCCACATCATCACGCTGCCAGCCAGCGGCGCATATCAGGCGGTGAGGTCGGGCGACAGGATTTACGTTGTCGGATCGGATGAGCATCTGCGTGTCTACAAGACCGACGGCACCGCTTGGACAGCCGCCGGGAGCTATAATCTGGGACTGGGGGGTTTATACGGCATTTCCGACGTCGACGACGGTCACGTCTGGGTGACTTCCAAAGACAAAAAAATCTCCTACTGGAGTCTGCAAGACCTTCCGTTCTCCGATGATTTTGAAAGCTATCCGGAAACCCTCTCTGTGGGAGACATCGCTTACAACGGGTGGAGCGGATCGAGTGAGGCCGTGGTTCAAAGCGGCGTCGGTGTTGGCGGAAGTCAGGCTGCTGTCCTGCCGAGTGGCACGACGGTCACCAACACACTGCATCCGTCCACCACAGCCTACACCGAGGTTTGGACCGACCTGCGCTTGAAGCCGGTGGCGTTTGATGTTGATGCGGTACCGGAGGTAAACACCAACGCGAGCGTGATGTTGTATGTCAACACTGAAGGGTTTGTGGTTGTGTACAACCCCGAAACCGAGAAGTGGACAACGTGTTCCACCAGCGTCGCGGGCGGTGACGTGACGCCGATCGAAAACGATGCGTACGCGCGCATTACCCTGTACAAGAACTATACCGCAGGCACGGTGGCGGTTTTCGTGGACGATGTTCTGGTGCGCGAAAACCTGAGCATGATCTTCAACCGCCCGTGTTACCGTGCAATGGCTGTGGAGAACAGCGGCGAGGCCAACGCGTATCTGGACAACGTGGCGATCACCTTGTCCTACCCGCGTGACCTGACAGGCGACTCTGACGGCGACGGCTGGTGCGACGCGCAAGAGATCGCTTCCTGGGGCTCGATCTCGGCCACGACCAACAACGTTCCGTATACTTGGTTGTTCAAACATGGATTGACCGATCCGGACGGCGACGCGGACGGCGACGGCCAGTCGAATGCGCAGGAGTATCTGGCCGGCACCAACCCGAATGATGACACCAGTGCCTTCCAGATCCTGAGCATCGAAAGGACCGCAACGGAAACGATACTCGAGATCATGGGCAACGACTCCGGCGCCCGCAGCGATTTCATTATCCAGCGGAGCGTGGACCTGAACGACGGGTTCGTAGATTACGACACGGCGAAACGCGGCGTGGAACCGGCTAACACGTTCTACACGAACGTGGACGACGAGGTCACGAGCCCGGTCTTCTTCTATCGGGTGAAGGCTACCCCGTAATCCCGCACAGACAAAAGAGCGGATCAAGCGGCACGGATGCAGGTCCGTGCCGCTTGCCGTTTTTTTGTTTTGCCCCTTGTCATCACTCAAACCGTTTGATATAGTCTGGCCACTTTTCAGGGGTGGTGGCGCAATTGGTTAGCGCACCGGACTGTCGATCCGGTGGTCGCGGGTTCGAATCCCGTCCACCCCGCCATTTCAGATTCCGAACACGCGGAAAACCGGAAAGGCTTCCGCTGAGACGATTCGAACATTTCCGTAACGCGGGCGTAATTCAATGGTAGAATAGGAGCTTCCCAAGCTTCTTACGTGGGTTCGATTCCCATCGCCCGCTCCATTTTCTTTTGAACAACCCTTTGCGGCACAAGCGGAAGTTTAATTTATAGCGCAGTTCGTTCTGTCTGCTATCTGCTGCCTGCGGCTGATCGCAGGCAACCGGGTTCCGCGGCCATGTAATCGCCGGTGGCTGCGTAGGCCCGGGCGCGGCAGCCGCCGCACTCGGTGCGGAACGCGCACTGTCCGCACGCGCCACCGTACCGTTCGGGCTGCGCGAGTTCGCGGAAGACTGCGGAGCGCTCGTAAGCCCGCCTGAAATCAAATCCTTCGGCGCGCAGATCGCCACTGGGCACATCGAGAAAACCGCAAGGTTGCAGCACACCCGTATGAGAGATGAAGACGAATCCGCGGCCGCCCATGCATCCGGCGGGCGGCGAGCCGGGTTTGCCCCGCGCGTGCCAGATGCGCACCGCCTGAGGCGCGCAGGTCTCCCTCACCCGGATCGGCCCCTGCCGGTCCATCTCAAAAGCCCAGCCGAGCACCTGTTCGGTCTCTGCGGGCGAAAGCGAGAGATCGCGCATCCCGGCACCCCGGCCCACCGGAACCAGAAAAAAGAGATCGAGCGTCCCGGCACCCGCAGCGATGGCCTGCTCCCGGATCGCGGGCAGCGAATCCCGGTTGAGCTTCGAAACCGTGGTGTTCACCTGAAAGGGCATGCCGATTTCGGCGGCCACGCCCATGGCGCGGCACACGTGTCCGAACGCGCCGTTCACCCCGCGAAACGCATCGTGCTCTTCAGCCGTCGCGCCGTCCAGGCTGAAACTGCACGCCGCAACTCCCGCCTCCTTCAGCGCGACGAGTGTCTCGCGCGTAACGCACATCCCGCACGGTGCCATGACCGACCGCAGTCCGCGTCCGGACGCGCCGCGCACCAACTCGAGAAGATCCGGCCGGCACATCGGTTCGCCGCCGGTCCAGATGATCATGGGGCGGCTGAAGGCCGCCAGGCTGTCAAGAACCCGCAGGCATTCACCCGTCGTCAGCTCGTCCTCATAGTCGCGGTCCAACGCCCCGGCGCGGCAGTGGCGGCAGGCCAGCGGACAGCGCCGCGTAACCTCCCAAGCGACTACGCGCGGTCCGCCGCTACGGGCCGCGTCCCCTGTTTCGTGTGGCGCGCGCGCGTTCATGCGCCGCCCCGCGCGATTTCGTCATCCGTGAGGTAGCAGGCCGGGTCCACACCCCACAACTCCCCGGTAGCGGCTTCGGCGCGCGCCCGGAAGTTGCCGCCGCACACATCGAGGAAACGGCAGGTCACGCACCGGCCGGTCACATGCCGTTTCTTTTCGCGGAGCTGTGCCAAGAGGCTGCCCGGCGCGGGCTGTCTCCAGATCTCGCTGAAGGGGCGTTCGCGCACACTGCCGACCGGGCGGTTACGCCAGAACTGATCGGGATAGACCGTGCCGTCCCAACTGATGCAGGCCAGCCCGTGACCGGTGCTGTTGCCACCGTTCATGCGCAGCAGAGCCATGACGTCCTCGGCACGCGGGTTTTTCTCTCGAACCATGCGCAGGTAGAGATAGGGGCCGTCGCAGTGGTTGTCCACCGTGAGCACCTCTGCCGGTAAGCCCCGCTCGTGCAGGCGGACCGTACGGTCGATGATCTGGTCCAACGTGGCGCGCCGCACATCCGGCGGCAGATCCTGACCGGCGATCTCCGCGCCGCGTCCGCAGTACACCAGATGATAGAGACAGATGCGGGGGATGCGTTCGGTCTCCATGAGATCGAAAATCGCCGGGACTTCCCCGACGTTATCGCGGGTCAGGGTCACGCGCAGTCCGACTTTGACCTGCGCCTCGCGGCAAAACCGGATTCCCGCCAGCGACCTCCGGAACGCCCCCGGACAGGCGCGGAACCGATCATGGACCGCCTCCATGCCGTCAAGACTGATCCCGACGTAAGAAACACCGATATCGCGGATCTCGGCTGCGAGCTTCGCGTCGATCAGCGTTCCGTTGGTGGAGAACACCACGCGCAAGCCCTTGCTTACCGCATGGCGCGCGAGGGTCAGGATGTCGGGGCGGATGAACGGCTCGCCGCCCGAGAAAAGCAGGACCGGGCAGCCGAACGCCGCCAGATCGTCGATGACTCCCAGCGCCTCTTCCGTGGACAACTCCTGCGACGTTCCCCCGGTGGCGGCGTAACAGTGCGTGCAACGCAGGTTGCAGCAGGCCGTGACGTTCCAGACCACCACCGGTTTTTTGTCCGCCGAAAATTGCAGCAGATGACTCGGCAGACGCGCCGAATGTCTCCCGTACCGCAACGGATCCGAAATCTCCACTTTCCCCAGATACAGTTTTGAAATGCCGACCATCTGATTTTGTCTGTTTCCCGTCTTCCCGCAGAGTCCATAGTGAAAAACGAAAGTGTAGCAAAAAGGGATCGCGCCGGAAAAGCGAGAAACGGCCTGACATCCGACAGCGGAGAGGCTATGCTGATCCTTTTTTCATCCCGGTGAGGTTTCTATGGCCTTTGACAGCGGCAGCGTAAGTTTCCGTCTCTTCTATCTCCAACAGGCGTACGATTCAGCGTTGCTGGATCGGTTCGCGCAAAAAGCGGCCCCGCCGATCAGTACGCTCAACCGCGATCCGATCACGGGATGGGTCACCGGACGCCACCTGTTTGACCGCGAACTGACGGACGAGTCCTGCCTGATCGGCCCTTATCTTCACGCGCAACTCTTGCGTGCGGAACGGAAAATACCCGCCTCGCTGTTGCGCGCCCATTTGAGAATGGAGGAGGATCTCGAACGGCGCGCGCGCGGCACCCCCTACCTGCCCCGGGCAGTCAAAACCGAGATCCGCCAACGCGTCACCGATGCGTTGTTGCCGACTATGCCGCCCACTCTTAGCAGCATCCCGACGGTGGTGGATTTCCGTAACGACCTGTTGTTGGCAGCCGCGCTCTCCGACAAACAGATCGACGCCCTCTCATCCGCTTTCCGTGAGACCGTCGGCACCCTGCCCGTCCTGCTCACCCCGGAGACCGCCGCCCTGCGGCGCCGACAGATCAACGCGAACGATCTCACGCCCGTGAGTTTCTCGCCCGACACGGGACTCGAGCCGCCGCACGAGTCTTCGTTGGGCATGGACTTTCTGACCTGGCTTTGGTTCGTCTGGGAAAAGGAGGGCGGAGTGCATCATCTGCCCGACGGCCGCGAGTTCGGCATCATGTTGGAGGGTCCCGTTACCTTTTTCCGTGAGGGGCAGGGTGCGCACGAGGCCCTGTTGCGTAAGGGCACGCCGCTCAACAGCCGCGAGGCGGGCGCGGCGCTCGTGTGCGGGAAAAAGATCCGTCGCGTCAAATTCATCATGGCCTGCGGCGATGAGACGTACGCGGCCACCCTGGACGCCGAATTCGCGGTGCGCGGCCTCAAACTGCCCCCGGGTGAACAGAACGAACCCGAAGGGATCTTTGAGGAACGCATGCTGTTCATCGAAACCTTCTGGAACGCGTGGCTTTCGCTCTTTGACCGTTTTCTCGACCTGCGGGGGAATGCGCGGCAGTGGGCGCACACCCTCGACGCCATGCGCCAATGGGTCTCCCGGCTGAGTTCGCTGCCCGCAAAGTAAGGCGAACCCTGTCCCGTGAGGAATGAGCCTTGCCGGCCGCTCCAGCCGCATCGTGCCCCGGATGACGTTGTCGGATGAACCGGATGAAACAGGCGACTTGTTCCGATCTGACCTCCTACTACCGTGGAACGTGCCGATAGACGCGGCGCGTGGGAATCGCTCTTCCTCGTTGCCGAATACGCCTGGAACGTCAAGGCGCCAAGCGCGGAGCGTATGACGGCGGCACATATTACGATCCGCTCGTAGACCACACCGGACCGTCGGAAATTTCCTCCGGCGGGTTACTGGCGGATTTGCATTGACGCGAGAGGACGTGGTATACTTGTCATTACAAATGCGGGTTGTAACCTTGTCGAGGAGGTTATCGTGAAGAAATCTGTATTGTATTGTGTTGTGTTGTGCTGTGTGACGATACAGGCTGCAACAGTCGGGCGCTGGAAGCTCGACGACTATCCGGTCGGAACGGTGTTGAAAGTCGGCGATACGTTCCACGATTCGGTCGGCGGCCGCGACGCCGTGCTGTGCGCGGTCGATCCTGCGCAGGCCGATACGCAGTATCTGCCCGTGGTGACGAACGGCTTCCCGGCAGAACT
>ERZ795050.5528-NODE-5528-length-10735-cov-3.766011_pt1 | contig 10735 bp, 9 predicted proteins | sample MGYA00375134_ERZ795050 | MGnify/ENA primary metagenome ERZ795050 (study PRJEB30179, sample SAMN05720221) | activated sludge metagenome | isolation source: Anaerobic digester | place: Japan | collected 2015-05-26 ... | reverse complement strand
GATATAGTAAGAGACAGGCGTTTTATCTGGAGTTGATGGATATATCTCTTGATTTGGCTGCTGATGAGATACATAATGATGTTATTAAAAGTGAACTTACAGAAGAAGAAGCAGGTTGTGTTGATGTTACAATGATGCGAAGCGGCAATCCAAAACCTAAGTTTTATGATGCCTTGGCTAAAGAAAAGTGGTTTACAGTAAATACAGTAATACCTGAGAATTATTTGTTTAATGAATTGCATCAGTTTTATATTAGTATAAACCTTTATGATTACAGATTCGGTAAATTAACGGAGGAGCAACAGAAGAATGTACTTGGCAGCTTTGAAAGAATTGAGAAAAGGATACTTGATAAGTACGGAGATAAAGTGTCATTTGAGATGCGTTTTGATGACCAACACAAAGTAAAGTATAATAATGGGGTTAAAGAATAGTATGGCTGCGGTTTTCTGATTTCTTTTACAGGACCTATATGGAGCACAGACTATAAGATGACCTTGAAGCTTCTTAACGTCAGAGATTTTGTTACTATGGAGCATTCGTGTTTTATGGGGAGGGAGTACACAATGAAGAATTTTATACGGATACTGAAACAGGGGAGGAAGTATTGGAAATACTTGATTGTGGCCGGAATAAGCCTGCTTGCCATAACGTCTCTTAATCTTATAACCCCGTGGAAAGTCAGAGAATTGGTGGATATACTGTCTAGAGATAACAGCGATAAAATGACATCAATACGCAATATTGCGGTTATACTTGTGGTTGCCTATGTTGCAAGGGCGGTTTTTACATATTTGAACCGGTTTTACAGCCATGTGGCTGCATGGAATCTGGTGGAGGACATGAGGGTGGTTGTGTATGAAAAACTCCAAAAGCTGTCCTTGAGCTTTTATCATGATAAGCAGACCGGTCAGCTCATGTCGAGAGCAATAAACGACACTGCGACCTTTGAGGTTTTAATAGCCCATGCCGTTCCGGACCTTATTACCAATTTGCTTATTCTTATCGGAACCGGGATACTTTTGTTTGTAATTAGTCCCCTGCTTGCAGTACTTACGCTTATACCCATTCCCTTTTTGATACTGGGTGGTGCCATATTTACGAAGAAGATTCTTCCAAACTTTCGGGAAGCCCAAGGGAAACTGGGGGAACTAAACGCAGTGATGCAGGACAATATTTCGGGCATGAAAGAGATACAGGCCTTTAACCAGCAGTCGAGAGAGCGTAAGCGTATTAAAAAAGGGGCCAAAAAATACACTTCTGCACTGCTTCACGCCTTAAAGCTCAGTGCCGTGTTTCATCCTGCGGTTGAGATGATAAGTTCTCTAGGAACGGTTATTGTAGTGGCCTTTGGTGGATGGCTGGCATTAAGGAACTATGTGGACACCGCTGACATAGTGGGCTTTATAATGTTTCTTGGGCTGTTTTATCAGCCTATAACAACTCTGGCAAGGGTTATAGAGGATTTGCAGCAGGCAACCGCTGGTGCCGAAAGGGTTTTTGAAATCATTGATACCGAGCCGGACATTGTTGACAGTGAAGGTGCTGTAGAGATTGAAAGAGCAAAGGGTGAAATATCTTTTAAGAATGTGAGCTTTCACTATATTTCCCAAAGTCCGGTTTTGAAGAATATCAGTTTTACTGCAAAGCCCGGTCAGATGATAGCATTGGTGGGACCAACCGGAGTGGGAAAAACCACGGTTATTAGCTTGATGGCAAGGTTTTATGACCCAACTTCGGGAGAAATCCGGATTGATGATAGAAATATTAAGGATGTGACGGTGGCTTCCCTGAGAAACCAGATCAGTATAGTCCTGCAGGATGTATTCCTTTTTAATGGTTCGGTAGCCGATAATATTGCTTACGGAAGCAGGGAGGCTTCTTTTGAAGACATTGTAAACGCGGCTAAAATAGCCCGGGCCCATGAGTTTATTACTGAAATGTCCGAGGGCTATGATACGGTAATCGGGGAAAGAGGTGTAAAGCTTTCAGGAGGACAAAAACAGCGTCTGTCCATTGCAAGGGCTGTTTTAAGAGACACGCCCATACTGATACTTGATGAAGCAACCGCATCGGTTGACGTTGAGACAGAAACGCAGATTCAGCAAGCAATTGGGGAACTGGCAGGCAGCCGTACCATTATTGTAATAGCCCACAGGCTTTCTACCGTAAAACAGGCCGATAACATCCTTGTCCTTAAGGAAGGAGAAATTGTCGAGTCGGGCACTCATGAAGAACTGATAAAACTTAACGGCTTATACAGACATTTGTGTGAAGTGCAATTTGGAGGATAGCCTTTGGACAATGTTTTTGTTTAAACTATTGTTTTAATGGTAAATTATATAGGATACAGGCCAAAAATTTGTTTTAAAATGCTAAAATATTATAAATAAGAAGTATTGTATTAAAAACTAATGATATAGTAGGTGATAAAATGTATTGCGTTAAAGAATTAACAAAAGACTTATACTGGGTTGGGGGCAGTGACCGCAGACTGGCATTGTTTGAAAATGTGTTTCCGGTTCCCAGGGGAGTATCATACAACTCCTATCTTCTAATGGATGAAAAGACGGTTTTACTGGATACGGTGGACAAGGCTGTGAGCGGACAATTTTTTGAAAACCTTGAATTTGTCCTCGGTGAAAGGAAACTGGATTATCTGGTGGTTAACCATATGGAGCCTGACCACTGCGGGACTATGTGCGAACTTGTTCTAAGGTATCCGGATGTAAAAATAGTAGGAAATGATAAGACCGTTGCAATGATAAAGCAGTTTTTTAAATTTGATATTGATTCCAGAGCAGTCATAGTAAAGGAGATGGAAACGCTTTGCACGGGAAAACATACTCTTACCTTTATAATGGCACCTATGGTTCACTGGCCTGAAACAATGGTAACCTATGATGTTAAAGAAAAGGTGCTGTTTTCCGGCGATGCTTTCGGTACCTTCGGTGCCATTAACGGAAACATTTTTGCAGACGAGGTGGATTTTGAGCACGAATGGCTTAAGGATGCAAGGAGATATTACACAAATATTGTAGGGAAGTATGGTGCACAGGTGCAAACCTTACTTAAGAAAGCTCAAAATATTGAGATCAATATGATCTGTCCTCTTCACGGTCCTGTTTGGAGGACAAACATAGACTGGTTTGTTGAAAAATATCAAAAGTGGAGCACATACACCCCTGAAGAAAACTCAATTATGATTGCATATGCTTCGGTCTATGGAAACACAGAAAATGCCGTCAATATACTTGCTTCAAAGCTTGCTGATGCGGGAGTAAAAAGGATTGCAATGTATGATGTATCGGTGTCACACCCGTCAGAAATTGTTGCAGAAGCTTTCCGGTGCAGTCATCTGGTATTTGCTTCCACAACCTACAATACCGGCGTTTTCTGTAATATGGAAAAGGTTCTGCTGGACTTAAAGGCCCACAATCTTCAGAACAGAACGGTGGCTGTTATAGAAAACGGTACCTGGGCGGCAACATCGGGAAAGCTTATGAAAGGTATGATTTCTGAAATGAAAAACATGACAATTCTCGACAGTACTGTAAGCATCAAATCTTCACTCAAAGAGAATCAGATTGAAGAAATAGATGCCATTGCTGCCGCTATATTAAATTCATTAAAGACTGCATAGTTCATATTGCTTCATTTATGTAAACTTCGATTATGCATCAGTTGGTGTGAGGGAACGAACTTTAAAAACTCTAGTTTGACAAGCAGAGAGCCTGTAAGTACTCCGTGGACCGGGATAATCCATTTTGCATGAATGGGTGCCATACCTTTCACCTTGTATTGACAGGCTTTTCAACTTATTTCACGCTGATTCACCAGTATGATTCTTCAAATAACAATATATGACAGATTCGAATAAAAAGCTTGACTGGAAAGGGACAGTGATATACTATTTATTTAGGTCTGTCTATTCAGAAAAATGTATTGTCGGAGGTAAGGCAATGAGTAAGAGAGTTATAGGAATTGTGTTTATTTGCATAGTCTTATTTGTTATTGCGGGATGCGGGGCAAAAGAGAACACCCCTGTTCCAAAGACAGATGAGATTTCAGGTTACTCTTGGAAGGCTACTGACGCTTCTGTTTTATATCTTGAGTCAGACGGTACTTTTAAATGGTACCTTCATGAGAAAATTAGAAGTGATTCATATTATGTAGGCACATATAGTGTGTATAACGGACAGGAAGCAGTTGATTATATGTCAACAGAATTAAAGGAATACAATGTTACCTCCCAAATGCAGATGGATATGATTGAATCTGTTGAAGACGCAAGCCTGGAAAACTATTATTGTCTGGTACTTAATAACGAAAGATGTATTGTTGATGGAAAAAATACATTAAGAGATAAAACCGTTGTTCCGTATTATGGGTTTTATTATGCTGAGGATGAGTTTTTGGATTTGGTCAATCTGGTTACCGAAAATTATCATCAATTCACAAAATATACTGAATAATTGTTTAATATTAACCATTTAAATCTTTCAATTTACGAAAATAAACCGGCTATAAACTTTAGCCGGTTTATTTTTATAAATCAGTATGTTTCAACAAATACTTCAAAGTATGATTGCGGGTGAATGCATGCCGGACACTTATCAGGTGCTTCCGGACCCTCGTGTATATAACCGCAGTTTCCGCATTTCCAATAGACTTTATCACCTTTTTTAAATACAGTGCCGTTTTCGATGTTAGCGGCTAATTTATTAAACCTTACTTCATGGTTAACTTCAGCTTTAGCAATCATTCTAAAGGCAGCAGCAATTTCAGGAAATCCTTCTTCGTCGGCAACCTTGGCAAAGGCAGGATAGAGATCGCTCCATTCCTCATTTTCTCCACTGGCAGCAGCTTTGAGATTGTCAAGGGTGCTGCCCTGAGCTACAGGGTAGGATGCATTAATTTCAATCATTGCAGGTAGTTCTCCCTGAAATCCTTCTAATAAAAATTTATAAAATCTTTTTCCATGTTCCTTTTCATTGTCAGCTGTTTCAATAAAAATGTTTTTAATTTGTTTATATCCTTCTTTGTCGGCTACGGACGCGTAGAATGTGTAACGGTTGCGTGCTTGAGATTCGCCGGCAAAGGCTTTTAATAGATTTTCAGCTGTTTTAGTTCCCTTTAAATTCATATCAATTCCTCCCATATTTTTATTTTTTATTGTCAAGGCATTTTGGACAGATGCCTTTGTAATAAACACTTTTTTCATTGATTTTGAAGCTGCTTAAATCATCGGTTTCAAAATCTACGCTTTTAATTTGAAAGTCATAAATAGTTTTACATTTTTCGCACTTAAAATGCCCATGATCCGAAACATCCCCATCATACCTGGTTTCATTTTCTTCTATAGTGATAACACGGACAATACTTACACCGCTAAACAGATTCAGGGTATTATACACTGTAGTTTTCGACAGAGTGGGCATTTCCTTGACCAACTCATTATATATTTTATCAACTGAAGGATGATTTTTTTCCGATAGAAGATGTTTTAAAATTGCCACCCGGTGGTATGACGGCTTTATATTATGTTTTAGCAAATATACTTTAACCTCTTCTGTTGATAAATTCATTTTAATTCTCCTTTGACACACAAGGTATAACAACTTGAAATTATTTCGAATTTGTAATGATTATCATGTTGTATTCATTACAAATTTATTATAAGTTCAATTTTATATTTCGTCAATATATAATTAAAATTTCCTTATACTTGTTAAGTATTCCCTTGAAATAAAGTATATCTTGCGTATTTTACTAAAATATGCTATGCTAAAATCGCTTGATGTATAATGATGTATTATTCAGTACAAAATACAGTAAAAATTAAAGAAAGTTGATGGAATATGGGAGTGACACTAACTGATTTTATTAGCCAATTATTATCTAATCCTGCATTAATTATTACTACGCTTCTTACATTGGGTGTAATATTCGTTAATGGCTGGACGGATGCTCCAAATGCCATTGCTACTTGCGTTTCCACCCGTTCGATAGGTCCGCGTTCTGCTATTGCAATGGCGGCACTTTTCGATTTTCTTGGTGTCTTTTTTATGACAATGTTTAATAAGACAGTAGCAGAGACCATTTACAAAATGGTGGATTTCGGCGGGGATCCGAAAGAAGCTCTGGTAGCCCTTTGTGCGGCACTTATTGCCATAGTGCTATGGGCGGTTACGGCATGGTGGTTCGGTATTCCAACCAGTGAAAGCCATGCACTTATTGCAGGAATCAGCGGTGCTGCGATTGCCCTTCAGAGAGGTATTGGCGGAATTAACTTCGATCAATGGATTAATGTTGTTTACGGTTTGGCATTATCCCTCGTACTGGGATTTATAATGGGGTGGTCGGCAGTAAAGACAGTGGAGTTGATTTTCAGACGTGTTAACAGGACGAAAACCTTTTCTCTTTTCAAGAATGCTCAAATTCTTGGAAGTGCCGGAATGGCATTTATGCATGGTGCTCAGGACGGACAGAAGTTTATGGGAGTTTTTTTACTGGGAATGTTTTTAGCTCAAGGGCAGGCAAATGTTACGGAATTTACGATTCCAACATGGCTGATCATTCTTTGTTCGACGGTTATGGCCTTGGGTACTTCCATTGGGGGCTACCGCATTATAAAGGCAGTGGGAATGGATATGGTTAAGTTGGAGAAATATCAAGGCTTTTCTGCAGACCTTGCAGGAGGGATATGCTTGTTTATTGCGTCGATTTCAGGATTGCCGGTTAGTACTACTCACACAAAGACTACAGCTATTATGGGTGTGGGTGCGGCAAAGCGAATATCCTCGGTTAATTGGGGAGTTGTAAAAGAAATGGTGACTGCCTGGATATTGACATTTCCGGGGTGCGGCCTGTTGGGTTTTCTAATGGCATTATTGTTCATGAGAATATTTTAATGCATAGTTACAATAATTATTAATGAGAGAGGAATGAATTATGGCAAGAAAAAAGAATGAATACTATTATGATACTTTTGTTGAATTAGTTGACTATTCATGTCAGGCAGCAAATTTATTAAACGATATAATGAACAATTTTGATGCGGCAAAGTTACATGAAAAAATGGAAGAAATGCATGCCATAGAACATGCCGGGGATAAAGCAAGGCATGTTATGATAAAAAAACTTGTGAAGGAATTCATTACACCTATCGAAAGAGAAGACATCATGGCATTGGCAGATGCAATAGACAATGTGACAGACTCCATTGAGGATGTCGTTATGCGTATGTACATGTTTAATGTCGTAAATATTCGCGAACGGGCGTTGGAAATGACGAAGGTCGTTGTCAAATGCTGTAATTCGTTAAAACAGGCTTTGGCTGAGTTCCATAATTTCCGCAAATCCAAGACTCTGCATCAATTGATCATTGAAGTCAACCAACTCGAAGAAGAGGGCGACAGGCTCTTTACTGAGGCAACAAGGGATTTGTATGTTAATTGCAACGATTTTAAAGAAGTAGCGGCTTGGGACATTGCTTTTTACTATCTTGAAAAATGCTGCGATGCTTGTGAAGATGTTGCAGACGCTATTGAGAACGTTATAATGAAAAACTCATAAGCTTTTATCCGAACTCTAAGACCTCTACCTTTTATTAGGCAGAGGATTTCTTTTTTAATTTCAGTGGTGGTAAGTACTCATTGAAGTTAGATTTACAATACACCTTTTTTATATCATGTCCATAACAGAGAGCTTAATGTACGAATGATTTGAAGAGTGAATTTATACTATTAATTCAGAAACAATAAAACAAATAGAAAATAAAAATATGGTTTTGGTGAGAGAGTTATCTTGTGAATAAAATGAAAAGAAGATGAGTAATCACCAAATTCATATTTTTTTCTAATGAGGAGAAGGCGAAATGAGTAATGGGATTGATATATCAGTTGTAGTACCGGCACATAATGAAGGAAAATATGTAAAGAGATGTATAGATTCTATTCGTGAATCAGCGGATGAATTTGAGGGTAATGTTGAAATTATTATTGTTTGTAATAGATGTACTGATAGAACAGAGGATATTGCTAAAGAAAATGGAGCAATCACAGTTAAAAATGAAGACAGATGCATTGCAAAGGTTAGAAATGCCGGAATAGATGCGGCAAGAGGAAAGATAATAATAACAATTGATTGCGACAATCGTATGACAAAAGGAACTATTTCTGAAGTTTATCATTTGCTTGGAAGCGGAAAGTATATCGGCGGCGGTGCACCGATAAGATTTGAAAGATATTCATTTCCGTTGTGGTGTAACGATATTTTGTGTAGATTTTCATTTGCTGTCACAGGATTATATTGCGGGATAATTTGGGCGACGAAAGATGCGTTTGATGCGATTGGCGGTTTTGTGGAGAAAAGGGCAATGGAGGATGTTTCAACTGCAAAGATGCTAAAGAAGTATGGCAAGTCAAAAGGAATGAAATACACTACACTTAAAAAGAATTATCTTATTAATTCAACAAGAAAATATGATGATTTGGGCGACTGGTTATACTTTAAGCTGATGGTCAAGAATGCCGGAACACTTATAAAAGCAGCAATGGGTAATACTCAAGAGTATGATAAATTGATTGATGAAATGTTTTACGATTACAACGACAAACATTGACAGAAAGTTCTAAATGTATTTTTGTAGAAAGGGCATGCCAAATTTTACACAAAGGAATTCATTAATCTGAATCGAATAATATTTTATGTAAACCGTCGTAGAACTGACATTATACTAAACATTATTCTATCGAAGGGGGATTCGGTTAATGAAACTCAACAAAAAACTGATTTGTGGGGCTTTAACTGTTGGATTGGTAGCGGGAAGCTCAGTTTTTGCATTTGCGGAGAGCATATCCTATAAAGTACAGCCGGGAGATGCATTCTGGAAGATAAGCAGCAAATACGGTATTTCAACAGTTGAATTGATGAAAGCAAACAATGCCACTGAGAATACGGTGTTGTATCCAGGACAAATCATAACAGTGCCCTTGAACAACCAAGTGGTACATACGGTTAAGTCAGGAGATACGTATTGGATTATCAGTCAAAAATACGGTGTGGATCTTCAAAAACTGTTAAGTGCAAACAATGCCAACCAAAACTCAATTCTTTATGTTGGAGATAAGGTGGTTATACCTTCCGCCAATCAAACATCCGGGTATAAAACCTATACTGTACAAAAAGGTGACACATACTGGACAGTAAGCCAGAAATTTAACGTCAATTTCACTGAGTTATTAAAAATAAACGGAGCCAATGATAAGTCCTACCTAGACATCGGACAGATTATAAAAATACCGTCAGCCTCATCAAGTACAACATCTCCTACACAACCGGGTGAAACCTATAAGGATTATACGGTTCAAAAAGGGGATACCTTATGGAGTATCTCGGAAAAGTATGGCATAACAGTAAATGATTTAGCGAAAGCAAATAATATAAGCACCTCAGCAGTGCTTAATATAGGGCAGAAATTAAAAGTTCCGGTGATAAATGTTCCGGTTAAGAGCACTCCAGGTGCCCAATACGGCGAGCTTTTAGATTGGTGGACCGAAGCACAGTATGTTATTCCCAGAGGCTGCACCTTTGAGGTTGTGGACTTCTATACAGGAAAGTCCTTCATGGCAAAGCGTACTGCAGGTTCAAACCATGCTGACTGTGAAACCCTTACTGTAAAGGATACCAATATTATGAAGGAAATATGGGGTGGCTTTAGCTGGGTGAGAAGACCTGTGATAATAAAGTATAACGGAAGGAAAATTGCAGCGAGCATGACAGCAATGCCTCATGCAGGAAATGATAGTGCACCGGGGGGAGCATGGGTATCCTGGAGAAGCGGTGATTATGGTGCGGGAACAAACCATGACTACATTAAGGGCAATGGAATTGACGGACACTTTGATATACATTTTTATAACAGTACCAGGCACAAGGACGGAAAAGTGGATACAAACCACCAGAATTGCATTCAAATAGCTGCCGGAAAGAAGTAAGATAAAACCGGTGAAAAAATAGTGCCTAAATTTCAAAAAAATAGTCTATTTACAGAAAACAGGAAATAAAGATTTGACAGGTATGGGGAAGTTATTTTGCAAAATTCAGAGGGAGCGGTATATTCCTCTGAATTTTGCATGTTAAAATACGCTATGAGATTATACTTAATAAATATTGACAATCGTTCCGACAGATACCTGGTTGAAAAGTTCGTTGACATCCTCATTAAACATTCTGACGCAACCGTTCGATGCGGCTGTGCCTATGGAAGCGGGATTGTTGGTTCCGTGGATTCCGTAATGCGGAATTGACAGTCCCATCCACCTGGTTCCAAAAGGACCTCCGGGGTTAATCTGCTTGTTAACTATGGTAAAGGTTCCCCGCGGTGTTGGCGTTGTCGGTTTGCCTGTCGCTACGGGATAAGACTTGACAAGTCTTCCTTCACGGTACAGGGAAAGGGTTTTTGCCGCTATACTTATAGTTATACGTGCCGGAGATGGGGAAGTGGGTATGCAGATTACCTGATCCACGTACAGAGCGTAAGGGTCAATTCCGGGATTTGCATTTATAATCTGTTGTACGGTTACATTAAAGATTCCTGCAATGGTTGCCAGGGTGTCACCCCTTCGTATAACATAGTAGTTTAATGTGGGACAGGAGGGTTCCACTGCTTTTGGCTGGGGTATGCAAATTACCTGTCCGATGTAAAGCCTTTCCGGAACAACACTGGGAT
>ERZ795050.5523-NODE-5523-length-10742-cov-5.055956_pt1 | contig 10742 bp, 5 predicted proteins | sample MGYA00375134_ERZ795050 | MGnify/ENA primary metagenome ERZ795050 (study PRJEB30179, sample SAMN05720221) | activated sludge metagenome | isolation source: Anaerobic digester | place: Japan | collected 2015-05-26 ... | reverse complement strand
AAAATGAGATTTACATTTTTCAAAAAATTTGTCTTTTACCAGAACTTACTATTTATTTTAATCATCATTTTTTTATTATTTTGCTTTACTTTATTTTTCTCTCAAAGAATACTTGCTCAATCAAAAAATAATTTTGTAACAATTAATAAAATAAAGATAATTATAGATGGGCAGCTTTATGTGTGGCAAAATCCTGATAATATTCCTGAAAAGAATGATAATAATTTTACAGATCCATTAACAATAATATCTTTTCTTGATATCAAACCTTTAGAAGAGATAGAAAAATATAAACTAGAACAAAAGCTTTTCAATATTGAAAAAAATCTAATGACAAGCGGGTATTTTTTTACTGCTTCTGCATATGTCGTTGAATCTTCAAAAGGGGAAAATTTTGTCAATGTTATAATAGAAGTCACAGAAGGATTTTTACTTAGATTTGGTGGTGGCTCTATTTTTGGAGTTTTTGGTAAAGATAATATTTATGGGTTAAGAAAATCTTTTTTAATTGCCATAGGCTATAACCTTGATGGGATAAAATATTGTGATGAAATATTTTTGGGACTGAATTCATTTATTAATATAAGTCTTTTTTATCAAAATGATTATGGATTTACTGATATAAAGTTTAACAAATTAGATTTTGAACTTGATTTTGGCTATAGATTCAAGCCAAATCTTAAAATTTCATTAGACTCTTTTTTAAGTTATCAAAATTCAGATATTTTAAGTGGTTTAGAAAATTATTTTTATGATGGTGAATTTTTAAGCATTAGTGAAGGAATCAAAATTCAATATAATTATTATTTTTTCATAAACAAAACTAATAAGTCAGATTTTTATTTAAGAGGAGAATTAGATATTCATCCATCTTTTTTATTTTACTATGGTCTTTCAGATTCAGTTCAAAATCTTCCATCCAATCCAATATTTTTATTGAATATTAAAAAGGTATTTGTGCTTGAAACAAAATATTTTTCATCAGGTTTTGCTACCTATTTATTTTATGTAAACAATCTATTAGATTACTTTAATTCCTATAATTTATCTTATTCACAAAATCCTTTTATAAGAACAATCGTTGCGAAAAGCCAATCTTACCCTGATTTTTCAATTGTTACAAATTTTGAGTTAAGAAGTCCAGATATTTTAATACCATTAGGAGGTATTTTTAACTTTCAATTTTCAATTTTTTTATTTGATGATTTCGCATTTTGTAAATTTTTACATAAGTCTTATCAGCTATTACCAGAAGAATTCAAACAAAATGAATTAGAGGTCAAGGATAATTTTTATTTTTTAAATGCTATTGGTATTGGCATTAGATTTGGTTTTGGCTTACCTATAAATGTTTTTTTTACTTTGACATATGGGTTTAACCTAAATGGCAATGGTACTTTTATCTTGTTTTATGGTAAAGGTTTTTAATAGGATAAAATAAAAGGAGGATAAATATGAAAAATCAAAAGAAAAAAGAAACCTTAAAATGCTTACTTTTAAGATAGTATTTACCATTTCCTTTTTTATTTATTTTCTCAATATTTTTCTTAATATTAATTCTTTTCAGTCAATTTTTATCTATTCCACTATGAGCAGATGATTCTTTAGCAATTATAGAAAAAATAATCGATACAGATGATGAAAAAATCCTTATAGAAATAGTGGAAAAATGGCAGAATTCATCAGATGAAAATGCAAGTTTGTATGTTGGTATTGCATACCATAATCTTGCTTTAATCGATAGCATAAAATATGCTTCCTTATCTGTCTCATGGCTTTCCAAATATAATGGTAAAAAACATATTTCAATAGCCACAGCATACAAGGGAAGTGCTATTACACTTGTTGCAAATGCATATTCTAAAAAAAATGATTTTATGACTGCAGCAGCAAAACTAAATGAAGGATTTGAATTAATCGACAAAGCTATTAAAATGGATCCTCAAAATGTAATAATAAGATTTTTAAGAGCAGAAAATGGGATTGAGATTACCGAAACAACTCCTTTTAATAGATCAAAAGAAGTAGAAGAAGACCTGAATTTTCTTGCAACAAAACTATCAAATTTCACCAATATTCAAAAGGCACAATATTACCTAATACTTGGAAGATTAAAATTATTTCAGAAAAAGATAAATGAAGCAATTGCTGCATTAAGACAGGTTATAAAAGAGGCACCCGATTCTAAATATGCTCAAATTGCAAGAAAGATTTTATCGAAATTAGAAGATTAATTAATAGATAATTAAAGATTATATAAAATTAAATATTAAATATTAAATATTAAATATTAAATATTAAATATTAAATGGTATTAAAAATTAGAGGATAAAAGATGAAAATAATTGAAGGATTTTTTCTTGGGCTTTCCACTGGAACTTCATGTATAATGGCCTGTTATCCGATTTTTCTGCCTTACCTTTGCTCTTCAATTGAAGGAATAAAAGAAAATAATAAAAAATTTCTATTTTTCATCATTGGTAGATTTATTTCATATATTTTAGTTGGTATAATAATTGGTCTATCTGGTTATTATGCATTAAAATATATTCCACCAGAGTTTGAGATTTATCTAAGAAGAGTTTCTTATATAGTCGTTGGTTTTTTACTTATATTAAATGGAATAAACTTTGAATTTCCGAAAAATCATTTCTGTCAAAAAACCTTATTTTTAAAAGATAAAAAGATCAGTGCATTTAGTCTTGGATTTTTAGCAGGTTTGAATCTTTGTCCACCTTTTATAGCTGCTGCATCAAGGGTATTTGGTCTTGAAAGTAACTCAGCTTTTTCCGCAATAATTTCTGGTGGATTTTATTTTTTGTTTTTTTTCATTGGAACAACTATATTTCTACTTCCATTATCATTAATTGGTTTTTTCAATAAAATAAAGAACAAAGATTTTTTAAATCTTTTTCAATTTATAAGTCGCTGGACAATGATTATACTTGGTATCTATTTTTCTATACTTGAAGGCTTACTTTACTTTTTATCTCGATAAATGAATTAGATAAAATAAGGGAGTTTTTATGGAAAATAATTACAAAAACCAAAATAATATTATTGAAACAAAAAGAAATCTCAAAAATAATGATGTTAAAAACCTTATTTTATTTTTTCTTATTACCTTTTTATGGTCGTATAGTTTCTGGTTTGCTGAAATATTTACAGGTAAAAGATTTTATCTTGGACCATTTGGTCCAACTTTTGCAGCATTTATTTTAACTTTTGCTGAAGGAAAGTGGGAAGCTGTTAAAAAGTTATTAAAAAGAGGAATAAGTTTAAATTTCAAAAAGATCTGGCTTATTCCAACATTTTTTCTGATGCCTGCAATCATTGTCCTTTCACTTGTTATAGCGATATTGATGGGTGAAAAAGTTCCTGAATTTACAGCATTTAAGCAGCCTTTTATAATAATACCTGCATTTTTTATGATATTTTTCCTTGGAGGTCCACTTGCAGAAGAATTTGGTTGGCGTGGTTATGCTCTGGATAGACTTCAAAAAAAATTTAATGCTCTTATTTCTAGTATTATTCTTGGATTTATATGGGGTTTATGGCATATTCCTTTATTTTTCATGCAAGGGCAGGAAATTTACAACAATATTCCAATACCTGCTTTTATTTTTGGGACAATACTTCTTTCTACCCTTTTTACATTTATCTATAATAACACCAATGGTAGCATTTTAGCTGCTTTAATTTTCCACACAATGGGTAATCTATCCCATTTTATCTTCCCTACCCTATCTACAAAGTTTGGTGGTTTGATATCTTTAATATTAAATCTTTTAGTAATAATTATAATTATAATAATTTTTGGCGCAAAAAAAATGTCTAAAAATAATTAGATTAATAATATTTAATTTTGTATTAGTTATATTTAATTTTAAGTTTTTCATAAGTAATATTTAATTTAAAGAAAATTAAATTAATCTTATTTATTTAATTTGAAGCAAAAATAAATTAAACCATATATATCTAATTTGAATTAGAAATACTTTAATAGGAAATGAATTATGAAATTATTTAACACAAGTAAATTTAATAATATTAACTTGAATTCTAATTTAAATAAATTTCCAAGGACCTTTAATATTATATTTTCAACTGTAATAATGTTTTTTTTGCTTTTTTTCTTTTTTCTTTACAACGCAAAAGATAAAATAACAATAATTGCGGGATGGATTACCACAATCTATCTTACCTTTTTCTATTTTCTACTTAATAAATCTGGAAGAATTGGATATTATCGTAAGTTTTTATTTATAGTAGGTGCATTTTGTTTTTTTCCGGCATTTATTGCAATGCTCATCGAATCAAGAGGTTCGATGGTTTTAGATTATAGGGATATTTTCTTAAATGAAACTCCTTTCTGTCATATTGTGACCCCTATGATAATCATACCATATCTACTTGAAAAAGTCTTAATCTTTCCAGCAAGATTAACGGGTCATTTTGCTTCATTTTATGCCATGATTATTATTATATGCATTTCCATACTAACAATAGGAAGAGGCTGGTGTTCATGGGTATGTTTTTATGGGGGATGGGATGAGACTTTTTCCCTGGTTTTAAAAAAACCTATTATTAAAATTGAGGATAAATCAAAAAAGATTAGATATTTTAATTTTGTAATTTTATTTGTCGTAATATTAGGTTCTCTTGCTACTTTTTCGGTAATATTCTGTCAGTGGTTATGCCCATGGAAACTAATAACAGAATATGAACAGATTGTTAATGCCTCCACATTTTTTGCCTTTATTTTAAGTGTTTTAATTTTTTTTGTCTTTGTAATAGCCTTTTCTTTAATCACAAAAAAGAGGGTTCATTGCATGAGTTATTGTCCTTTTGGTGCTCTTGCATCAATATTAGATAAAATATCTCTTTTTAAAGTGAAAATAGATAATTCAAAATGTACATCCTGCCAAAGATGTGTTAATTCTTGCCCAACAATGTCAATAGATGAGCAATCAATAAAAGAAAGAAATGGTAAAATTCTTATTACCTGCACAAAATGTGGAAATTGCATAGAATCATGTCCTCAAAAAGCTATATATTATGATTTTTCTTTTAATTTCATAGATAAAAATAAGACAATCAAAAAGCCTGAATTTTTAAAAAAATTTGCCCAAAAATTAGTTTTGTTTTCTGGTTGGCTTTTAGGTAGCATAATAATGGGTGGATTCATTGTTTCAATATTAGCAAGAATAATTAATTTATTTGTGAATGGTTCATTTTTTCTAAATTAACAAAAGTTTAAAATAAAAAATAAATTAATTAATTGAGATAAGGATTATTAAAAATAAATAATTTAAAAAAAATTTGAAAATAAATTAAAATTGAGGTTAAAATGGCTAAAATTATAAATATTAAAAATTTATTAGAAAAATATTTATTAATTTTTCTTGTATTAATTGGGACAATTATAGTTTTTTCTATACCATTATGGTTTATTATGTCGGGGCAAGTTCTTGAACCAATTTTTGCTAAAATTATAAATATAAGATTAGATCATTCAATAAGTGGCGGTCCAATTATTTCAAAATTTTATGATGAGACTTTTGATGATTACGCAGATGGATCCTATCAATATCCTCTTCACAAAAGTTTTATAGAAGAAAATATCTGTGATTTAACAACCTATGAAGTTTATAGACCTATTTTAGATAATGGTTTAAATAATCCATTAGGGTTATGGCAGGTTGCAGTTGGTCTTTCAAAATTCATAAATCCATTAAAAAATGAAGGTGGTTTTTCAAATATCCAGATATCCATTTATATAGACATAGATGGAAATGAAAATGGCTCAACTAAAACTTACTTTGAAGATGCGGAATATATTGGTTTTGAAAGTGTTTATGGATGGGATTTAATGATTATTATCAATGGACTAAAAAAGGATAAGGCAACTTTATATTATAGTAATGACATAGTTGATAAGGCAAATATCTATGGATTAAAGAATTATGATAAAGATAAAGGTAAAGAAATTAGAGCAATATATGTAGATAAACATAATAAAATATATGTTCAAATACCGCTAGATAATAAATTTATTCAAAGAATTTTGGATGGAAGAAAGACTTATCATTGGGTTTTTTCGGGCTTTCACGATATTTATGGTAACGGTGGCTGGTTAAATGTCAAAGAATATCCAACCATAAGATATGGAGGTGGGTTAAAATGGGATTATGGTCCAAGAATATTTGATTTAATAACACCATCCGGATATGAACAAAAAGATTTACTTTCAATAAAAAATATTAATAGTGAAAGTCTTGTAGTTATTCCGCCATTGATTTCAGAGGGGTTTGATACAAAAATCAGGTATTTAAAGGAAAAAGAAAAAGATGCTAAAAATAATCAAGAAAGACAACTAAAAATAGAAGTTCTTAAAAAACAGATTGAAGAAGAGGAAAAATTTGAAAAGGAAATTTTCGAAAAACAGATAAATGAAAAATTAAATTCAGATAATCCTATAGATAGACTATATGCTTTATTTTCAAATTCAAGATTCGATGAATCTCAAAATTTGGTAGAACACCTATTACAGCAAGATAAAGATAATCCAGTAGCCCTTGCCTATAAAGGTTCATTAACAGCAATGGAAGGTGGAAAAACAAAAAATCCTATGGAGGCGATTATCCTGGTAAATAAAGCTTATGAGTATTTAGATAAAGCCTGCTACATGATGGAAAACTTTGAAAACAATATTACCAACGGCAATTTTGAAATATTAAAACATTTTAAAAGCGAAGAAGAATTTTATCAATATTATATCATTGTATTAAGCAATCGAGCCATAGTTTCAAGTTCAGTACCAGATGATATTTTTAATAAGCTGGATATCGCAATTTCAGACTTTCAAAAAATTGCAAAATTATATGAGAAAATTGGTAAAATAAAGGAATCAACTTTTGCCAAGATGCAAGCAGCAATATTACTTGAAAAAAAGGGTAAAAAAGATTTAGCAAATATAATATGGCTTTCTCTTTTAAAATTAAAAGATTTACCAGCAAAAGTAGAGTTAGAATTATTAAAACGGAACTTTAAATAAAATTCTTATTAATTTTCCTTATTTTTTTATTTAATACTCTTTTCCTAAATTTGTTTTTATAAATTTATTTTTTAATATTTTTGTTTTTCAATATCCTGCAAGATTCGACAAACTTTATTTTCAAAATTCGTAATCTTTTTAATCACTTAATATATTCAATAATTTTTGCAAATGATCTTATTATCTTATCAAATTCTATTACGCCTCGTAATCCCTTTCAGCAGGTCATAAATTCTAACCAACATTATCTGGTGTTAAAAGACCAGATGATGAAGCGTCGTAATCCCTTTCAGCAGGTCATTAATTCCAACAAAGTGTTGCGGAATTTAATGCAAAACATCAGTTAGTCATGGAGTCGTAATCCCTTTCAGCAGGTCATTAATTCCAACTGGAAGTTTTTCAATTTTATTGAAGACAACTTCCATGATGCTGGTCGTAATCCCTTTCAGCAGGTCATAAATTCTAACGGGAAAATGGAAAAAGAATTGAAATATTTTATTGGGGCTTAGTCGTAATCCCTTTCAGCAGGTCATAAATTCTAACTTTTTGGACCATATTTTTATATGGTCCATTTTTTTTTATATGTCGTAATCCCTTTCAGCAGGTCATAAATTCTAACAGCAGTGGCCGGCGAAGATTTATTGGTGAGGTTTGGCGAACCCATTTCCGCAAACCCCTGTGTAAAAGTTTTACATTACGATTTAATAATATTAATAAATATATCATAAAAATCCCATTACCCCTTATTTTGAGCCATAAAAAATTTTCCGCGAACTTCGACGAAAGAATGCGGTTTCCCGGGCATATTAATGGTTCCCGATAAAATATTAATTATTGTAATATTAAAAATTGCACTAAAAATGTTTTAACTTAATATTTATTTTAAAATCTTCATATTATTTATAATTCATTATTTAAGTTTTTCAAATATTTTTTTTTATTATTCTTTGATTTGAATTCAATCTAAATAATTTTAATCTAAATTTATCTTCTAAAATTTTGCTTGATTTAATTAATAAAATTATTGAAATCTTTTGACTAAATGATAAAATTAATTAAATAAAAAACTTTTATCAAATCATACTTTTAAGCTGAAAATATTTTAAGCGAAAATATTTTATATTTAATTTAAAAGATCAAATATTAAGAAGGTAATTATGATTCCTGAACTTAAAATATTTACAAGTCCTAGGTTAATTTTCAGACTAAACTCAATAAAAAAAAGAATCTATACTAAAATCTGTAATCTAAACTGCTCATATTTTAAGTATGATGGACCTATTTCATATGAATCAATTCTATTAAATAAAAATAAATTTACACCTATTAATAAAGGTCAAATCTGGGGAAAAGCCTATGATTGGGCTATTTTTCATATCTATGGAAAGATACCTGGGAAATATATAAACAATAATCTATATGTTTTTTTTGATTTTGATGGAGAAGCAGTTTATCTTGATGAAAATCTTAAACCTTATTTTTCCATAAATAGCAAAATGTCTTTTATGGATTATTTTCAATTTTCATGGAATTTAAGGACTAAAAAAGTTTCAGAAAAAGAGAAAGAGAATGGATTTATCAATTGCTTTTTAGATGCAAGCTTCAATGGTAAGCTCATCCAGCCATTTGGAAAAGCCCGATTTAAAAATGCTTTTGTTGCAGATTGTAATAACTTACTAAAAGAATTTTATTTTGATTATCTATATTTTTCCTATTTATATTGCTCTTTGGAAAAGGAAGATCTTAAAGAAAAGCTCAAGGAAATACTTGATAAATCCTATAATCTACTTAAAAAAAGTAGATTTAAAGATATTGAAAGAGCAAGATCATATCTTACAATGGCATATTCTATAGACAAAAATAAACCTTCCCAAGAAATTTATGCAATTGGACAAGCCCATCTTGATATGGCCTGGCTATGGCCTATAAAAGAGACTAAAAGAAAATCATTAAGAACCTATATTAACTTTTTAAATCTTATTGAAAAATATCCTTTTTATATATTTGGAACAAGCCAACCTCAGCAACTTGATTGGATTAAAAATCTTTACCCCGATATTTATGAAAAGATAAAGGAAAATATATTAAAAGGTAACATCGAGCTTCAAGGTGGGATGTGGGTAGAAGCAGATTGCAATCTTCCAGATGGTGAATCGCTTGTTAGACAAATAATATATGGGAAAAAATTTTACAAAAAGGAGTTTGATATTGATGTAAAAACATGCTGGCTTGTTGATGCATTTGGCTATCCGGCATCTTTACCACAGATATTAAAAAAAGCAGGACTTAATTATTTTTGTACAATAAAACTTTTCTGGAATCAGTTTAATAAATTTCCTCATACCACATTTTTATGGGAGGGAATAGATGGAACAAAAGTTCTGACACATATGCCACCTGAAGGCACATATACAAGTGAGGCGACTTGTTGCTCCATAAAACAAGCAGAAAAGCAATTTAAAGAGAAAAATTTAATAAAATCTTTTTTACTTGTATTTGGAAATGGAGATGGTGGCGGTGGACCACAGGAAGCACATATTGAACTTCTTGATAGATTTAAAAATACTGAATTTAATCCCCAACTCTCTTTTGCAAAAGCGGTAGATTTTTTTAAAAAGATTGAAAAAGATATAGATAAACTTCCAATCTATAAAGGTGAGTTATATCTTGAAAAACATCAGGGGACATACACAACTCAATCAAACAATAAATATTTTAATAGAAGGATGGAGATAAAACTTCATAACCTTGAGACTCTGTCGACATTTGCATATTTAAATGGTTATGATTATCCTTCATTCTTTATAGAAAAAGTATATAAAGAGATTTTACTCTACCAGTTTCATGATATTTTACCTGGATCTTCTGTAAAAGAGGTTTATGATGAGACAAATTTGAGATACAAAACTTTAATGCAAGATTGCGATAAAAAGCTGACTGAAATCATTGGATTTATTTCATCAATTGGTAATAAAAATAAAAATCTTACTGAATCCTTAAAAAATGTTGATAATACAAATAATGACAATACACATGATGACAAAGAAAAAAATTATAACATTGAAATAGATAATAAAAAGGTAAATATTAATAAAATAGAAAATAAAATAGAAGATGAAAAAGATAATAAAAAGGGAAATAATAAAGAAAATAATGAGTTTAAAGATATTTATGGACTTAATCTTACTGGATTTGCAAGAAAAGAATATTTAAAATATGAAGGTAGATGGTTTTATGCTGAACTTCAGCCATATAGTGCAGATAGATTGACCACCCTTGATGAAATTTTTATTGAAAATCAAGAAAAAACTGATAATTATGGATTTAGTATAAATAAATCAGATGCCAAAGATAATGGGAATATTAAACTTAGTTATGGAAATGATTTTATAGAAAATGATTTAGTCTTATTAAAGTTTGCTAATGATGGAAGCATTAACTTTTTTTTAGATAAAAAAAACAATAAACAATTATCGGGCAAATACTTAAATAGGCTAATTTTATTTAAAGATAAATGGCTTTATTATAATGCATGGGATATTGATTTTAATTATAGAAAAAAATCAAAAAAAATATTAAAGCAGATAAATAGCATTAACTTTCTCGATGGGCCAAAGGTAATTAGAAGAAGTTTTTATAGACATAAAAAAACCAGGATAACTGTTGATACAATTTTAACTTTACA
>ERZ795050.5520-NODE-5520-length-10751-cov-7.648467_pt1 | contig 10751 bp, 5 predicted proteins | sample MGYA00375134_ERZ795050 | MGnify/ENA primary metagenome ERZ795050 (study PRJEB30179, sample SAMN05720221) | activated sludge metagenome | isolation source: Anaerobic digester | place: Japan | collected 2015-05-26 ... | reverse complement strand
CAGATGCCTGAGGGCTACCCGCTCTGGCGAACGACTGAAAGATGCAGTCGAAATCTTAATTTGGCAAGACTGAGAAAAGGAGATTAAATGATCTGCGAAAATGAATCTGCAGTTACAAAAAAAGAGCCGCTGCTAGAGGCGGACCATCCTCTTGAGGATACAGGCTTTGAGTTCAAGCCAAAGACGCCCCTGGGCCGGCGACTCTGGTCTATTCGAAAAAGGATTGTGGCATCCGGGGAGCCCCTTCTTGGATGGGATGAAATCGAAGAAGAGGTCGCAGCACGCCGAGGAGACGCGGATTGATCCGGAAGAGGACATTTATTGATTCCGGTGTGCTGATTGCGGCTGCTAGAGGTAAGGATGCCCCTTCAATAAGAGCGCTTGAGATTCTGGACGACCAATCTCGTGAGTTCGCATCAAGTCCTTTTGTCGAGCTTGAGGTACTCCCAAAGGCGGTTTACAATCAGAAAAGGTATGAGGCTGAATTCTACGAGGCATTTTTTGATTCTGTCAGCTTTTGGGAGGATGATCTGGCCACGATAATGAGAGATGCAAACAGAGTTGCTCGCTTGTTTGGCCTTTCGGCTATGGATTCTTTGCATGTGGCAGCAGCCATCTTGTGTGGGTCAGAGGAGCTGGTCACAACCGAACGGTCAAGCAAGCCGATCCACAGGGTTCAAGGCATCATCATTACATCTATTCACGAAAATCCATAACTCTCCAACCGAAGGCGGCATAAACTTGGTCCGCCTTAAGGAGGCAGCGAGAGCCTTGGTCAGATAAGAGGGATCCCGCCATGACCGCCTGGACAGACAACCGCCATAAATCAGCGCAGCGCAAGCGCCCAGTTCCGAAGATGCCTGAGGGCTACTACTCAGGCGACCGCCCCAATCCGCGCCTCAGAGAGTTCGTGGAGGAGAACATGCGGCCATACGATCCGGCCACAGACCGCTATGATGTCCCGCCATTCAACGAGCCCATCACCACAACCAAGGCCACAGCCATATACAACATGCACACTTACTGGTCCAAGAAGCCCCATGATGCCATACGCCAGTACATCCGCCACTACACCAGGCCCGGGGACATCGTACTCGATCCATTCTGCGGCTCGGGGGGCACGGCTCTCGCGGCGCTGATGGAGGGACGGAAGGCGATAGCGATTGACCGCAGCCCGGCTGCCACATTCATCACCAAGAACTACTGCACGCCAGTGGATGTGGACGAGCTTCAGAGGGCCTTTGAGGAGCTGAAGGCGCGGGTCAAGCCGGAGATCGACTGGCTCTACGAGACCCGCTGCGACCGCTGCGGCGGTAAGGCGGCTACAGCCTATACCGTATACTCCCAGAGGTTCCGCTGCCCCCGCTGCCTGGAGGTCGTGGCCCTGTTCGACTGCCCTGAGGTCGACGGCAGAACAGCAAAGGGCAAGCCCAAAAAGATCAGAGTCTGCCCCCACTGCCAGAGGATGGGGCACCAGGAGGAGATAAAGACCTCAGCGGAGCATTTCGGGGCCGTGCCTGTGCTGGTGAGCTACATCTGCGAGAGCGGCTGCAAGCCTGCGAGGAGCGAGCGCAGGCACGATGACCCAGATCCGAAGAAGAGGGAGTACTTCGAGCTGTACGATCTCGGGAAGATCCGGGAGATCGAGGGCAAGGAGATACCGCACTGGTATCCTGATGTGGATCTTAAATCATCAATTCCCTATAGAATGCTCTTCAAAAAAGATTTTAGGCCTGAAGATGCAGAACGATTGGTGGATTTTTTCACCAAGCGCAACCTGTGGGCGTTGGCGGCGATTAAGTCAAATTTGGATTTAGATCAAGAATCGGAGATTAAATATATCTTGCAGTTTATTCTATCTGCCACTTTGTTAAATGTAAGTAAACTAATACAAGAAGTTAAATCTCGGAGAAGTTCTAACAGTTACTACTTACCACAAATCGGGAAGGAAATCCACGTCTTTGAGTCGTTCACCGGAAAAGCGAGACTTATAAAAACGATAGGAAACTCATTCATGCAAAGTCAAATTCCCATTTTAGTTTCAACCCAAAGCAGTTGTGATATCTCTTTAATCGCTTCTAACTCCGTTGATTACATATTCACAGATCCACCTTATGCTGGTAATGTCCAATATGGTGAGCTTAACTTCGTTTGGGAAGCTTGGCTAGGTTTAGATACCCAATGGCATGATGAAGAGATCATTGTTAATGAGATTCGTGGTAAAACTCTCGTGGGTTGGACTTCTGACATGCTTCTGGCATTAAGAGAGTGCTACCGTGTCCTCAAGCCCGGCCGGGCCATCTCCCTCTGCTATCACGACACCGACGAAGGCACCTGGACTTTGATTCAGGATGTTATGGCCGAGGTCGGCTTTATTCCTGAAAAATCTGATTCTGCACTTTATATTGACACTGGCCAAAAGACATACAACCAAAGTACAGCCGACAAGGTCAACAAGCGCGATCTTGTCATCAACTTCCGCAAGCCAAAGCCTGGCGAGACCGGCGGCCCCATAATCACCGAGCTGGACGACTTTCACTCCTTCCAGGAGAAGGTCAGGATCATCATCTCCGACTTCCTGGCCGCCCGCCCGGGCTCCACAAAGGACAGGATATACGACGAGGTCGTCTCCCGGATGGTCCGCAGGGGACAGATGGAGCCCCACCACTTTGACGCCATCCTGGAGCAGGTCGCAGAGGCAGTCCATCCGGAGGGCGAGCGCATGGCCCGCTGGTACCTGAGGGAGGAGGCCTCCGGCCAGGAGGAGGCGGAGAGCCGCAAGGAGGACGCTGCTGCAGCAGTGGTATCCCGCCACATATCAGATCTGCTCCGGAAGAGCCCAGAGGCCGAGGGCATCCACTACTCTGAGATCTTCGAGCACTACATCTACGCCGTCTCCGACAAGCCCCGCCGGGCTTTAGCCGAGTGGCTTTCCGACTACTTCTACAAGAACACGGATGGGACCTGGAGGCTTCCTGCAGATGAGGAGGAGACGCGGCTGAAGCAGGAGGGGCGCGCGGCTGGCCTCTCACGGAGGATCAGGCGCTACCTCTCATACATCGAGGGAGGGCTGCCCGTTCCAGAGTCAGAGAGGCCGGGAGACGCCACCCTGGCTGAGTGGATCCGCCACTGCAAGCGCTCCGGCCTGCACCGCGAGGGCAAGATGCTCTACGAGAGAGGCGGACTGCGCCTGGACCGGCTGGGTGATGAGGCGGCGGTGAACGTGGAGGAGGATTACATGATCTGCAACCGTATGATATCCGGCGAGGAAAAGAAGCATCCGCGCCGCCGGGGCGGGAGGTAGGGCGATGGCCGGAAAGGGCGGTGAGGCTGAAAGAGATGGCAAGGAGAGCAGCCTCCTGGCCTTCAGGGAGAGCCTGGACAAGATCTGCAAAATACCCGACGACATCATATCCGTCTACTCCCTCGAGCAGCACGTCTGGGCAGACGGCCACTGCGACCAGGCGATAAAGGAGCGCCGCCCCAACCTGGAGACCATCAGGGAGTTTCAGATCGGCCCCGTTCTGCACTTCTTAAACGACATATTCCGCCAGATGGCAGCTCCCTACAGCCCCGAGAGAAGGGAGAACCCTGTGGGCCAAGGCTACTGGATCCAGGCCGAGTTCGGGTCGGGCAAGTCCCATCTGCTCTGCTTTTTGGCTGCCATGGCCCTGGGCTCAGAGCAGGCCTGGGAGATTGTCCGGGATAAGGAGAGGCAGGCAGGCCGGGGCAAGGGCATCTACTCCTTCTGGGAGGCTGGCCTGGAGGCAAAGAGCCGTCCTGATGAGAAGAACAGGGGGATATTCGTCATCGTCCAGACGCTGGTCGGCCACGGAGGCACATCCGGCGGCAGGCTCGTCGACTACATACTGGAGGCTGCCAAAAGGCAGCTCCAAAAGGAGCTGGGAAAGAACATCTCCCTCTACCCAGAGGAGCTCCTTGCCGACCGCTTGCTGCAAAAGGACATGGATCTCTACAGGGGCGAGCTTCGCAAGTTCCTGAAAGATCCCAGGTTCTTCGAGGAGGACGAGCAGGAGGAGCTGGAGGCATTCCTCGCCCGCCTGCAGGACGACCGCTATCCGGACTACAGGAGATCCTGCGGCCACAAGCTCTGGCGATTCTATGACGAGTACCTTGGAATGCTGCCCAGGCTTGATGCCGACCTGGAGACGATCCTCGCACACATGGTCAGGGCCATCCTCGCCGAAGGCTACAGCGGAGTTCTCCTGCTGCTCGATGAGGTCTCGCTCTTCATGAAGGACAGGGATGACAAGCAGAGGGCTGAGGACGAAAAGACTCTTGTCGTATTGAGCAACCGCTTAACCCGTGCCGAGAACCTGCCCATCTGGACGGTCTGCACCGCCCAGCAGGCAATCATGGGAACGATCATCATGAACATCATCGCAGAGGACCGCATGAAGCTGGTCCCACTGCTCCGGCACGAGAAGGACTACTACGAGATAGTCCTCTCCAGGGTGAGGGAGATCATCCGGCCAGAGGCCATATCATCCTACTACTCCCACTACCGCCGCGGCTTCACCTGGTCATCCTACATCTCAGAAGAGGAGTTCAGGGCATTCTTCCCCTTCCACAAGAGCGCCATCGAGGTCCTCCGGGCCATAACCTATGAGCTGACCACAACCCGCTCCGCCATCCACTTCATGCACCAGACACTGAGATACCACATGCATGAGAGGCGAAATGAGCTCATCCGCCTCTGGGACTTCTTCGACGAGGCTCTCACCTACGAGGAGGATCCAAGCGGCATCTACGCAGGCCTCTCCGCCATCAAGGCCCGCCGCGACAGCGAGTACCGGATCTACGAGTCCTGCAGAAAGCAGATCGACTCAGCCCCCAGGGGCGTCTTCAAGGTCCATCGCGAGCGGGCCATCCGCACCCTCCAGGTCCTCTTCCTCTACCACCTCTCCCGCCTGCGCCAGCAGGGGCTCTACCCATGGGAGATCGCAAACGCTGTCCTCATCGAAAGGGAGCCTGGCTCCCCGGCAGAGGAGAACAACCTGCATTATGATAGCCTGGCAGAGGCCCTGAGCAGAGAGCTTCCCCAAATTGTGAAGAGCTACGACGAGGAGAACCGGCCCAGGTTCAGCTTCAAGCCCACAGTCATCGTAGAAGGCCCAAAGAACAAGTACGAAAAGGCCCGCTGGGAGGCAGAGGCCTCAGAGCTCATGCAGTCGAAGGCCTGGGAGCACCTGCTGGCCCTGGACCGCTGGCCGGTTACGAACCGCAAGGTCACCATAGACATGAGCTTCGATGTCCAGTCCATCTTCTGCGATATATCCCCCTTCATAGGGCACTGGGAGGAGAGGGAGAAGGCCAGGCACGACCGCCTTATCCTGACAGTTCCCTGGCAGAACCGCGAGGTCTCAGGCAGCGTGGAGATGCTGGACCTCGGAAAACACCTGCGGGAATCAATACCCCTTCCAGGCTTAGACTCCGCCGAGACCGATCTGGACTTCCTGGTCCTGGTGGGGATGAGGCCTCTGGATAACGACCAGATCCAGGAGCTTCTCCGGAGGAGAAACGATCCCCGGGTGATACTCTGGGTTCCCGACGCGCTCAACCCCGAGGAGAGGGACAGACTGGTGGACTTTGCCGCCTACAGAAAGCTGGTCTTCGATAACGAGAACAAGGACAGCGAAGAGGCGGTCGCAACCATAAACTGGGTGGCAGATCAGCTCAGAAACGAGATCGGCAAGATATACAAGATTGTGGAGAGCGCTTATGCCCGTGGCAGAATGGACGCCCTGAACAACTCCCGCATGGACTTCCATACTGCTGGAGGGCTGGGCGCCATACTGCAGCCCATCGTCGATCGAGTCCTCAGATCCGCCTACGTCTCAAATGATATCCGCTTCGAGGGAAACCTGGTCTTCACCCGCGACTACGCCCTGAGCGTCATCAACGGCATCGTCCGGAAGGGGGAGATATCCAGGGGAGAGAAGGGCAAGAACGCCGACGCCTCCCGCAACTTCGGGCCGGGCCTGAAGATCTCCCGCCGGGGCCAGGAGCATCTGCTGGATGTATCAGACAACCCTTACGTCCAGGATATCCTCCGCTTCATCGAGGAGAAAGGTTCAGACGGCCGCTCAATCAGTGTGGACTCGATCTACAAGAACTTCATGGGGCTCAACGGCCCATACGGTAAGAGCTACGGTCTCTCCCGCCGCATAATCCAGATCTACCTCCTCTGCCTGGTAAGGGAAGGCAAGATCAGGATCTCGCTGGGGCCCCGTTCAGGGCTGAATGTTCCCCTGGACAGCTCAAACATAGCTGAGACCGATTTCAGCGCCAAAGTTCTCGATTCACTGCATGAGGTGCAGAGGGTGGTCGTAGACGATGCCTGGATCGTCCTGCGCCCATATGCCTCCAAGCTCCTCAACCGCGATATACCAGACACCTTGGATGAAGCCCAGATCTCCTCCTGCCGCAGGGAGCTGATCGATCTCTTCCGGAGCAAGAATGAGGAGGCTCAGAAGGTCCGCCAGAAATCATCCGAGATCTTCGGACTGCTCAAAGCCGAGAACCCGTACCAGAAGGATCTGGACAGGCTGCTTTCGTTCTTCTGTACAGACCTGACCGCAGGCGAGGAGGTGGACTCCATACTCTTCGCCCTGGACAGCTCTCTGGGATACAAAGCCTTCGAGAAAGACAGATCCTCTCAGGAGGAGGTCGACGACCTGGCCAATCTTCTAAGGATATACGATAAAATCCGCGAATTCCTCGGCTTTGAAAGGGAGCTGGCCACGCTTCAATCCTATCTTTCCTACGAGCTGCCCGACATTCCCGAGCTCGGGAGAGTCCGGAAGATCCAGAGGTCGCTCGCTGACAGGATAAAGGATCCAAAGCCCTATGTGGATTCAGACCTCAAATTCCGGTCGGAGATACTGGGCTCATCCCCGGATCAGAATGATACACTGCAGTCCCTGCTGCATGAGTATTCGGCCCTCTACTCGACCATGCACGATAACCTCCTGTCTGGGGTCGAGGAATGCAGAGCTGAGATGGCAAAGCTTCTGACAGGCGATGAGCTGAGGGCGCTTGAGGCTATGGAGGCCATCTCTGCCATTCCCAAAGGGGAGCATGCCACCATCTCCAGGAAGATCGCAGAGCTTAAAGACAGCCTCTTTTCCTGCCATGACCCCTCCGCCAGCTCGCTGAACCTTGCCCTTCAAATCCGACCGGAGCATGACTGCGGCCTCTCCTTTGCCAGGGCTGATGGCATCCTAAAGGACGCCAGGAGCCGGGCAGACGAGGCCAGGACGACTATCGATGACGCCCTCAACAGGAGAGCCGAAATACTTTACAGCCCGGCCATCCGGGAGAGGCTCAGCCAGGGTATAGGCGAGCCTGCCATAGATGCCATCCTTGCCTGCCACTCTCCTGAGGAGCTGAGATCCCATCTGGTAGAATCATTATCTGAGGACCCTTCGGTTGTGGATGTCATCAACAGATACCTGAAGCGCGTGGTAATTAAGGCTGTAAAGATCTCGGACTTTCATCCCACCATCAGGACTGTAGAAAGAGAGCATTTGGAGCGCGTGGTCTTGGAGTTCCGAAAGTTCCTGGAAGATCGGCTCAGCGAGCCCGAGATCGATTCCCGCCTCATGCTCCAGCTGGAGTGATGTCTGATGCTGAGCACATGGATCCTCTCCAGGCTGGAAACGGCAGCAAGCAGCCCCTACATCATCGTCCGCGATCCCCTGAGGCTCATCAAGTCAGAGATCGCTATAGACGACTTCGCACGAGAAAAGGGATATAGCGCCATCATCGCCTCTACCAATCTCGTCTTCCGCCAGCTATACTCCAAAGTCTCCTCCGACCGGGAGATAGAGAGAGTTCTCCTCGTAGATCAGACCCCCTCATCCCGGCGCGAGAAAAGGATAGATCGCGCCCCTCCGCTATTTTACCCCGACCTGCTGGCAAAGACGCCACCTGAAGCCAGGTTTGACCTTGACATTTGGGAGTTTTTAAAGGAGGAGACCGGCGACCCTAACTGGCCCCGTGAGGTGAGCAGTCCCATTGCCGCCCGGATGATAATCGACAACTTGAGCGGAGTTATCAGAGCCCATTCCAATCTCAGAGCATCAGATCCCATCCGGTTCACAGATCATGACCTGAAGACCATCATTGCCTTTGCAGTTCTGGACATCCCGGACAGAGCCTTCCGGACCCTGGATAGCCGGGACCTTTTGGCATTGGTGCTGCTGAAACGCGATGATATCCAGAGGCTGGAGGAGATCTCTCCGGATATCATTGCACCCATACGAGATAAGCTGGAGTCTTCACAGCCGCCCTTCTGTTATTTCCGCAAGTACAGCTCCGATAAAGTGGTCAGGGCCTTCTATCTCTCTGCCATTCTCTCCCAGCACATCGAGAGCTGGAACCTCCTTCTGGCCCACGTTGACCCTCAGCTTATGCCCCTCTCCACAATTGATAGCGCCTTTCTGAAGAGAGAAGCCCCTGAAGTGGTCAGGCTCCACCCGGCCCAGGCGAGCGCAGACATTGCCGATCTTGAGGCATCCCTGACACCTGACGCACTTCGACTTATTCTTCTGGACCAGATCAGGCTGCACGATCCCAACGGATTCGCTGAGGTTCTGGAGAAGGAGAACTATTCCACTCTCTTTCGCTCCCTTGCCCTCTTTATGGCTTTGAGGGACCTGCTCGACAGTGAAACTCCTATCAATGATCACAGGAGGCTGTATGATTATCTCATAAATGGCAGGTCAGCGGCACCAAACCGTTTTGTAGAGCAGAGAGATCCAGGCAACTGGAATGATTTGCTGAAGGCCTACCGCCTGGCCTATGAGGTACGTCAGATCATAGTCGATCTGGCAGAAAGCCTGAGGAAGATCAAGCTATCCAGTCCGGAGCAGCAAACCTTTCAGGCCTACTGGGATATCTGGAACGGCAAGAGGGCCAACCGGCTGGAGTATTTCCTATCCGACCTGACCAGGATGGCCGAAGGCCGGGGCCTACTTCCCCGCGATGGCAGCAGCCTCCCGGAGGAGTTCACATCTGCATTGAGCGACATCAGAACCGCAATCGAGCAGATAACTGCAAAGGCCTACGATCTTATCGACCGGCTGAACGCCCACTACCAGGATTTTGTGAAGGCAAAATATCCCCTCTGGATCTCTGCCGATGATGAGGTCATCCTCACAAGCCAGTTCATCCGGCGCTGCCTCAAACCCCACTGGGACCCGGAGAAGGAGAAAGCTGTTCTGCTCATATTTGATGGCATGAGATACGACATCTGGGACGAACTTCTCCGGCCCAGGATAATAGAGTGGATGGAGATGGTAAAGGAGTACCATGCATCTTCCCTGCTGCCCACAGAGACTAAGATCTCCAGGTGGGCGATCAGCGCAGGTGCATATCCGGAGGGGTTCGATTCCCGCAAGGCCGAGAACCTCCTGCTACAAAAGGCTCTGGAAAGGGAGTTCAGCTATAGAGGGGAGGTTGATGTGATAAATCCTGAGGGGGCTGGAACTGGCGAGACGGTCAGATACCGGGCTGGAAATCTGGACGTCTACATATTTGATCTCTGCGATAAAGCCCTGCATAACATTCGCATGAAGACCCTTCAGGATCAGAGAAAAGTCCCTGCCATGCCCATGTCTTTCATTTACCATCAAATCATCGAGGAGATCATCAGGAAAGAGGTAGGTGAGATAGTCCGCAGCCTCGCTCCTGAAACCAAGGTGTTCATCACCGCAGATCACGGCTTTGTGCACGTCTCCGGCCAGCCGCTCTTCTTCTCAGAATCCGATCTAAACCGCCCACAGGACTGCCTTTATCTGCACTGCATGCTTAAAAAACCGCTGGCACAATCGTCATCATATGATAGGGTAAAGCAGATCGTAGTGGACTTCAAGCCCTCCTCCCTGAGAATACCTGCCTCCTTTACATCTTACCAGGATGGGAAGAGGATCATTTATGAGTACAAATCTGTGGTATTCCCTCGTCCAGGATATTACTTCAACCGGGAGCAAAGGCATGAGCCATTTGCCTTCACTCATGGCGGGATCTCTCTGCAGGAGATGATCATTCCCATGGTAGTCCTGAAAGTCAGAAGCGAGGAGACCGGCTCAGTCCTGGTGGAGTGGGTCCAGAGACCAGAAAGGGCCATGGAAGGGGAACCTGTAGAGTTCAGGTTGAGGCTGAAAAAATCCGGCAAAGTCAAAGAAGGCCGGGATATCAAAGTAGACCTTGAAGCTTTTTGTTCTTTTGCGGAAAACAGCATCCCCCTTCCGCATAAAGTTGCATACCTGGGGGAGTCTGAAATCGTCTATAAAGTCTCCCCAGATCTGAACAACCTATCTGCCGAGACCCGCCGACGGGGGGAGGTCAGGATTACGCTAACCATTTCCTATAGTTACAGAGATGGCAAGAGGCAGAGGACAGAGACGATCGTCCATACATTTGCCATCAGGTTAAATTCTGAGCGTCTTGTTAGGCTTGTTGGAAATGTGAATCTCGGCAACATCCTGGGTTTGATGCCAAGGAGCATGAGGTAATTCCAGAGGAGTCGACATGAACACCAAGCTCAAGGAAATCTTCAAGGGAAAGGTTGTCAACAAGGATCATACCCTCAATACTGGCGTGGACGAGTTTCCAAGATACGTCCTTGAATATCTGATCGATAACTATTGCTCTGAGGAGACTTTTCATGAAGAGGCACTATCTAGAAATCAAGTGAAATTGGGTTTTTTGCTTGCAATAAATTG
>ERZ795050.5517-NODE-5517-length-10755-cov-19.293551_pt1 | contig 10755 bp, 9 predicted proteins | sample MGYA00375134_ERZ795050 | MGnify/ENA primary metagenome ERZ795050 (study PRJEB30179, sample SAMN05720221) | activated sludge metagenome | isolation source: Anaerobic digester | place: Japan | collected 2015-05-26 ... | reverse complement strand
CAATCATCAGCACGACCTTTATCATAAAGATCGGGGCACACCCCACAACAGCGCCCTGCCGGGGCAGATCGCCCCAACGGTGCTCATGCCGGGGGACCCCCTGCGGGCCCAGTATGTGGCAGAAACCTACCTTTCCGATGTGGTGCAGTTTAATCAGGTCCGGGGTATGCTGGGCTTTACCGGCACCTACAGGGGCAAGCGAATTTCGATCATGGGGTCCGGTATGGGAGGCCCTTCCATGGGGATCTACTCCTATGAGCTCTTCTCCCACTATGGTGTGGAGCGGATCATCCGTATCGGGACCTGCGGCGGCCTTATGGAGGATGTGGATGTAGGGGACCTGGTATTTGCCATGTCGGCCTCTACGGATTCAAATTATGGGGCCCAATATAATCTGGGCGGCACCTTTGCCCCCTGCGCCGATTACGGTCTCCTGGAGACGGCGGTGGCCGCCGCCCGGCGGTTCAATATCCCCTTCTGGGTGGGAAATATTCTCTCTTCAGATGTGTTTTCCCTGTATAATGCCCAGGGCGAAGGGGGCTGGAAAAAATGGGCCCGTATGGGCTGTGCTGCCACCGATATGGAGTGCTATGCCCTCTATTGCAATGCGGCCTATCTCCATAAAAAGGCCTTGACCATTCTGACCTGTTCAGATTCCAACGTGAATCATAAAGAAATGTCCAGTCAGGAACGGCAGACAAGCCTTCATCATATGTTTCAAGTTGCCCTGGAATTTGCAGAATGATGAAAGATTATACAGATACGGCCCGGCTGATACACTCTGCCATGGAACGCCGCTATGCCTGTAAACGATTTTCGGTGGAGAAGCAAATTTCCGAAGAAGATCTGAACCTCATTTTAGAGGCAGGCCGGCTTTCTCCCTCATCCTTCGGGATTGAACATTGGCATTTTTTTGTGACCCGGGATAAAAAAATTCTGGATCGCCTCTATGAGGCCTGTTTTGCCCAGGAAAACATCCGGACCGCCGCTGCACTCATCACCATTGGGGTTCGGACCGCACCGGCCTATCACCCCGAATCGGATTTTATCCGGTCCCGTTCGGAGCGTTTTCCCGGTGGATATCCCCAGTTTGTTGATGAATACCGGGGATACTGGGACTTTCTTGTGCAAACCGGTTCAGTAGAAAGCTGGGCCCGAGCTCAGGGCTATATTGCAGCGGCAAACATGATGACCTTGGCCGCCAGTCTTGGGATTGACTCCTGTGCCATAGAGGGGTATAAGGAAGAGTCTGTACTGGCTATTTTGCAGCTTCCAAGAAGAGACTGGCGTGTTTCCCTGCTTGTGCCCCTGGGGTATCGGGATGAACCGGTAAGGGAAAAAATTCGTATGCCTAAGGAATCCATCGTAACGGAGATTACACTATGACCCGATTTAAACGGTCCCGGCAAAGGGATCGGATTTTATCACTCCTCCATAGCACGAAGAGCCATCCCACTGCAGCCTGGATCTATGAGTCCCTCAAGCCTGAAATGCCTGATTTAAGCCTTGGAACCGTATACCGGAACCTGAAAATCCTGGAATTGCAGGGAAAACTGCAGGTTCTCCATTCCGGGAGCGGTTTTGACCGTTTTGATGGAGACACTCGCCCCCATTACCACCTGATCTGCACCCGTTGCGGTGCTGTAGAGGATGTGGACCTGCCGGTGCAAAGCGAACTGGAACAAAAAGCCAAAGCCCTTCTGGGCCGCCCCGTCAGCGGTCACCGGCTCGATTTTTTCGGTCTTTGCAGCACTTGCTTTAATAAATCACTGGACAAAGTTTAGTAATTTTGATATATTTCCCTTCGTCACGGCGCCGTACCCAAGCGGTAAGGGAGAGGTCTGCAAAACCTTTATGCGACAGTTCGATTCTGTCCGGCGCCTTTTTGAGCACCCTGGTGAATTCCATTGGGGTGCTTTTTTTATTATTCAAGGCTTTGTGGATTTTGCAAAAGTCTGTTACTTTTGCAAAATCCGCTTGCAGTATTTGTACCTTAACAAGGTAATTATTTGCACATTATAGAATAGTAAAAATACTGCATCTACATCTAAGGTTGCTCTTTAAAATCTCCCTGAGTTTTTAAAGAGCCTCACTTTATAAAAATTGTCAATCAGTTTAAACTGGAACTACCATGAGACCAACGATAAAACGTATTGCCGAACTTGCAGGGGTTTCTAAAACCGCCGTTTCCTTTGCCTTTAATGATCCTTCTAAAATTGCCCGTTCTACCTATGAGCGGATTATGGAAATTGCCGAACGGGAAGGCTATGTACCGGATCCCATAGCCAGGACCATGACCAGTAAACGGGTCGGGGCTATCGGTGTGCTCCTCCCGCAGGCGATACAGGAGACCTTCCGGAATCCCTATGTATCGGAGGTACTCCGTGGCATCGGCACCGTTTGTCATCAGGAGGATCTGTTTCTCACTATTCTACCCCCTATTAAGGGCTTTCTTTCCCAGGCGGTGCGAAATGCGGTAGTAGATGGGTTTATTTCCCTTGGTGTGGAGACTGCCCCTGACATTGCTGCACTGATTCATCAGCGTAATGTCCCCTTTGTAACCATCGATGGTGACGCCGATTCGGGTATTACCAATGTCGGTATCGATGATACGGTGGCTGCCGAGACTATGATGAATTATGTCCTATCCCTGGGGCACCGGGATATCATCATCCTGTCGCTAAAAAGTGAAGGACCTGGAACCGCGGAGGAACATTCTTCCCGTACGGTGGATCGCCGGCTCGCTGGTTTTGAACGGGCCCTGCAAAATCATGGCCTTTCACTTCACAGTCCCAGTGTTCGTCTTGTGCCGGTGGATGTCACTATGGAGTCCGCTGAAGAGGCCCTGCTCCCCCTCTTAAGCCATAAAATTCCTACAGCCATTGTCAGTATGAGTGACTCCGCCGCCTTTGGAGCCTATGTGGCCTGCAAGCGGCTTGGTCTTTCGATTCCCCAGGATATCACCGTCACCGGTATGGATGATATTCCCTTTGCTTCGATTCTGGAACCTGGACTTACCACAATCCGCCAGCCAGGACAAAGAAAGGGCTCCTATGCTGCCCGGGCTGTTCTGGATATGCTGCAGGGCAGGGCGGTCGCATCGGTGGTACTTCCAACAGAACTGGTGGTGCGAGGCTCAAGCGGAAGTCCCCGTTCGGTGCCTCTGGCGGTAAAGGCTGTTACCCTCGAAGCGGATGCTCCGTAATCCAAGTAATCTAAAATTTTATTTTTGCAGGATTTCTTTTTTCGACCAGCTCTGAAAGGGACTGCGGCCTGTGGCGGCCATTATGCTGTACAAGACCGAATTCGTGTACCAAAAGCTCCTCAAGCCCCTTCCTCAAGTTTTTGCTGGTTTCCTTAATTTCGCTCTCCACCTCTGGAGCCTGGTCCAGTATGTTACCCCGGGGGCTGGCAAAGAAGGTTTCCAGGAGCATCTTAGCCGCAATAAAACGCCTGTTTTTCTGGACCGCAATTATTTGGGGATTGTTCATTAAAGCAAGAATCTCCCAGGTAGTCTGTTCTGCCTGGGCATATTTACCTACCTCTTTATCCTGATCCGACACCCGGATGGGAAGCTTGTTCGGGATGGCATCGAGGTTTTTTACCAGGTAATCAAGACTGAAGAGTCCAGTGGCACAATTAAATAAAACATGGGCGCCCTGGGCTTCCTCTTCATGCATCCGCTTTATACTGATCCTTTGGCCTAGTTCCCCTACGGTTAATTTTCCCGATTCATTCTGTACAAGAATGCCACCCTTTACATCCACCGGAGTACGCCATGAAAATTCAAAGGCCGCTTCAGAACCTTCGGTATGGTTTTTTAAAGCAAAATAGGCAAGCTCCACCGGATCAATAGTATATCCTGAATTATCCACATTGCCTAAATATATAAAACGGACTCCCCGGTCGTACAATTCACGATAGACCGGCGCAAGCACTCTGAAATTTTCGCCATGGCCGCCGGGCAAGGCAAGACCCCGGTTTGGTATGCCGTAGGCATGGTCAAATATTCTCCGGGGAAGGCCCTCGCTGGAATGGGTCAGGGCTCCGATGAGCCCCTGTTTTGCACTTAAGGGCTGGGTAGGATCGACCCCGGTTTTTTCGATAAGTTCTGCCAGGAGGGGATTATTGCGGTATTGGTCATAGGCTGCACGTAATTTTTCATCGGTGCTGTCACTGGTCATCTGGAAAAAGGGCAATATGGGCTTTGAATAATCCCCTGAAAGGAGCCGATATTCCAGAGCATGGATAAGGAGGGACCGCATTTTAAGGAGTAAAAAGGAGGGTCCCGCAGTTCCGTCGGCTTCAAAGTAGGCACTGGTGATGCCCTTGGGATTGTTTTTACATTGCTCTGCCTGGGCAAGAAAATCTTCCCGGAAAAGTTCAAAGGCAGCCTGGGACAGGGCCTGGTTTTTCTTGCTGTCCCCATAGGTTGTGGCCGAACCGCCATTCAACACGCCGTAGGCCGTGTACGGGTAAAGGTAAATTCCTATTGAATAGAGGTTTTGTTCGGTAAAAATACAGTTCCCGTCATTTATGGTAAGCTTTTCGAACAATGACTTAGGTATATTATAGCGGGCAAAAAAGTCTTCTGTTGCTTTGACCTTAACCGAAAGTGTTTTGAGATCCGCAATTCTCGAATCCCCTTCTTTGGGGAGGGTAACAGGACCAGATTCCTCGTCTTGCAGAGCTGCAGTTTCCAGGAGTGAAAGGACTTGCATCGTCCGTTTGATATCGGCCCCTTGCCGTTCTAAATCTGCTATAAGATCTGGATGCAACTGAATAGATGTATTCATAGACTCCCATCATACTATAAGCCCTGCTTTCTGGTCTATAAAAAAGCTCTTTGAAAATGAACAGCGAAGGGAGATGGTCCCCCCAAGGCGCTACTTTGCTTGACAATCTCTTTAAAGGGACCGACAATAGGACCATATTGGAGGATTAAATGAAAAAAATCAATAAATACCAGCCCCTTGCGGGTATACTCTTGAGCTTTTCGGTGTTCCTTTCCTGCGGGCTGACCTCTGGCCCTGCATCCAGGTCCCGGTCCGAAGGTTCTGTCCCGGCGGATGCACCCTATAAAAAAGCAAGTTTACCCATAGATACTCGGATTTCGGACCTGCTTTCCCGGATGACCCTGGAGGAAAAGATCGGGCAGATGACCCAGATAGAACGGGGGAGCCTGAGAGCGGGCGATATAAGCCGCTACAAACTGGGCAGTGTCTTAAGCGGCGGTGGCGGTGCTCCTGCACAAAACACGGCAGCAGCCTGGAAAGCCATGATTTCCGCCTACCAGGATGAGGCCCGGGCTACCCGCCTCCAAATTCCTCTCCTGTATGGGATTGATGCGGTCCATGGCCACAATAATCTGCAGAATGCCACCATATTTCCCCATAACATCGCTTTGGGTGCCGCAGGGGAGGCCGAATTGGTCCGCCGTATCGGGATTGCCACGGCGGAGGAAATGGCTGCCACAGGTATTTACTGGAATTTTGCCCCCTGTATTGCGGTTGCTCAGGATCCCCGCTGGGGACGGTTCTACGAATCCTATGGGCAGGATAGTTCCGCAGTGGCCAGGCTTGGCAGAGCTTATATCGAAGGTTTCCAGTCAGCAGGAACTATGCCCAGCCTGCATCCAATAGCAACCGCAAAGCACTTCCTCGGCGATGGGGGAACCCGCTGGGGCTCATCAACAACCGATAACTATAAAATCGATCAGGGGGATACCCCGGCGGATGAGCGGTACCTGCAGGAGGTCCTCTTTCCGCCCTATGAGGAGGCACTCAAGGCGGGGGTCCGTACCATAATGGTATCTTTTTCCAGCTTAAATGGTGTAAAAATGCATGCCAATAAGGAGCTCATAACCGGCGTCCTTAAAACAAAGTGGGGCTTCAGCGGTTTTGTGGTGTCCGACTGGGGCGGCATCGATCAGGTGAGTCCCGACTATGGCAAGGCCCTTACCCTGGCGATCAATGCGGGGATAGATATGGTGATGGTCCCCTACGATGCAAATCGCTTTATCAATACGATGACCCAATTGGTAAAGGAAAACCAAATCCCCCTGAGCAGAATTGATGACGCGGTCCGCCGGATTCTGCGGGTAAAATTTGAAATGGGCCTCTTTGATGCGGATCCGGTAAAGAGCGCCCCAGCCGAAACGGTGGTTCGTTCGCCGGAACATCTGGCCCTGGCCCGGGAGGCCGCGGCGAAGGGTGTGGTGGTGCTGAAAAATGAGGGGGTGCTTCCCCTTGCTCCCGCCCAGTGGCAGGGGAAAAAACTCTACGTTTCTGGCTATGCTGCGGACGATATGGGAATACAATGCGGTGGGTGGACCATTTCCTGGCAGGGTTCTGCAGGTTCCATCACTAAGGGAACCACGATTCTCGCGGGCCTTAAAGATACCCTGGCCGCTGCAAACATCATGTATACAGCATCCGCAGAATTTGACACAGCGGACCCCCAGGGGCTCTGTGTTGTGGTGGCCGGTGAATTGCCCTATGCAGAAGGGAAGGGCGACTCGGCGGAACTTAAACTGCCCCAGCGGGAACTGGATGCCATTGCAAAGGCTCGGAAGCAGTTTAAAAAGGTGGTACTGGTGATTGTGAGCGGCAGGCCTGTCATCCTGGATAAAACCGCCCTCTCATGCGATGCCATTGTCGCAGCCTGGCTTCCCGGTTCGGAAGGGGCCGGTGTAACCGATGTGCTTACCGGGCTGGTCCCCAGCAGCGGGAAACTCCCCTGTGACTGGCCCGCTTCTGCTAACCGTCCCTCCGATGAAAAACCGCTTTTCCCCCGGGGTTTTGGCTTATAGCGAAGGCAGAATGCACTGAACGAAGCCGGACAGGCTGTCCATAAAAACGGAACGGTCCGACAGAATCCTAAAGGGGGAGCAAAACCGTAAAGGTGGAGCCAACCCCCTCCCTGCTTTCTACCCGGACTTCGCCGTTGTGGAGGGCCACCACATGTTTTACAATGGAAAGACCCAGTCCGGTGCCTCCTGCGGCTCTGCTTCGACCCTTGTCCACCCGATAGAAGCGCTCGAAAATTCGGTCTATATCCCGGGCTGGGATGCCCCGGCCCTGATCAATCACATCAACCCTGGCCATGGCACCATCCTGGGCCAGCCTTAGCCGTACTTCGGTATGGGGCGCTGAATATTTTATGGCGTTATCCAATAAATTGATGAATGCCTGCTCTACTATGGCGCTGTTTACGGGACAGATGAGCTCCTGGGGCCCTTCGAGCAGAACCTGTATGTCCTTTTCTTCAGCCAGGAACTGGCAGGCCTGGCGGGTATTCTCAAGCAGTGTGTAGAGATTTGCGGGCTGTTTTTCCAGGTTGCGCCCTTCCTGTTCTTCCAGGCGGGCCAGAGATAAAAGGTCCTCCACAATCAGTTCGAGCCGGTTTGTATGGGCCGCCGCAATATCCAGGAAACGGTGGGCCCGGTCCGGTTCTTCCAGAGCCCCGTCCTGCAGGGCTTCGATGTATCCCTTTATGGCGGTGATGGGGGTTTTAAGCTCATGGGATACGTTGGCTACAAAGTCCCGCCGAACCTGTTCCAGCCGCATAAGGCGGGTTATATCGTGAAGTACCAGAATACAGCCCTGCTGTTCCGGAACCAGGGCCCCATAGACCTGCAGAAACTGGGAGCCGGTAGTAAGGGGCTGAATGACCGTCTCTTCCTTTTCTCCGGTTTTAAATACCCTCTCTGCCAGATCTCGGAGCTCCGTACTGCGGACTATCTCAAGGAGGGATTTCCCGATACAGGGCTCTGTTTGAGGAAGATTAAAAATACGTTGGGCGCTTTTATTTATCTGGGTTATCACCAGATTGGGGTTTAGGAAAAGAACCCCCTCGGTCATGCCCGAAAGTATCGCCCCCAGTTCCTTCTGCCGTCCCATGCTTTCATCAATTGTATGCTGCAGCCGGTCTGCCATGGCGGTAAGGGTTTTACTCAGGATCGCCAGTTCCCAGGGGATAGTCACCGAAGTCTTTTTTTGCAAATTCCCCCGGCCATATTCCTGGGCGGTTTCTACCAGACTGTTAATGGGTTCCCGTATACGGTTTACCACCAGCAGAACAAAGAAAAGTCCAAAGGCACAGATGATTACTATACTGATTAAAAGCTGTACGTAAAAACCTTTATAAAAATCCTGTAAAAGTACGAGGGGCATTGCGGCCCGGACATAGAGTTCAGTATTTCCCGTGGCTTGAACCCTGCGGGCCAGATATACCATTTCCATGTTCACAGAACTTGAATAACGTACCGAGCTTCCCTCGCCGTTGCTGCGGGCCTGGACAAGTTCCGGTCTGTCATAATGGTTATCCAAACCCTCTAAAGGAGCCCTGGATTCGGCCATAACCCGCCCGTCGGGGTATATTATCGTAATACGGTATCGCTGATGCGCAAAGAGGGCCTTAAGGGTCTGGTCGTTCATCAAACTGGGCTGTTCCCGAAGCAGCTGCTCCAGGACCTGCAAGGTCTCGGATAGCTCAAGCCGGGTTTCTTTCAGGGCGTACACCCTGATAGCCCAGGAAACAACAAGGGCAAGGCTGATCTGACTTATGACGAGCAGGGCCAGAACCGGAGGAAACAGCAGCTGAAAGAGATTCTTATGGCCCCGCATGGTTATTCTGTGCCATGCAGATGGCTGTCCTGAAACCGGTAACCTACGCCGCGGACCGTCTCAATCCGGTTTCCTGCCTCTCCCAATTTTTTTCTGAGCCCCAGGATTTGTACATCCACGGACCGTTCGGTAACCGGGTAATCCTTACCCCGTACCGCATCGATGATCTGGTTGCGGGAAAAGACCCAGCCGGGGTTTCGCATCAAAAACTCTAGAATGGCAAATTCGGTGGCCGAGAGATCTACCGGCTGCCCTTTCAGACTTACCTCATGGCGGCCCGCATCCAGAGTAATGGGACCGATCTGGACAAGCTCATCCAGAGCCCTGGCTTCGTTTATCCTGGATTGGGTCCGTCTGAGCAGGGATCGGATCCGGGCAATCAGAACCTTGGGACTGAAGGGTTTTGCGATGTAATCGTCTGCCCCCAGTTCCAGGCCGGTGATTATATCCGAGTCTTCACTTTTTGCGGTGGCCATGATGACCGGTATCTGGGCATAGCGGCTTCCCTGCTTCAGGCTCCGCAGGACCTCTATGCCATCCATGCCAGGCAGCATGATATCCAGAACGATGAGATCCGGGTTGGCCGATTCTATCAATTTAAGAGCCTGCTCTCCCGATTCGGCACTTACTACCGTATATCCTTCCTTTCCCAGATTATAGATGACCAGTTCCCGTATATCCTGGTCGTCTTCCACGACCATGATGCTTGCCTTTGCCACATGCGCCTCCAGCCCTATTCGTTCAGTTCTACCCGGCGGCCTTCGACACAATAGACGATCATTTCACAGATATTGGTTACATGGTCCCCGAGACGCTCCAGGAAGCCCGAGGTCTGGATGATTTTTGTCCCCTGGGGTGCCTTATCAGGATTCTTCTGCACATAGTCCAGAATATCCTGTACCAGAGCCTTGTGGTTCCGGTCCACCCCGTCATCCATGGTAGCAACGGACCTGGCTTTTTCTGGGTCCAGATCGGCGAAGGCCTTTATGGCCCCCTGAATCATGGCCGCACCGGTCTCTGCCATCTTTTCGATATAGTCCAGGGGTTTGATATAGGGTTCCTTTTCCAGTTTGATGGCTGCCTTGGCCAGATGTACCGCATGGTCGCCGATACGCTCAAGCTGGTCTGCCATTTTTATAGCCGTAATAAGCCACCGCATATCCTGGGCCACGGGCTGCTGGGTCGCGATGATCCGGGCACAGCGGTCCTCTATGGCCTCCTGCAAATGGTTGATAATCTCATCATCATCCCTGACTTCCTTGGCAAGCTGCATATCCTTGGTTTTAAATGCTATCATCGCCTTGCGCAGGTCCTCTTCTACCCGGACTCCCATGGAAAGGATATCCTCCCGCACAAGACGCTTTTCTTCTTCGAAATGGGCTCTTATATTCATGACGCCTCCCCTGTAGGATGTGAAACCTATCAGTAAACCATGAGTACACTGTAAAGAATATGTTAAAATTTGATTAAAATCGAGGCCGGTTAAGGCAAAACCCCATCAGGTTCTGGTACTTTGGATATGTATGTCTATGCCTATGCACCCTTCGCCCTGGAAGGAATCATCATCCGGGTCGAAGCGGATATCCGCCGGGGTATTCCCGGCATCGATATTTCTGGTCTGGCCGATGGAGCGGTCCGGGAAGCCCGGGAACGGGTTCGGGCTGCGATCCGGAATAGCGGTTATACCTTTCCTCAGGACAGGATCCTGGTAAATCTGGCGCCGGCGGGCCTTAAAAAAGACGGCCCCGAACTGGATTTACCTATCGCCTTCGCCATCCTGGCCGCTGCGGGGCTCATCCCTCCACCGGAGGGCCTTATGGTCCTGGGTGAGCTTGAGTTATCCGGCGCTATACGGCCTGTACGGGGGGTGGTCGCCGCGACCGCCGCGGGCCTTGCCGCAGGGCTCCGGGGCTTTATAGTGCCCCGGGAAAACCGGGCTGAAGCGGAGGTGCTGGCTCCCACCCGCAGCGCGGCGGTCGCCACCCTCGGTGAAGCCATCGCAGCCCTCCGCCACTGGCACCAGCACGGAGCCTTCCCCCTAACGCTGAACGAGGCGGGCCCAGGGCCCGCCGCCTGTAATGGCAAAGTTTCGCAGTTGAACGAAGCGGGCCCAGGGCCCGCGGCCCGC
>ERZ795050.5512-NODE-5512-length-10765-cov-4.992624_pt1 | contig 10765 bp, 10 predicted proteins | sample MGYA00375134_ERZ795050 | MGnify/ENA primary metagenome ERZ795050 (study PRJEB30179, sample SAMN05720221) | activated sludge metagenome | isolation source: Anaerobic digester | place: Japan | collected 2015-05-26 ... | reverse complement strand
ACCTGCTGAACACCGAAGGCACTGCACGGGTCACGCGATTCACCGGCGGCGCTTCCATCGAGGGTGACTTCACAGCGGGTAAATACCGTATTGTCGGCCTGAAAGGCATCGATGACACCTGGCAGGTGGTACCTGATTGATATCGCGTTCTGACGAGGCTCGATATGGATTGGAGATATGAGCGAGACAGTCTCGGGGAAGTGAAGGTGCCGGCCGGGGCACTCTACGGGGCTCAGACGCAACGCGCGATCGAGAACTTCCCCGTAAGTGGCATTCGCTTGCCTCGATCTTTCATTCGCGCGCTGGGCCTGATCAAATACGCCGCCGCCGACGTGAATGAACAACTCGGCTACCTGGATGCAAGAATTGCGGACGTCATACGTGCAGCGGCACTTGAGGTGGCCGAAGGGAAGCTCGACGAGCACTTTCCCGTGGATGTGTACCAGACAGGTTCAGGCACCTCCACAAACATGAACGCAAACGAGGTTATCGCGAACCGTGCCATTCAGATGCTGGGTGGAGTGATCGGATCGAAGACACCCATTCACCCTAATGACCACGTAAACATGTCCCAGTCTTCGAACGACGTAATTCCGACGGCGGTGCACGTTTCAGCCCATCTGAAAGTGGTGGAGGAGTTGTTGCCGGCCCTTCACCACCTCGCGGATACGCTATCACACCGCGCCGAAGAAAACGACGATGTGGTGAAAACGGGGCGGACCCATCTGATGGACGCGATGCCAATCCGTTTCGGCCAGCAGCTTCGCGGCTACCAGACTCAAGTATCGAAAGGAGTCAAACGAATCGAAGCCACCCTGCCGCGGCTCGCGGAGCTGGCCATCGGCGGGACCGCAGTAGGAACCGGAATAAACGCGGACAAGGCGTTTGCGGGAGGTGTGGCGGAGAAACTCAGCGAATTGACCGGCATCCGGTTCAGAGAGACGGACAATCACTTTGAAGCCCAATCTGCTCAGGACGCCGCTGTTGAGCTCTCCGGGCAGATCAGAACCGTCGCCGTGTCACTCATGAAAATCGCAAACGATTTCCGGTGGATGAATTCCGGGCCTCAGGCCGGGCTCGGGGAAATCGTGCTTCCCGCGGTTCAACCTGGGTCATCAATCATGCCCGGGAAAGTGAACCCGGTCATCTGTGAAGCGACGACCCTTGCATGCGCCCAGGTCATGGGAAACGATCTTGCCATTGCGATTGGCGGGCAGTCGGGGAATTTCGAACTGAGCCTGATGCTTCCGCTGATTGCTCACAACCTGTTGCAGTCGATTTCCCTTCTGGCCAACGTAAGCCGCCTCCTTGCGGACAAAGCGCTCACCGGTTTCCGCGTAAATGCCAGACGAATGACTGACCTTGTGGAAATGAACCCGATTTTGGTGACCGCCCTCGCGCCGCGCATCGGGTATGACCTCGCTGCGCACATCGCGAAACGCGCGATGGCCGAAGGGCGCAAAGTGCGCGATGTCGCCCGCGAAGTAACAGATCTGAGCGAGGCGGAACTGGATCGGCTCCTGGATGTGCGGGCCATGACGGAAGGCGGTTTCACGGGGGAACAAACCGGCGGTTCGGGGTAGGAACATGACAGACTCGAAAGACGCGCTGAATGACGAAGGATTCCGCGTCGGTGTTCTTTCGGACACACACGGGCGATTGAACGGGGCCGTTTTCACCCTCTTCGAGGGTGTAGATTGCATCTTCCACGCGGGTGATGTCGGCAAGTCGCAGGTAATTCGAGAGCTCGAGTTGATCGCACCCGTCCATGCCATACGCGGAAATACGGACCCATTCGATCTCCCGTTCCCAGAAGTGCTCGACACGAGCCACAAAGGGATCCGATTTCACGTGCGCCACGTTGTTCCGACAAGCGGGAGATCGCTTGAGTTTTTCACGATGCGCATGGATGCCGACGTAGTGCTGTTCGGGCACACACACGTGCCTTTCCTCGAGAAAGTACGCGGGACGCTGTTTTTGAACCCCGGAGCAATCAGCAGGAGCCGCGTTCCCGCGGAGACGGCTGCCGTCATCACCGTGCGGGGCGGGGAAATCGCTGCGACGGTGCACGACCTTGTCGTTCACGAATTTCCAGTGCGATTGAGGTACCCGGCAGAAGCGGGCGCGTGATGCCATGGCGTGACGTCGTTCACTTGCCAATCAGGTTCGGCGGGGTTAGGTTGTTAAGGCGGGAGCACGTTGCACGGCGCGTCATTCGTGCTCAGAAGTAAGCCATTTCACGCAAGGAGCAGACCGATGGCAAACAAGAAGAGCGATCCTGTCCCACCGGAAGAAATCGAAATCACCTCGCAGGGCACGGGATCGACTGAGGCTGAGGCGACGGCCCCGGTTGAACAAGACGCCCAAACGAAGACTGCAACCGAGCAAGAGGCCGAAGAGCAACCGGAAGGCGTGATGGCGGCGGACAAAGATTTCGAGGAAAATGTTCCGTGCGCTGCGTTCCCGTGGAAGGAAGTAGTCAAATGGAGCATCGTCGTCACGGTGGTCGCACTGGTGCTCTACCTGATTTTCCGACGCGACGATTGAGCCGCTGAATAAGCTATCACCCTCTTCTCGGGGCGGGAAGCAGACCATCTTCGGAGCGCATCCGGTGGCGCGTTTCGTCAGGCGCTCATATCCGCCCCAGGTAACCAGATACCCACGAATCAGGGCACTGTATGCAACCACTGGAATTCCGTCCCGACGGGCTTTTTGTGCTCGTTCAGTTCACGGACACGCACTTTGCTGACTTACCCCATAACAGGGAAACGTTCGAACTTTTCGACCGGGTTCTCCAGATAGAAAAACCGGACCTTATCGTTCTTTCGGGCGATATTGTTCATCCGGCGTGGTGTAAAGACCCACTCATTCACTGGGCTGACGTGGTCAGGTACTTCGATGCGAAGAACGTGCCATGGGCTTTCGTTCAGGGAAACCACGACGCGCAGGAATTCACCTACGAAGCGATCGAGGACACACTGGCCGGCAGCAGACTGAGCCTTTACGAGTCCGGCCCCGAAAGCATCTTCGGGCACGGCAATTACGCCGTTCCGATCTACAAAAGAGGAACCTCGCGCCCTGGCGCGATTGTATGGAGCCTCGATTCGGGGCAGGGCGCAGAAGGAGTTGCATCCGGGTGGGACTGGGTGAAAAGGGATCAGATCGCGTGGTTCTCCGCGGAAGCTGATCGCCTCATGAAACAGGACGGGGACTCCATCACAGGATTGGCGTTCGTGCACATGCCACTGGTGCAACACCTGACCGTCTGGCAGACAACACCGTGCTCAGGTTTTCTCAACGAAAAGGTGTGCATGCAGGGGATGGATGAGGGCCTTTTCGATGCCTTCAAGGAAAGGAGCCGCGTGGCCGGGTGTTTCGTGGGGCACGATCATGTCAACGATTACGAGGGCGTACTCGAGGGCGTAACACTTGCGTACGGCCGCGGTTCGGGGTACAACTGTTACGGTAAGGAAGGATTCCGGAAGGGCGCGCGGGTAATCACGCTACGTGAGGGTATCCGCGGGTTCCAGACCCACATCAGGCTGGACGACGGCACACTGGCGCCGCGTCCCTCGCACCTGCCGGACGGCACTTCCCTCAACTGAGGGGCGCAGGGTTCGGTAGTTGTGTCGCCGCGTTCGTGTGTGCGTCCACGGTTGCACAGAGGCGCAAAGCGCTATCTCGCGGGGCGATTTTTCAGCAGGGGCGCTGCATGAAGAACATTGATGTCAGCCGATTGGTGAACCTGGGGGTCGTTCCCGCGCGGCGTTTCTTCGCCGCAACTGATTCCCTTGCCGAGTTGACCGCGTCCCACGGGCGTCGCACGTTTCTGGCGGCGTTCCCGAGTGACCGAGTTCTCAGTATCGGCCTGTATCAGGACGCCGAAATCGATCTGGAGGAGGCGGCAACTCGATACCCATGGCCGATGCTTCGCCGTTCGGTAGGCGGGCACGAGATGAGCGTAGTTCCCGGGACGCTGCTGTTCTCGATGATTATCCCGCAGGACGACGCGGAAAACTCCATCACCCGCGCGTGCAGAGGCATGGTTCCTTCTCTCGTGGCGACGTGTCGATCGTATGGCGTGGATGCACACTTCACCCCACCTGATTCAGTGAGGTACCACCGAATTCTTTTTTCGGCAGTGTATGCAGGGTGTGTTGGGAACGCACTGGTTCTCACCGGAACTCTCCCGTGTACAAGCGAAGAACCGGGCGATCGCAACGCCGTGGAAGTCTCGCTCTCCGGAATATCGAAGGGTGCAGTTGGACCGGCGGAAGTTCTTGACGTATTTGTCGCGAAGCTGGGCGAGCAGTGCCGCACGGAATTCAGGGAGGAACGTCTTTCTCCCGCCGAAGAGGCCGCCATCAATCAGAAAGTTCTTGCGGGCAGCGAAAGCGAGCCCCGAAGAAAGCCTCAAAGGGCGGAACTCAGGGAACGCGCGCGAAGAGATTCCCGGCTGGACCTGCGAGAGGCCCAGTTCACCACGGCCGGAGGCCGGACTATCGGCTTGAGTCTTCTCCTCCGCGGGGAGGTAATCGAGACCGTTGCATTCTCCGGGGATTTCGTGTTCTACCGGGACTGTCTGAGCGATCTCGAAACGGCGTTACACGGCGTGCCGGCCGAATGGGACGAACTCATGACTGTTCTGGAGAACTATTACATCATCAATCAGGTGGACAGCCCCGGTGTTACTCCTGCGGACTGGGTGTCGGCCATCGACGCGGCCACGGGGATGCTCTAGGAGTGTGCGCATTCCCCGGTGATCATCCCCCTTCTTCCTCCGCTTTTATTTCTCGCACGAAGATATCTTTCGCTACGTCTTCTTCAATGGCGATATCCGTCTGATCCGCCCGAATAACGTACGCGGGAGACTTCTGTTTCAGAACCAGTTTTGTTCCCGGCACTACGCCCAACGCTGCGAGTCTATCAAGCCTTCTGCTGACTCTGGGCGCGATGAACGTGATTCTCGCGGTGCCTCCCACGGGGAGCGTTGTCAGGGGTTGAACCAGGGGTGTCACGGTTCGAGAACTCTTCGCGCAGCAAGGCCCCGGGGGGATGGTATTCCCATGGGGGCAGTGCCGCGGGTGCCCCAGGAACGTGCATATCGTGTCGGTGACTTCCGCCGAAAGCACATGCTCCCACGCGCACGCATTCACGGCAACTCGTTCGGGTTGCACTTCAAGGATTTGCTGGAGCAACACCTCCGCAAGGCGGTTGCGGCGCACAAGTTCGCGTGCGGCTTTCGCTCCGCGTTCCGTCAGCCATATCTCGCCGTCGAGCCGTTCCAGCAGCCCTGCTCTGAGGAGTTCATCGACGACCGGGACCGCGTGAGGATGGGCAAGGAACAGCCTACCCAGAGATTTGTCGCCTTTCTCGTGGGCTGACCAGACCTGCACCAGGATGTTCTCGCATTCTCGTGGCAGGTGTTTCATTTCGTGCCTACCCATTTCCTGACAAGCTTGACGAGGCGTGATTCTGGAGGCATTTCGTACCCGCAATAAGGACACCGGATCAGGCCGCAATTCTTTCCCATGGGGCAGCGGGTCCTGCACTGCTCCGCATCCTGTGGGATTTCCTTATTGCACAAAGGACAGACGATCATTGTTCCCTCGCACTCCGTCACGCCCCCACAAAATCAAACACCCAGAACACGCAGAAGGTTCAGCGCCCTCACCCGGAACCGGTAAGGATCATACCCCACCGAACCAGGCCTCCGACCAGAAACGCGAACGGGAAGATGAACACCACCATCCAGATCGCCGTTCGAATGCCTCGTTCCTTGGCAATCATGAACACGTTGGCCACACACGGCACGAACAGGGTGATAGTGACCAGGCTGACCACGATCTGCAACTCATCCAGCAAGCCGTGCTGTTGAAGTTGGAGCAATCCCGCGGCGCCGTAATCCCTTCTCAGAAAGCCTATCAAAAATGCCTCGGTCGCCTGAGCAGGGAGGCCCAGCCAGCCTTGAACAACTGGCGCAGCGAAACTTCGGATCGCACCCAGAGCATCAAACAAATCCAGGAAGAACAGAAGTGCGGTACCGAGAACGAACAAAGGCACCACCTCTTTGAGATACCATTCAATCCTGGCAATCGTCTTCACGATGATGTTCCCAAACTGCGGTACGCGCATGGGCGGGAGTTCCAACACGAGATCACTTGAGTCACCCGGCAGGACTCTGGCCGCCAGCCAGCCAACGAGCATCATGACGACGGCAACCGTAATGACCCACCACAATACCCCCGTCAGGCTGATGGTCGCCACCATCGCGAGAATCACTCCGAGTTGCGCCGAACAGGGTACTCCCAGGGCAAGGAGGAGCGTAGTAATGACGCGTTCCTTCTTCGTTTCAAGAATCCGCGCCGTCATGGTGGCCATCGTATCGCATCCGAAACCCAGAACCATGGGAAGCACGGCCTTACCGTTCAGCCCTATCATGCGAAACAGGCGATTTGTCATCACGGCGAGACGCGGGAGGTACCCTGAGTCTTCGAGAAGACCGAATATGATGAAAAACGTTGCCACGATGGGCAGAACAATCGCGAATCCGTAGGCGAAGGCCATGGTGATCATGCCGTACGGACCAACGAAAAAGTCATGCACGACGCGCGCCGTCGTCTGCCACCAGGTGAGAGACACGCCGTCTGTAACGGCGTACGTGGTAGACGGAACACTCCTCGCTACGGTGAACAAGTCCACTTGATGAAGCGCGGACAAAGGCAGGGACAGCGTCCAATTCACCGGTTCGATGACATGCGAGTGAGGGAACGGCAGGATGGCATCCGCCAGACGGATGAAAAACGGACTGACGAACTGCGAGAATACGAACGTTTCGAAGAAATCCACCAAGGTGCCCGCGCCGAACAGCCCTACAAACCAGAGAGTCACGTACAGAACTGCTCCGACGACGACCAGCCCTTTCAGCGGATGCGTCGCCCATGAGGAGACCAGGGCGAGAACATGGTTGCCGGCAGTATCACGAATCCGCATCACCTGCGCGACGATGGCGTCGATTCTTCTCAATCGTTCGGTGTTGATGACCGCAGCTACGCCGCCGGGAAACTGGACACGGACATGTTCCCGAATGGCTTCAAGGCGCTGAACAACCTCCTGGGAGGTCTGGTTCCTCAACCACGGAAAAATGGTCTCATCCCCGGAGAGAACCGTCAGTGCGACGCCACGTTTGCCCCGCATATCTTTCGGAAGCAGGGCGGTGATGTCAGAAATTGCCTTTTCAATCGCCTCCTGGAATTCGATCCTGAGCTGGAAGGGACGCCCCTCGAAACTCCGCTCTGCAATTTCACGAACACCGCTCCGCCTCACTGCGACCGTGGCCCGGACGGGGACTCCCACCAGTTTTTCCACGGATTTGAGGTCAACATGGATTCCTCTGCTGGCCGCCTCATCCGCCATGTTGAGCGCAAGCGCACCGGTTCTCTCCCAGTCCGAAAGCTGTGACGTCAGAATGAGCGCCCGCCGAAGGTTTGTCATGTCGGCGACCTGAACAACCGGCGCATCGGGCTGTTCGAGAAGAATCGAGCGCGTGACCAGTTCGTCTTCGGACATCGGCACAAGCCCGTTTGCGCCCGGTGTGTCGTAGATCTCGTATTCCTTCGACTGCGCAACTCCCCTCGTGACCTCGACGGTGGTGCCGGGGTAGTTGGATACGACGACGTACACTCCCGTCAAGTGACCGAATATGGCGCTTTTGCCGACGTTGGGGTTGCCGATGAGGATGAGGGAGCGAGCAGGAGCAGATTCGCTTTTTGCGGCCCCGCCAGGGGGAGCGTCCGTCTTGCTCATTTCACATCCTTCGGGAGACGAATGCAGGATGGTGAGTGGATAGGAAGCCGTTCGCATCGCTTCGTACTGGAATATAACTTAATTGAGATTCATTCTCAATTCCGTTCCAACTTCACGCGTTGCGTTCTCAGAAAGAACGCGGCATGCGCCATACCGCGGAGAGGTGTGGCTGGCGTACAATCGCAAACGCATCTAAATTCAAACCTGAAAAAGGGAAGGGAAGCCCTGCCTGCACACAACACCCGGATAGATCGAGGTGCCCATGGAAGGTCCGCGCGCGTGTCGCCCCGAAGAGCTCGATGGCCTGCGTACTCTCGAAAACACCGTCTTCCGCTCGAACGGCGAAAGCTGCATGTTCCGAGAATTCCCCACGCTCTTCCACGAATCCAATTGCGAGAGGTTGCGTGTTTTCGTCGACAAGGGGCAACCCGTTTCGGCCATTGCGTACGTCAACAGAACGGCAGTCATTCAAGGGAACACGCTGAGAATCGGCTCGCTGGGTGCTGTTGCGACCTTCGAGGAGTACCGGGGACGCGGGCTGGCGACCGCCCTCCTTGAGGACACGTTCGCGCAGATGAAACGTGAGAACGTTGACGTTGTCCTGATCTCGGGACAACGGGGATTGTATCAGAGAGCGGGGTGCGCCATCGCGGGACATGAGATGCGTTTCTCGCTCGATGGATCGGCACTGGCCGGGGCACCGGAAAGAGGATTGGTCGTCGAGGAAGCTGCGGATGCGGACATTTCCGACCTGATCGCGCTGCATCAGAACGAACCTTCGCGGTTTGTCCGGTCACCCTGGGAGTGGCAGCAGTTCCTGTCGGTGTACCGTCTCACCCCAAAAGGAGCGGAACCTCCGTTCGGGGTTCGCCGTCTCTGGGTTGTCCGCCAGCAGGGCACGCCGGTTGCGTATTTCGTTCTTTCCGTGGGACGAGACAACACCAACCCGACCGCGTATGTCCAGGAGTTTGCCGGAAACCGTGCAGCAGTGCTGGCCGGGCTCGCCTTGCTGAAGGAGCGGTTCGGGCTGCGGACGGTGAGTGGGAGCTGCCTTCCTTCCGACCGCGGGATGAGCGGTTTGCTCACCGGTCTCGGCGGATCCGTGCAGGCATCCAGCATCGGCGGCCATCGGATGTCTTTTCTGAATCCGGAGGTTCTTCGTCGGTACGACCCGTGGGTGACGGAACGACTGGGTATGGAGTTCGTGGGCGAACTGAACCTTGTCCAGTCGGACGATGTCTGGTATCTGACGTCCGGCGCCACCAGAACCGTTGCGGGTTCGTTGGAAACCACGAATGCGTTGCTCTGGGGCGATGCGGTGAGGGATCTGAAAGGGGACGACACGGACACCGGAGTGTGGAAACGGCTGTTGCCGTTGCCGTTCCTGCTACCCGGAATGAACTACATCTGAAGCTGCATCTGGACGATCGGGGCGGATGGAACCACACGAACGCGTGCTCGTGGTGCTCCTGAAAAGCACCGCCGACTGGGACATCGCTCGAGACCGCAACTGGTACCGTATCCCGGCTGCGCACGCTCCGAAGGACCCGGGCGCCGAATGGATTGCGTTCTACCAGCCTGCGGGTTTTGGCAGGGAGCGATGGGGTGTGTACTCCTACGCACGTGTTCGAGGAACGCACACGGTGCGGAGAATCGAGCTGTTTCCCTCGGAGACAGACCACCCCCGTGCGCAGGAACCGTATCTGGTGTACTCGTTCGATCCTCCCGCACGGCTGGCTCACCCGCTTCAATGCGCACGACCCCGGCGTTTTGTCTGGACCATGACCACGTGGTGGCGTTTCTCCAACGCCCGCACGTTTGACGATCTCCTGAGGCGCGACCCCCTGTTGCCCCCGGAGAAGGACACGGTCCTTGTGAGTGTTGTCCCACGCGTGAGCGACTTCGAGATCGTCACGAAGAAGCACTGGTACCGAATACCCTGTTCGGTCGTGTCGCAGTGGGCTACGCCGGCGTACCTCGCGTTCTATCATGGGCAGGGGTTCGGCGTGGAAGCAGGCCAGGTGAGGTATTTTGCGCCCATCCGTTACGTAGACATCGTCAAGAGGGTGGATCTGTTTCCGGATGAGCCCAAGCACCCCCGTGCCAGGGCGGACTACTATCGCGTTCACATCGATGACCTGCAACAGCGCCCGTCACCCATTCGCAGCAAAAGAAAACGACAGGTGGTGCTGATTCCGACGACGTTTGAGCGTTTCATGCTGGCAGGAGATATCAACGAACTTGCCGTGGGAGACGAGGCGACCGACTCGTTCTACGGCAGGATGACTGAGGAGGGGTTGAGGCCCGAGAGAGCATACCACGTACGAGGCAGCAACGCCTACTACTTCACTGATTTCGCGATCCTCGGCCGCAAGCGTAGCGTGCAGGTGGACGTCGCGCGAGGCGAGAATCAGAATGGGTTCCTTCCCAAAAGGGCCGGGAGGCACGCCGAAACACCCGATGGCTGGACCGCGTTGCGCCTGTCCCGTTTCGATATCACGAAACGGCGGGAGGACGCAATTGAACGGATCAGGAATGCCGTCGCAGCCGGGGCGGGAAGCGTGATGGTTCGCTGACAAGAGGAATGTGCCGCGCAACGCTCCCGGACACCTATTTGCCGACGCAGAACTCCGAGAAGATGCAGCGGATGATGTCTTCGGGTGTTGTCTCCCCCGTGATACTACCCAGAGCATCCAGGGCCAGGCGAATGTCCGCTGCGACCAGTTCGGAGCGCGCTTGACCGGTGGCCTCGTCAAGGGCGCGTTCCAGATGGCTCCCGGCTGCGGAAAGAGCGTCCGCATGTCGCGCACGGATGATGACTCCCCCTGTTTTCGGCTCCGGGGCATCCGCGCACAGAGCATCGCGAATCCCACGGCAAAGGGTATCCACGCCTTCACCGGACAGCGCGCTGACACGGAAGACCGGTGTGCTTCCCGCGGAAGCACTGAGCACGGACAAC
>ERZ795050.5485-NODE-5485-length-10803-cov-9.029308_pt1 | contig 10803 bp, 8 predicted proteins | sample MGYA00375134_ERZ795050 | MGnify/ENA primary metagenome ERZ795050 (study PRJEB30179, sample SAMN05720221) | activated sludge metagenome | isolation source: Anaerobic digester | place: Japan | collected 2015-05-26 ... | reverse complement strand
CGGCGCTGGAACTCTCTACTGGGTAATTAGCTGCGTCCCCGTTTTCACACCGTTTTCACACGTCGTCCACGTTTTCACACGTTTTCATGCCCGTCCCCGTTTTCATGCCGCGGAACATGGGCTGGTCCTGCGGAGCCCACGTACGCTCGCGCAGGCGATACTGAATGCGGCGCTTGCGGTTACTCAGCTTTTGGTATCTATTGGTGCTCACTCGAAATGCCTCCGTGCGTTAACGATGTAGTTCGTTTGACTCTGCTCGTTATAGCGTAAAACGCAGGCATTTCGAGTGTTTCTTGCGCTCCCGCCGCGAAAAGATGGCCGTTTCACGCTTGTTCAGGGACTAGCTGCGTCCTGCATTCCGTTCTCATGTGTGCGTCCCCGCTCTCATGATGCGTCCCCGTTCCCATCACTAAAAACTAATAACTAAGAACTACGAACTGATATAAGAACTGACAACTGAAGACTATCACAAGGCCGCAGCGGCCCCAGGCGTTTGCACATGTTACGACGCCGCGGCGCCCGAGACGCCGCCGGTGACCTGCGCTGTTTGAAATCTAAGCTGCTGGCGGGCGAGTTCGCGCGCCAGCGGATGGTAAATGGGACGGCGGTTTCGGCGATCGGCAAAGCCGAACAAGCCAACCTTGCAGTGCCGGTCGTCGGCCCAGCCGGGGTAGTCGACGATGGGGTAAAGGCAGATGCCCTCGACCGGCACGCCTGCCTCAAGCGCTTCTTCCGTGGCGCTGCAAATGTGTCGCAGCCAGGCGGGGCGGCGCCGGCCCTCGATTCCGGTTTCAGCGATAAAGAGCGGCCGCTGATAGCGGGCGTACAGCTCGCTCAGCATTTCCGCGAAAGGCCGGTAGCCGGGATGCGAGGGGCCGATCATGCGCACGAACTCGCCGTGCCCGGCGTGCAGCCATTGATTGTGCGGATAGTAGTTGACGCCAATGATGTCGAGATACTCGGGCCGGCCGCCGAGTTCCGGCGCGGCGCGGCCGGCGATCATGTCCCAGGCCGCGTATTGTGACAGACGGTACTCCTCGGCGCGGCGACAGTCGTCTGGGTTTCGGATGTTTCCGACCACGTTTATCAGCGGGTCGGTGATGCAGATGCGCGTCTGCGGGGCGATCTCACGCACCGCCGCGATGCACTCAACAGCGGCGCGGACCAACCAGCGCTTAAGCTCGTCACCTCGGCCGTGGGTGAACGGCGGGAATTTGCCCTCCGTGCCGCCGACCCACGAGAGGAAGGAAATCTCGTTAATCGGCACCAGCATCGGCGTCGTTTCGCCCTCTTCGAGCAGGAGGCGGACGAAGGCTTGGGTCAAGGCCGCCAGACGTGTGCCGAACTCCGGCTCGAAGGGAGAAAGGTCATCCGGCCAGCCGTAATGGCAGATGTCCCAGACAACCTGTGTGCCGGTCTGTCGCGCGGCGCGGACCATCGGCAGGTCGGCGGCAAAGCTGTAGTGATAGGGGGTGCGTTCGATGCGGTGCCAGCGGATACCGTCTCGGACGGTGCGGATGCCGAGGGTGTTCAGCGAGGTGTAGTCGTATAAAGCGAGCCGGTCGTGGTCGGTGGCGGCGATCATGTCGAGCCGGCGGCCATTGCGTCGCTTGTGCGAGGAACACTCGAAGCCCCCGATGAAGAAACTCTGGAAAAGACCGCCGGGTGCGGAGGGACCCAACACTCCGGATCGACCGCTCATTTTTTCTTCGTAGTGGGGGGCCATCACCATCCTATCGAAAGCACGATCCGGCCGCCGCCCAGACGCTGCAACCGGCCGCTGGCACAATACTTATAGGCGCGTAGTGCGACCTGCGACGGGTGGTTGAGGTTTCATTTTGGAAATTCCGGAGTGAGCTTGTCGGTCGCCGGTGCCTTAGCGAATCAAGCGCTCGTTGAGGTCGCGCGGCACAACCGGCAGTCGCGAATAACCCCTGCTCCCGCAAACGATATTGGCGCCTCGCACGGGCATTGGCCGAAGCGCCAGGCGTAGCGCGATTCCGCCAGGTCTACGCGGGCCGAATTGGCCGCCTCCATGCGCGGACAGCGCAGCTGACGTAGCGGGTAGGAAATGCCGTCTTCAGAACCATCGAGCAGAACATCGACGCCGCCGGAACCGGACGGCAGGCTGAGCGGTTCCCGCCACGGGACCGGCTGGCCGAAATCCGGCAAGCCGTCCGGCCGCCAGCCGAAGCGCTGCGCGCACACCACTCGCCGCCAGCCCGGGGCGCGCGAGGTTTTGCAGTGATACACCACCCAATCTTCGAGGCCGTCGGGTGATTTGACAAAGCTTGCGTGTCCCACGCCGAAGACGTCGCCGGAACTGCGAAACACGGGTTGCGGATGTTTGCGCCAGGTCGCGGGGTTAAGCGGATCGTCGCCGATGAGTTCGAGCAGACCCAGCTTGTACGTCTCCTGCCAGGAGGCGCTGCACGAGTAGATGACGAACACGCGGTCGTTGTGCTTCAGTACCTGAGGGGCTTCGTGCAGGCCGCGTTGGCGCGGGTCTTCGCTGACGCGTTCCCAGTCGAACGTCGCGTTGTCGCACAGCCGGACGCGCGGACCGGCGGTGGTCCACGGGTTTTTAAGCGGGGCGATGTAGAGGTATTGCAGGTCCGCGCCGTCCGGCCAGCCCGACCAGAGCAGGTAGCGTTGTCCGTGCAGTTCGAGCACGGTGGCGTCGATGGCCCAGCGATTGTCGGAGCGGCAGAGCGGATCATCGCCGGTGTAGAGCATGCCGCGGTCGATGTAGGCGCCGAGCGGGTCTTGCGTCAGGCACTCGAGGACGCCGATGCGGTGGCTGGCGTTCTCGCGCGGCGCGGCGCTGGCGGCGTAGTAGATGAACCAGCGGCCGTCGAGACGGTGCAGCTCGGGCGCCCAGATCAGGTTGCTGTTCCAGCCCTGGCGCGGGGCTTTCCAGACGATTTGGCGCGTGCCGCGCCGCGTGAAGCAGTCGGTTTTCCAGATCGCAATGGAGGTATCGGTAACCGGCTCGCAGTAGTAATAGTGGCCGGCATGTTGAATGACCCAGGGGTCGGCGCCGCGCGCGATCGGGTTGGAAAAACTGAGCCGCTCTCGGCGGGGGTGGTTGGCGGCCGCGCGGGAGAGTACCGGCGCTTCGACGGCTGTTTGAAGACTGATCCACTCGGAGCGCAGCTCGGAACGTAACTCAGACGCGGAGCGCTGGAGCGGGTCCCTGACGGGGGTGTAATCGAGCATCTTTCCGACGGCCGTCACCGGGCGGGCTCGACGCGCCGGCATTACGCTCCGTTCACATATAACTATATAGTCACGCCCGTCAAGCCCGCCGACCGGATGGATATGTAAGAATCGGGGTTACCGCCCGTCCGGATATGGAGAATCGCGGTTACGGCCGTCCTGCCATGGCCTGTTTAACGAGTTGTGCTCGGGATTCGTCCGCGGGGAATAAAAAACGCCACGTCCGGCTCTTCCGAGCCGGACGTGGCTGGTGCTTGGCACTCACGCCCCCACGGGGACTCGAACCCCGGTCTCCAGGATGAGAACCTGATATCCTAGGCCACTAGACGATGGGGGCCAAAAATCCTGAGTCCGGGTAGACTAACCGCGGCTCGTCGAGAAGTCAATCGGCGCCGGCGCGGCGCGAGCTAGCGGTCGACTTATCACCGGCGACGCCGGAACCGCAGCCTTCGGAGAGGAGATGGACCAGCAGACCACGACAGGGGTGCACCCAACCGCGGCGCCGGCTGCCGCGCTGCTCGAAGCTGAGGCTTCAAGCAGCGTCGCACGGACCGCCGCTCGCCGACACGCTCGCACGTGGAGCATTCTGCTCGTAGCGCTGCTGGCGGCCGGCGTGCTGTGGCGGATTGTTCGCTACGCGCTCGGCTTCCCAATCTGGGGCGACGAAGCGTTCGTGGCGGTCGACTTCGTCAAGCGCGGCTACGCCGAGATGATTGAGCCGTTGACGTACGGTCAGATCGTGCCGCTGGTTTTCATGTGGGCGGAGCTGGCGATCAGCCGGATGCTGGGGTTGTCTGAGTGGGCTTTGCGCCTCCTGCCGTTCGCCGCCGGCCTTGCCAGCCTCCCGCTGTTTTGGCGCTTCGCGCAGAGCGTACTGCCGCGCCGTCCGGCGCTGCTGGCCATCGGCATCTTCGCCGCCTCGGTCTACCTCGTGCGCCACGCCGCCGAGGTAAAGCCCTACGCGACCGACATGCTGCTGGCGCTGGGACTGCTGATGCTGGCGTGGCGCGTGTACGAGAACCGGGGCGGCCCCGCGTCATGGGTGGCGCTGATCGTGGGCGGAGCGGCGGCGGTCTGGTGTTCTTACCCGGTGATCTTCGTACTCGCCGCGATCGGCACGCTGCTGGCCTGGCGATTAGTCGCTGCGGACCGGCGAAAGCGGGCGAGCCGCGACGAGCCGTGCAGCGGCGGCCCCACACGGCGCACCCTGCTGCTCCAAACACTCTGCTACGCGATCGCGGTCGGCGGCAGCTTTGTCCTGATGTACTTTCTATATGGCCGGCCGCACGCCCAGGCCGCGTCGGGGTTGACCGAGATAAACATGTGGGAGCGGGCCTTTCCGCCGCTGGCTCTGTCACAAATCTGGAAGCTGCCCCTGTGGCTGGTGCTCATACATACCGACTACATGCTGGCGTATCCGTTGGGGGGGCGAGCACCGGCAAGCGCGTTCAGCCTTCTGCTCGTCGTTATCGGTGCGGTGCGCCTCTGGGGCACGCGGCGCGACCTGCTGTGGTTGCTGCTTGGGCCGCTCGTATTCACCATGGTTGCGGCCGCCGCACAGAAGTACCCGTACGGCGGGTCGGCCCGGACCTCGCTTTACATGGCCCCGGCGTTTTGCCTGCTGGCCGGGCTGGGCCTTTCGAGGGTTCTTAATTACCTGGCGGCACTGGCCAGAATCATGTTCAAGTGGCCGCATGGCAGGACGTGTCGCGTGTACCTGACCTGTGCGGCAGTCGTTCTCTTGCTCATTGCTGTAGGAGGCGCCATCGGCGACGCAGTCCGGCCGTACAAGGAAGGGCCCGTGCAGCGCAGCCGCGCCGCGGTGGACTACGTCGTGGAGCAAACGCGGCCCGGGGATCGCTGGGTGGTATTCAACGCGACTGAGCGGGTTGATTACGCCCCTTGGCTGGGCGATTGGCGCGGCACCGGCGCCCAATTCGTGTTCGACGTGCTGCGCTTCCATCCTGTGCCGTTGAGCTGGGCGCCGCTGCCCGACACGGTAGCGCCGGACCCGGGCGGCCGAGTGTGGTTCTTTGCTTATCGGGGGTGGAAGGTTCCGTTCCCGGAAGAGCAGCTCGAAGGCTACCTCGGCGTTCTGACGCGTCGCCTGGGGCAGCCACAAATGCAGCGGTTCTTCTTGAAGGAAAAAGAGGACCGGATCGAGGCCATTGACCTGTACCTGTTTGAGCCGCAGGGCTAGCCGGCGGAGCTAAATTCCCGAACCGCTTCCCTAGAACGAGGCGCCGAACGCGAAGTTGAACACCTGCGTGTCGTCCTGATCGTCGTCGGCAATGGGGAAGCCGAAGTCGAGCACGATCGGCACCGGGCCGAAAAAGTCGACGTTTATCCGCAAGCCGACGCCTACCGCGGCCCGCCAGGTAGTGATCGTCACATTCTCCTCGACCGTGCCCATATCCAGGAACGTCACGCCGCGGAAGTTCTTGCCGTACAGCGGGAACGAATACTCCGCGCCGGTTAGGAAGATGAAGTCGCCGCCGACCTTGTTCTTCATGATTCCGGCCCGTGGCGAGATGCCGCGATAGCTGAAGCCGCGCAGCGAGCCGAACCCGCCCGCGTAGAAGCGCTCGAACACCGGCGCGTCGCCTACGATCATGCCCGTGTCGGCGTGCAGCGCCAGGACGCTCTTGCGGTCAAAAATGTCGGTGCGCAGCGTCTTATACCAAGCGATGCCCGCGGTCGGCCGCCCGAAGTCGAAGTCGCCGCCCAAGGCGCCTGCCTGTTCCCAGCTCAGCGTGAAACGGTAGCCCTTGCTCGGTATGACGCGGCTGTCGGTGGTATCGCGGACAATGGTGCCCTTGACCGTCGTGAGCAGGTTATCGCCCCGGACCTCCTTGATTTGCCGCGAGGCCAGTGCGTCGACGTCGTCGACCCCGACGCCCTCAACCCGGAACGCGCCTTCCACGGCCCAGCCGGCCAGCAAGCCGCGCGGGAAACGTTTGCTTAGCGCAAACATGAAGCCGGCCCGCTCTTCGTCATATCCGTCGCGCCCGCGCTCGAACAGATAGAGCGAGGTGTCCAGACGGACGGGGCGATCGAGCAGGTACGGCTCAGTAAAGTCGATGCGGAAGCGGCTGACTTCGGTGCCCGGCTCGGCGGAGAACTTGAGCCGCTGCCCGTCCCCGCGGAAGGCCTGGCCGCGGAAGAACTGGCCCCAGGTGCGCGGCCAGTCGAACAGATCGAAGTTGCGATTCTCGACCGTCAGCGAACCGATGGCGCCGGCATCGGTGCTCACGCCGATGCCGACCAGGAAGGTGACCGTCTCGGCTTCCTGCACTTCAACCAGGGCCGGGCGCGTGCTGTCCTCGGGCGGCAGGGGGGTAATGCGGACTTGGTCGGGCTGGAACAGGCCGGTTTCGCGCAAACGCTGCTCGGCGGCCCGCGCCTCGACGGTGTTCCACAGCTCGCCGGGGTAGAACTGCAGCTCGCGGCGGACGACCTCGTCCTTGGTCCTCTGATTGCCGCGGATGATGATGCGGCCGAAATAGTACTGTTTGTTCTCGATGATTGAGACGCGCAGGATGACCAGGCCGGGCTCTTCCAGGAATTCGTGGTCGATCGCCACGCGGGCATCAACGTAGCCGACCTCGCCATACAAGTCCTGCACGCGCTTGCGGTCTTCCTCGACGGCCTCGGTGCGCAGGAGGTAACCGGGCTCAAGCTGCATGCACGAGCGGATGTGCTCGGCGGAAAAGACCGTGTTGCCTTCGACGACGACGTCCTGGACGCAGTAGCGCTGCCCTTCCTCGATCACGAACACGACCGTCAGATCGGCGCGCGTGACCTCGTCGAATTCGAGCCGATAACCAGCGCGGGCATCGAGGAAGCCCTCGTCGCGATAAAAGCGCTGGATTTCGATCGCGTCGCGCTCGGCGGTTTCCGCGTCGAAGGCCCCCACGCGGAAAATCCAGAGCGCGGTTCTGGTCTGAACCTTGGAACGCAGCCGCCAGTCGGGAAACGAGCGGTTGCCTTCGAACAGAATTTGCCGCACGCGGACCTTCGGGCCTTCATTGATGCGGTAGATCAGCCGCCCTTCATATTGCAGGGCGCGCTCATCGAAGGTCACTTCGACGTAGTAGTAGCCGGCTTCGCGGTACTTGCGGAGGATTTCGTCCCGGCCGCGCCGCACTTCATACATATCGATGACGTCGCCGGCGGCGGGCGTGAGGGCGAAAAGCTGGTCGTCGGGAAAGGCCTTGTTGCCTTCCAATTCGACCGAGACGAGTTCGGGCTTTTCCTGGACGGTGAAAACTACGACGGCCTGGTTTTCTTCGACCGCGGTGGCCGCGAAGGCGTTGAGGAAGCGCCGCGTGCGCAGCAGCTCGCGCACGTCCTCTTCGACTTGGGCGCGCCGGAAGGGCTGGCCTTCGCGCGTCTTGATAACGCGCCGCACGTAGGCTTCGCTGATGGTCTCCAGTCCGCAAACATCGACGCGCTTGATTACCATCCCCTCGACGGCTTCTTGCGCTCGTGCCACGGGCGTAATGAGGAGAAGCGCCCCGAGTACCAGGGCGGCCGTCAAAGCCGACCCAACGCCATGCCATTTAGAGGAGACAGCCTGCACGACCCACCAACGCAGTACGCTGTGAAAGTTTGTGTCCCGGGCCAGAATCCGGAGACCGCGCCTCGCTTGTGTGCTAATATAACAGCCGATAGCGAGTCCGCAATGGCGGCAAAGACAATTGGGCTCTCACCCGCCGCGGCCGACAAGTTTGGCTGGAACTCGAAATGCGACGACCGGCGATCGGCATAACCTGCAGCTTTCAGCAGACTGACCCGCCTAACCCGCGCCTGCAAACGCGGCTCAATGCAGCCTACTCCGACGCGGTCTTCGCCGCCGGTGGGCTGCCGCGGCCGATCGCGCTGCCGGCAGAACCTGAGCCGTCCTTGCTGGACGACTTGCTTAGCGGACTTGACGGCGTGATCTTCAGCGGCGGCCTGGATTTGGATCCGCAGCGTTACGGGCAGACGCGGCATCCCAAGGCCGAGCTGATGCACGAACGGCGCGACCGTTTTGAGTTGGCGCTTTTTCGGCGCGCCGACGAGCTGCGTCTGCCGATTCTGGCGATCTGCCTGGGTTACCAGGTGGCGCACGTGGCCCGCGGCGGACGGCTGATTCAGCACCTCGACGATGTGCCGCGCACGCCCGCCATCGCGCACCATCTGCCGCACGGACAGGCCTTTCATGAAGTCACGCTGGCGCCCGGCTCACGCCTGGCGCAGCTTATTGGCACCACGCGGCTGGAAGTGAATAGCAGGCATCATCAGGCCGTAGACCCCGATTATCCCGGCCGCGGGTTGCGCCCCGTGGCGTTTGCGCCGGACGGTGTGCTGGAGGGCGCCGAGGACTGTGAGAACCAGTACTTGCTGGCCGTGCAGTGGCATCCTGAGGACCTGATTGACCGGCGCGAACATCTGTGTTTGTTTGCGGACCTTGTAGAGCGCGCTGCCGAGAAGCGCTCAAGCTGAAAACCGCGTTACCGCTCAATTTGTATTGAATCCGCCCCGGTGATTAGCTAAGATCAACCCCCGTACGTTTGGGGCGACCAGGGAGGGTTCCGACTCAACCCGGACCGTTGAACCGGCACGGCTTGAAAACCGTGCGAGGCGCAATCGGCGCGCATTCCGCCGCGGAGCGGAATGTGCGGCCGTATGCGCGCAGAGTGAAGGTTAGCTTGAGGAGGCGTTAGATGCGTTCGTTTTGTTCAGCACTATTGTTTTTGAGCTGTTTGGGCCTGCCGCTCGCGCCAGGCGACGTGATCGTGTACTACACACAGGATGCCGGAGGGGCGAACCCGTCGCCTTTGAACGGGCTCGCGGCGCAGGCCCTGTTCGACATTGATGGCAAACATCTGTCCATCCTGCTGAAAAACACCAGCACCGGCGTACCGGCCGGGTTCGATGCCGCATCCTCGCTGCTGGTCTCGCTGGGCATGAATCTACCGGGGGCGGATATTCTCAGCGGTGATGCGGCAGTCATAGGGCCGGACGCCAAGGGCCTCGGGGCGTGGTCCGATCGCACGGCCGGCGCCAGCGTCGGCGAGGAGTGGCTTTGGACGAACGATTACGGTGGCGACCTGATGGAAGGCTGGCGGCACGTGCTGAGCACCAGCCAGGGTCAGGGCGGCGGGACCGTGACACGCTTCGATGGCAACAGCGGCACGGTGGATGGCCCATTCGGCGGCATCGCGGCCGCTCCAGCGATCCTGTCAATTCCGCCCAACAGACCAGCGGTCAGCGACGCGATTCTGTTCGAACTATGCCGCGTTTTGAGCCGCGTTTTTTAACCCTCGCTCCGCCGGCGCTGGCCGGGGTAGCCGCCTGAGCAGGTTCGGTGCTTCCGCCCGCGCCGGTTGACGCCGGGCACGCGAACAATTAGCGTGCGGTGCTGGTCGCGAGGCATGAAACGCCACCAACTGATACAGACTGTTCAGCGCTACGCGCAGCTCACACTCCGGCAACTGGCTGAACGCCTGCCGGCTGAGGCGGCTGCCCGGCCGCGCTGCCCGGTCACCCGTTACCTGCTCGGCTGCTGCTGCCTGGACCAGGGTCGCGCCGCGCTGGGTGTGCGGCACCTGATGGTGGCGTATCACGCAGAACCGCGGCTTGAATCGGCCGCTTTGCTGGTTTTTGCCGGACTTAGCTGGGTTGGCCAGCGGGAAGCGGCTTTGCTGCCGGTGCTGCTGGCGACCTGGGACGAATTCCGCCGCCCGCAGTTCGACCGCACCTGGCCGGAACGTCTGCTGCTGGACGCCTTCGCCGCGCCCGAGCCGGGGCTGGGGCAGGCGCCGCTGTTGGCGCGGCGGCTATGGCGCTTGCCGCTGACGACGCTGCGCGATCAGATTCGCGAGGCGATGCCGTCGCCGGCGGCTGCCCTGTACCCGCTGCTGGCGGTGCCGGTCTGATGAGCCGTGCCCGAACCGTAGCGCCGGCCCCCCGTGGCCGACGTAACCGGCCGGATGCTCCACGCCGCTTGGCAGCGGCGTAAGAGGAGCGACCAGTTAGATAGGACGAGTAGAGTGCCCGAATGCTGCTCTCAGTTGTGATCCCCGTCTACAACGAGAAGAAGACGTTGTTCGAGATCATCCGCCGCGTGCTGGAATCGCCGATCGACCTGGAGCGCGAGTTGGTGATAGTGGACGATTGCTCAACCGACGGCACGCGCGATCTGTACCCGCAACTGGAGCAGAAATTCCCGAACGGGCGTTTTCGCGTGGTGCTGCAGCCGGTCAACCAGGGCAAGGGGGCGGCCCTGCGCGCCGGATTCAAGGAAGCGACGGGCGACATCATCCTGATCCAGGACGCGGACCTCGAGTACGACCCGAACGACTACCCCAAGCTGCTGGCGCCGATTCTGAAGGACAAGGCAGACGTGGTTTACGGCTCGCGCTTCGTCGGCGGCGAGGAGCACCGCGTCCTGTACTTCTGGCACCTGGTCGGCAACCGCTTCCTGACCTTGCTCAGCAACGTCTTCACCAACCTGAACCTGACCGACATGGAGACCTGCTACAAGGTCTTTCGCGCACCGGTGATCAAGAACATGACCCTGCGCTGCAACCGCTTCGG
>ERZ795050.5472-NODE-5472-length-10824-cov-4.621413_pt1 | contig 10824 bp, 8 predicted proteins | sample MGYA00375134_ERZ795050 | MGnify/ENA primary metagenome ERZ795050 (study PRJEB30179, sample SAMN05720221) | activated sludge metagenome | isolation source: Anaerobic digester | place: Japan | collected 2015-05-26 ... | reverse complement strand
CAGTTGCCAAGGAGACGGATTTTACCCCGGAACCGGATAGGGTAAGGTTTCCGTAAGAAGCATTAAAGACTGTCTGGTCACCTGACAAACCGTAATTCACTGTTGAATTATCCTCAAATATTTTTCCGCCCGCGAATATGGTAACCGAGTTTACGTTATGATTGAGTATTCCGCCGTTATATATTTTAAAATCAGAGTTTGCCGAAAACGAGACCGGATATTGTTCGGTAAGGATGCCTCCGTTCTGTATTTCTACCACTGAGCGGGAACCGCTTACTGACCAGCCGGAGGCTGTTGCCGTCATGTTATGGCCGTTTTGAATTATAAATTTTTGTCCGGGTGTTGAGAAGTCGGCCGGGTTGTATCCGTCGGAGGTTCTCCAGTTTGTCAACAGGGCGGGGTCGCCCGAGGTCTGGGAATAGAAAACAGGTGGAGCGTATGAGATTATTATTTGTCCGCCGGCGCCGTTTCCTCCTGCCACATTACCTTCGCCTGATCCGCCTCCGCCTCCGCCAGGCAGACTTCCCGCAAGGCCGGCCCCTGTTCCGCCATCGCCTCCTTTGCCTCCGCCTGAAGGAGCTGCTGCGGCAGTCACTGTTGCCCATGGGTCAGGTCCGGATACTCCGTCGGATGCTGTGCCTGCCGATGAGCCTCCCGGCCCGCCTCTGCCTGTATTACTATTTCTTCCTCTCCCTCCATTGCCGCCGCTGTATTTAACATCTCCCACCGAGGCAGCTGCTGATCCGCCTGCTCCGCCTGCTCCGGGCAATCCGCCCGTGACCCTTAATCCTCCGCTTCCGCCTTTTGCCATAACCGTAGCAGCCGATCCGAACCAGGTATCGCCGCCGGCTGTTCCGTCAGAGCCGGAAGCACCTGTACCGCCGGCTCCTATTACATATGAATAACTTGTACCGGGTACTACAGAGAGTGTTCTTCGGCTGTATGCCCCTCCTCCTCCGCCGCCGCCGCCATCAGCGTTAGAATTGTTTCCGCCACCGGCGCCTCCGCCGCCCCAGCATTCAACTGTTATTGATGTCACGCCGGCCGGGACGGTAAAAGTTCCGCTGGAAGTGAATCTCTGACTGGGTGTCCATGAAACTACCACCAGTCCCTGAGCTCCGCTGCCGCCGGTACGGTTTGTATTGTTATTGACGTATGCTCCGCTGCCGCCGCCGCCATAAATAAAGCCTGCTGATCCATTACCTCCCGTTGTCCTGCCTGTGGCGCCGTTACCGCCATATTCGGCTGTACCTGTACCTGCGGTTGTTCCGGAGGCATTTCCTCCGGCACCTCCCGAGCCTGCGCCTCCTCCGCCGCCGCCGCTGGCTGTGGTGGTTCCGTTAGCGCCGCTGCCACCAGGAAAAACCACGTCACCGATGCTTGCCGCAGCTGAACCGGTCCCGCCTGCTGCGGTACCGCCGTTTGGTGCTGCACCTCCGGCGCCTCCCTGAGCATAAACCAGTGAAGGATCTCCGAACCACGAAGGCGCTCCTGTTGCCCCTGCCGACTGTGCACCCGCTGTTACTCCTCCAACCGTGACGGTATAGATTTCTCCTTCGTTTACACTGATCGTCTTCCTTGCATAGGCACCCCCTGCACCGCCACCGCCTCCCCGGGACCTGTTTGCAGTTGTGCCTCCCCCCGCTCCACCGGCACCCCAGCACTCCACAACAATGGAAGTCACCCCGGCGGGTACGGTAAAAGTTCCGCTGGAGGTGAAAGTCTGGCTTTGCCCGGAAAGATCAACGAGTAAACCGGATAAAATAACTGAGAGAAATGATATTTTATATATTCTGAGAACCAAATGATATTAGTTATGTAACCCGCCGTCCTGTTATTGTGATAAAATGTTTTTTATTGTTTCAGCCGCAATTCGGCTTCAGCAAATTTCTGTGGTTTTGTATCCGAAGGAGCCGAATATGTAACCTTCAGGGTACCGGATGAAAAATCCACTCCCTGGGTTTTATTTAGGATAAGCCTGAAATGCCTGACGGTATTTGGGGTATAAACGGCAAGACCATTTGCTATGCCCACTCTTGTTATTCTTCCATCAGGAGAAAGATGATCAACGGTTAAATCTCCGTATACAGATGCATTACCTGTCCTGTTGAAAGTCATGCTGAGTATGAATTGTCCGTTCTGGTCGGTATCAAGCGACAGGTTTGTGATTTCGGTTTTTGCCGTCAGTTCTCCAACCCTTATTATAACCGGGATTGTAATGCCAAAAACCGGGGTAAGACGTACCGATATTGAGGTTGTATCTCTTTTTTCTTCCTTTTCGCCGGCCGGATTAATTTCGGGCACTGCCCTGAAGTAAAAATGCGACCTGTATTCACCGGTCTCAAGTTCGCCCGAACGAATCAGTTGCACTTTAACCACCTGCGATTCATTAGGACCCAGCGTCACGGAACGAGGGAAAAACCTGATGAAGCGGTCGGCAAACTTCTGTCCGGGATCTGGCTCTGTTATCTCCTCAAAACCGCCGTTCTCAGTCATCCTTATCTGGATGATTGAAATAGCATAGGTAGCGCTGGTCTGGCCAGTGTTGGCCAGATTAAGGTCGAATGACCGTTTATTCCCTTCAAAAACCACCCTTCTGGGTGTAATCAGAAGGTTGCCCTGTGCCAATACCACCGGACCTGTCAGGAGAAAACAGGCAAGAATAAATAAAAATATTTTTTCGCCGGACTGCTGTCTGCCGGAAAACCTGAATAAATGCATTAACATGCTATCTTATATTTAATTAAACTCAGTTAAAGTCGAAAGTAATGTTGAAAGTACCCGTATATATACCTACAGGGTTATCAACCAGTGTTCCGACTTTCAGCGTTGCACCCACATAAACCATCTGAAACCCGTTCTTTAACATTCCCGTTCCGTTACCTGCCGGGGGATATGATATAAAGTTATCGACCAGCATGGTTCTTGAACCGGAGTTATGGTTAAGTATCACGGGGTTCACGGGAAGGGAAACAGAAAAAGCTGCATCGGCATCGCCGCTAACATAAAATGATGCCGTGCTGTGAAGTCCTGATCCGGCAAAAACACTTCCCGTTACGGAAATGGTGTTCTGGGGTGTAATAATTATTTCCCCTCCCTGTGGTCCGGGTGAAAACTTTCCGAAATTCAGCTGTGAAACCTCGCTTGCCGAGAAAACAGGTATGACTTCGGCAAATATGTGTGCCGTTACGCTGGCTGATGCCAGCGGCTGGGCAGCAGATTCACAAACTGCAGATAATGCCAACAGAAGGCTTAAAGCCGGTATATAAACCCTGGTCATTATCCGTCATTAATTTATTTTAGTTATAATTTACCGTAACGGTAAATGGCGTACCTGAAACATATGTTCCTGCAGCCTGGCTGGCTGCAACGTTAAGGGTTGCTCCCACATTCAGGGTCTGGTTTCCGCTGCCGTCGAGGGTGCCGGTTGCATTTGGGTTGCTGGTCCATGTATCAACGGTCATGTTATTAGCACCTGATGTAATGGTGGTTGCCCCCGAAGGAAGAGTTATGGAATAGGTTGCATTGGCCTGACCGGAAACGCTGAATACAGCCTGCGATACTGTACCGGCTGATGCAGGAAGAGTAACGCCTCCCGTGGCCGAACGTGTGCCGGCAGGTGTAAGAACAACAGTACCGGGGGTTGCATTAACGGCAACATTACCGAAATTCATGTCGGTTGTTTTACTGATTGCAATAGGCGTAATAATGGTCGCTGTGGCTGTGGCTGTCGCACTGGCCTGTGAAAAAGCATTCAGTGAAAACGCAGCAAAAAGAGTTGCTGCAGCAAGAAATTTTGAAATCTGTTTCATTCTTATTTTAATGTTTAGGTTAATTGTTAAAAAATTTTGCCAAAAATAAGTTTTTAAGTTTTCCGCAAATGCGAAAATGTTAATTTTTATAAAAAAAGGCATTAAAAGATTTCGGGTTCTGTTAATTAATTAACAAATCCGGACATTTATCAACAATCCTGAATAGTTTAGTTCGTCTAAAGATTAAGATTGAAGGCAGCGAAGCTGCAGAAAAAGTTTTAATAAACCATTATATATTTCTGAAGTACCGAATTGAGTTTCTCCCTGCTGAAAGGTTTCGAAATGTACTCATTGCATCCGGCCTCGATGGCTTTCTCCCTGTCTTCAGGAAATGCATAGGCCGTCTGGGCAATTACCGGCACGAGAGGGTTAATCTCGTGTATCTTCCTGGTGGCTACCAGTCCGTCCATTACCGGCATCTTAATATCCATCAGAACGATTCTTACATCCTGGTTCTTCTTAAATAAGTCTATTGCCTCCTGTCCGTTTCTGGCACGCAGAATGCTGTATCCATAATTGCTGAGCAATGCCTCCAGAAAAAGATAATTGGACTCCTCATCCTCCGCAACTATGATTTTGACGCTTTTCATCTTCTTGATCTTCCCTTTCTCAGGTTCGGATGGAGAAGGATTACCGGCCGGCCTTGTATCTTTCACCGGGATGCTTACCACAAATGTGGAGCCTTTCCCGGGTTCGGAAAAAAGGGAGATTTCCCCGTCCATAAGAGTGACCCATGCTTTTGATATTGCAAGACCAAGCCCCGTTCCGCCATATTTTCTTGTCGCTGATTTGTCAACCTGGTAAAATCTTTCAAATATTTTTGAATGTTCACTTTCCGGGATTCCTATGCCTGAGTCCGATACTTCGATCTTTAATAAATTCTTATCGCGTATACACCGGAGTATTACAAAACCTGACCATGTGAATTTAAATGCATTGCTGAGAAGATTGTTGATTACCTGATATAGTTTGGTTTCGTCAACAAGAATTGTCTCGTTGCATAGTGATTGATTTTCTTTCTTAAGAACAAACTCCAGTCCTTTCCGGTCGGCCTCGGGTTTATATTGTTCATAAAGGCTTTCAATAAGCCTGCAGGGATTTGCATACGATTCGCGCAGCGATAACTGGCCTGTCTCTATTTGCGATATATTCAGAACATCCTCAATTATTGAGAGCAGCTGATTATTACTCTGCAGAATTATGTCCATATAGTTTTTCCTTTCATCATCGTTGAGAGACTTGTTGTCGAGGAATGAGGAGAAACCCACAATTGCGTTTAGAGGAGTTCTTATTTCATGGGAGATATTTTGTAGAAATGCCGTTTTAAGCCTGTCGCTCTCCTCGGCTTTGTTTTTCTCATTTGTAAGCCTTTCAACCAGTAAGGCATTCTCGAGTGATAATGAGGCGATATTGGACAATGTCTGGCCGAGAGATATTTCAATCGGGGTAAATTTATGGAACACACCTGTTGTGCCCAGGTTAAGAACACCACGAAGACTCCCGGGCGAGGAGAGGGGAAAGTAAATCAGGGATTTAATGTCCATCCTGTCCACTATTATCTTCTCCTGGGGCGTAAGCTGCTCCGAAGCTATATCTTCAGCAACAACCGGCTTGCCCGTTTCGATAGCTTTTCTGATGTGCAGGTGTTCTTTGATGTCAGCCACCCTGAATATTTCAGGATAATCATCCGGAAGCGGCGGAATTGTTGCTTCAAGATAGAGTTTTTCACCCGAAAGTGTATAGATTGCTCCGGCGTTGCCGTCGATCAGATCAAGTGCGCCCTTAATGATTTTATTAAGGATTGTTTTTTTATCCAGAGATTCGAAAAGGCCGAGACTGATATTGAGCAACTGGTTTAATTCCTCGTTTCTTCTCTTGAGCTCAGCTTCAATTTTCTTTCTGTAAGTGATATCCTGAATAATCCCGAAGACGACTTTTTCTTCCGGTTTGTATTCAGCAACGGAATAAATATCCAGGACTTCGCCTGTTGCCTGGTTTCTGATTTTGAACTCGATGTTATATGGCTTTATGCCTTTAATAAGGTTCTGTAGTTCCTCATCCAGGGCGGCGCGGTATTCGGGTAAAGGTATATCTTTTATATCCTCATATCTGAGCAGTTGGTTTGAAAGACCATAAAGTTTAATAGCCCCTTCAGAACCGTAAATCATTCCGGTTCTGAGGTTAAGTTCCCAGTTTCCTGTGCCGGAAACAAGTTCAGCCCTTCTAAGCCTCATCTCGCTGTTCTTTACAGCCTCATCTGCCCTGACTTTATCGGTTATATCCCTGATTGTCCCTGTTATACGGCGCGAATTAAGGTTAAGCCTGGCGCCAACCTCAAGATATTTGTTTTTGTACCGGACAATAAAAGGCTCAACATTCGTACCTTTTATAATAAGTTCCAGCAGAGGTCTTACAACTGAATTTTGTTTTTCATCAAGGAGGCGGGCAGCCAGCTCAAGAATACTTTTCTTCTCAATATCCTCTCTCTTTACATCAAGAATTTCAATAAGCGCATCATTGACGGATATTACTTTCCCTGTAAGGGATGTATAGGCAAGGCCGTCTGAAACAGTGTTGAAGATATCCCTGAAATCATTGCCGGCCCGGTTATAGTTTTCCTCTGCGATCCGTAGTTCGGCCAGCTCGCTTTCCAACTTTTTGATTCTTTCCTTAAGCTTCTGTATATCAGGAATATCAACTGCTTCTGCAGTTTTGTTTTTTTTCTTTTTTCCAAGCATACCTGTATGAATGGGATTAACCTGAGTATTGAAACATCACTCAAATATAATTAATTATAATAAATTGCTGATCAGGTTAATGCCAAAAAGAGCAGAAATGAGGAAAGCAAGTTATTCAGGGGAGATCATTTTCCCCCTTCACATATCCGAAATTGGCCAGGATGCCGCCGTCGACGTACAGTATATGACCGTTTACGAAGTTGCTGGCTTTTGAAGCGAGGAAGAGTGCCGCATATGCCACATCTTCAGGTTCACCCCACCGGCCTGCCGGGGTGCGGGTCATAACAAGGTCGTTAAACGGATGATTTCCCTCCCTGATAGGTGCAGTCTGGGCAGTGGCAATGTATCCGGGTCCGATGCCGTTAACCTGGATATTGTATTTTGCCCATTCGCACGTCATGGTTTGGGTCAGAAGTTTCAGCCCTCCTTTTGCGGATGCATATGCCGCAACGGTATTTCTTCCGTAAACGCTCATCATTGAGCACATGTTTATGATTTTTCCCGCACGTTTCCTTATCATATTAGGGACGACCCGTTTCGTAACTATAAGCGGTCCCACGAGGTCCACGTCGAGCACAGTCCTGAAGTCAGACACGGCCATTTCAAGAATCGGTATTCTTTTTATTATTCCGGCATTGTTAACAAGGATGTCCACCTCCCCCACATTCTGTTCTATTTCAGTGATACCTCTGTTTGTATCAGCCTCATTGGTTACATCAAACTGCAGGGTGTAGACTTCAAGTCCCTCCTTCTGAAATTCCCCTTTGCAGATTTCAAGTTTCTCCCTGCTCAGGTCATTTACGCAAACGTTTGCCCCAGCCCGGGCAAGCAGTATTCCTGTTGCCAGGCCTATCCCGTGAGTACCTCCGGTAACAAGGGCAACTTTTCCGGTAAGGTCGAATAAGTCCTTCATAATCAAATGCCTGTTTTATTACTTTAATGTATCAGGATATCTGACATCCATATCGCCGTAATCGAGATTTTCTCCTGCCATACCCCATATGAACGTATAGTTTGAAGTACCAGCAGCGCTGTGGATGCTCCAGGAAGGAGAAAGCACGGCCTGTTCATTTTTCATCCAGATATGCCGTGTTTCATCTGGATCACCCATAAAATGGCAAATTCCCTCTTTTTCGGGAACTTCAAAATAAAAATAAGCCTCCATTCTCCTTGCATGCGTATGAACAGGCATTGTGTTCCAGACGCTGCCGGGTTTAAGTTCCGTCATTCCCATCTGAAGCTGACAGGTTTCAAGTACACTGTTTACAATCAGTTTATTCACAGTTCTGTGGTTCGACTGTTCTGGTGACCCAAGGACAACAACCTCGGCCTCCTTAACGGTTATCTTACGGCAGGGATATTCGTGATGTGCAGGTGCCGAATTAATGTAAAGTCTGGCAGGATTTCCGGGAGTAACTGAACGAAATTCAACGTTTTCGGTGCCTTTGCCAAGGTAAAGAGCTTCCTTATAATCAAGGGTAAAGACTCCCCTGCTGGTTGATATTTCGGCTTTACCTCCCGCGTTAATTATTCCAAGCTCGCGCCTTGCAAGAAAATTCTCCGCCTTAAGTTCATTGAAAGGTTCAAGTTTGAGTGTTTTGCCGCCGGGCATTGCACCTCCGACAATAAATCTGTCGTACATTGAATACACAAGAATTATTTCATCCTTTTCAAAGAGCCTTTCAATTAAAAATTCTTTTCTGATTTTTTCGGTGTCATAACACTTAAAATCACCAGGATGAACTGCATAGCGCATTTCTGTTTTCATTGGAATAATTTATATGTTTTTAAATACAGGTTCATTAAAAATACCATTTTCTCAATCCATATTTTTGCGAAATATAGTATATTTTATATTTTCGTGTTCGTTAACGTAAATATATTTCATTAATTTCACACGGAAAAATTTTTTGGAAAAATGCCTGATTTTATTCATCCCGATTTTCTGCTGACCAATAAAACAGCAAAAAGATTATATCACGAATATTCTGAGAACCTGCCGATTATCGATTTTCACTGCCATCTTTCGCCGCAGATGATAGCCTCCGACAGGCAGTTTGAGAATCTTGCTCAGATATGGCTTGAAGGAGATCATTATAAATGGCGTGCCATGAGGACTAACGGCATTCCGGAGAAATATTGCACGGGAGATGCACCTCCGGAAGAGAAGTTCGGCAAGTGGGCGGAAACGGTCCCGTATACTGCCGGCAATCCACTGTACCACTGGACGCATCTTGAGCTCGCAAGATATTTCGGGATATTTGATCTGCTTTCTCCCTCAACCGCACCAAAAATATATAGCGAAGCCAATGCAATGCTCAAGGGCAGGGACTTCACCACCAGGTCGCTCATTAAAAAAATGAACGTTGAACTGATATGCACCACCGACGACCCTGTCGACTCCCTCGAATTTCACAGACAGTTGAAGGCGGATTTTGATGTAAAAGTGCTGCCGACATGGAGACCTGACGCCGTGATTAAAATCGAGGACAATGCAAAATGGAGGGAGTACGTGGAAAAGCTGGGAGTGAGTGCAAACCTGAGCATAAAAAATTTCAGCGATCTTATAAGTGCCCTCGAAAAGAGGCACGGTTTCTTCCACGAAAACGGGTGCAGGCAGTCTGATCACGGGCTGGACAGGTTTTATTATTCCGCATATGACAGTTCTGAAGTGGAGAATATAACCAGAAAAATGCTCGGCGGCAAACCACTAAACGAAGGAGATCCCGAGAAATTCAGATGTGCCGTTATGTATGAACTCTGCTGCATGAATCATCGAAGGGGCTGGACACAGCAGTTTCACGTGGGGGCCATGAGAAACAATAACCTGAGAATGTTCAGAATGCTCGGACCCGACACCGGTTTCGACTCCATTGCCCCGCCACAGGATGCACTGAAAATGTCACGCTTCCTGAGTATGCTTGATGAAAGGGACCAACTGGCAAAAACCATCCTTTATAATCTTAACCCCGCCGATAATGAGGTTATGATAACTATGGCCGGCAATTTCAACGACGGAACTGTCCCTGTAAAGGTTCAGTATGGGCCTGCCTGGTGGTTTCTCGATCAGAAAGCAGGTATGGAAAAACACCTCAGGGATTTATCGTCACTCGGACTCCTCCCAAGGTTCATCGGAATGGTGACAGACTCAAGAAGCTTTATGTCGTACCCGAGGCACGAATATTTCAGGCGACTGGTATGTAATTACGTAGGCGAGGAAGTGGAAAAAGGACTGATGCCATCTGATGAAAGCCTGCTAAGGATGATCGTTGAAGGTATCAGTTACCGCAACGCAAAAGAGCAGCTCGGCTATTGAAAAAAATGTTTTAAACCAAACCTAAAAAAAATATGCTGAATCTTAAAGATAAAGTCGCAGTTATTACAGGGGGAGCCGGCATAATATGCTCCAGCATGGCCAAAGCCCTTGCATCGCAGGGAGTAAAGACAGCCATTCTCGACCTTAATAAGGAGGCAGCAGAGAAAGTGGCTGCGGAAATAAAAAACGAATTCAATGTTGCGTCAATAGGAGTCTCTGCAAGCGTACTTGATAAAAACTCCCTCGAAGCAGCCAGGGAAAAGATAGTTTCCGCGCTGGGAACACCAGATATTCTTGTGAACGGTGCCGGAGGAAATTCACCTGCCGCAACAACAAAACTGGAATGGATACCGGAGTCAGGTGCCGGGAATCCGGAAGATACCTTTTTTGGCCTTAAGCTGGAAGGTTTTGATAAGGTTTTCGACCTTAATTTCAAGGGAACTCTCCTGCCTACCATGGTTTTCGGTAAGGATATGATTAATAAGAAATCGGGCGTCATTATAAATATATCCTCCATGAACTCCTACCGCCCGCTTACAAAAATCCCTGCATACTCTGCATCCAAGGCTGCCATCAACAATTTCACACAATGGCTCGCCGTCCATTTCGCAAAAACAGGTGTAAGAGTGAATGCCATTGCTCCGGGTTTCCTGCTTACCAGCCAGAACCGCTTCCTGCTTATTGATGAAAACACGGGTGATCTTACCCCGAGAGGAAAAAAGATAATAAACGGAACCCCCATGGGCAGATACTGCATGCCTGAAGAACTTAACGGAACATTGTTGTTCCTCGCTTCGGAAATGTCATCCTTTATCACAGGTATTGTGATCCCTGTCGATGGAGGTTTCAGTGCATACAGCGGAGTATAGTAACAAGGCGAAAGGAGAAAGGAGAAAGGAGAAAGGAGAAAGTTGAGTAAAACGAAACCCTGACCGGAGTGTCAGGGGAGAAAGTTGAG
>ERZ795050.5471-NODE-5471-length-10829-cov-3.857991_pt1 | contig 10829 bp, 7 predicted proteins | sample MGYA00375134_ERZ795050 | MGnify/ENA primary metagenome ERZ795050 (study PRJEB30179, sample SAMN05720221) | activated sludge metagenome | isolation source: Anaerobic digester | place: Japan | collected 2015-05-26 ... | reverse complement strand
CGGCCATTTGACCACCTATGAGATGGATGCGGGTCGGGCGGCGCAGGCGCGCGCGAATTTTCAGCGGGCGGGCGTGAGCGAACGGGTGACGCTTGTCGAGGGAGATGCGCACGAGCAGGTGACGAGTTTCAAGGGATCGGTCGATTTCGTCTTTATCGACGCCGACAAGCAGGGATACTTGGATTACTTCAACAAAATGCTGCCTTTGCTCCGGCCGGGCGGGATGATCGTGGCACACAACATGACGCCGCGCATGGCTGATCCGCGCTACGTGCTGGCGATCACGACAAACGCTGCATTGGAGACGGTCTTCATCAACAAAGAGGGCTCGGGTATCGGCCTCACGATCAAAAAGCGCTGATGCATCGTTTCGGGCGTCGCAGCCGACAGGAGAGCATGAAGGATGACAACGTTCTGGATCGCATTCGGTTTGACGTTGTTTGCCGGCTTGGCGACCGGTATCGGCAGCATGATCGCTTTCATGGCGCGGCGAACCGACTACCGCTTCTTGTCGATTGCGACCGGCTTTTCGGCCGGCGTGATGCTCTACGTCTCCTTTGTGGAGATTTTCTACAAGGGCGTTGGCGCGCTGACGGAGCGCTTCGGCGACCCTTTGGGCCACTGGATCAATGCGCTCTCGTTCTTCGGCGGCATGCTGCTCATCGGCGTGATCGACAATTTGATACCTTCCGCCGAGAACCCGCATGAGACGCACGCCGAGAGCGAGACCCGTCCCCTGCACGACCGCTCCGGCCGTCCCGCCGCCTCCGCGCCGACGCAGGTATGCCCTGAACGCGGCTTGCACGACCACGTGGAGCACGGCAAGAAGCTGATGCGCATGGGGCTATTTACCGCGCTGGCGATCACGATTCATAACTTCCCCGAGGGGCTGGCGACCTTTCTGGCGGCGCTGCAGGATCCGAATCTCGGCGTCGCGATCGCGGTGGCGGTCGCGCTGCACAACATCCCTGAAGGCATCAGCGTGTCGGTGCCGATCTATTATGCCACCGGCGACCGCCGCAAGGCCTTCCTCTATTCCCTGCTCAGCGGGCTTGCCGAGCCGGTGGGCGCGGCGATCGCCTATCTGGGTCTGCGGTTGTTCATGGGCGGCGCGAACGGTCTGATCCCGCCCGAAGTGATGGGCGTGCTCTTCGGGGGCGTGGCGGGCATCATGGTCTACATCAGTCTGGACGAACTGTTGCCCACGAGCCGCGCGTACGGAAAAGGGCACGACAGCCTCTTCGGCCTGGTCGGCGGCATGGCGGTGATGGCGCTAAGCCTGCTGCTGATGCGTTGAGCGGGCGCCGTCCCGCGATTCACGCGCAGGCGCCGGCGCACGCTCCTCGCTCCGCCCGGCGAACCGCCGGTTACCCGCCTTGACGGACTCGCGAGCCGTTTCGCGCGTAATTTAGCTGAAACTAACTTTGGGCTTGCAATGCGTTGCGGACGCCATTAACATAAAACGCCTTTGAAAAAGAGTAGGAGGGGCCGATGCGGCTTCATGAAGTGACGCCGGGACAGACGGTCGAAATCAAAGGCTATCATGCGGGGTGTTCGATGTATCGTGCCAAGCTTCTGGCGCTGGGCCTGACGCGCGGCACGAGGATTCGGTTGGTCAATGTGGCCCCGCTGGGTGATCCGGTCGAATTGGAAGTGCGCGGCTTCAGCCTGTCGCTGCGAAAGGACGAGGCCGCCGTGTTGGACGTTGTGAAGGTCTGAGCGCGCGTTCGGCAATGACGTGCGGCGGCGGCGAAAAGGGGTGACGGTGAGCAAGGTTTTCCAAATCGGGCTGGTTGGAAATCCGAATTCGGGCAAGACGACGGTGTTCAACGGGCTAACCGGCGCGCGCCAACGGATTGGCAACTGGCCCGGCGTGACGGTCGAAAAGAAAGAGGGCGAATTGCGGTTGCCCGGCGGCGGCGAGGTGACGCTGGTGGACTTGCCGGGCGTCTACTCGCTGACCGCCGCGAGTGAAGACGAGCGCGTGACGCTGTCGTACGTCATGAGCGGCGACGCCGACCTGTTCATCAACGTCGTGGACGCGACCAATCTGGAGCGCAACCTCTACTTGACGATGTTGCTCTTGGAGCTGAAAGTGCCCGTAGTCGTCGTCGTGACGATGATGGATCTGGCCCAAGCGAGGAAGATCGCCATCGATGTCGGGCATCTCGAGCGCCATCTCGGCTGCCCAGTCATCGGCGTGAATGCGTTGTGCAAGGCCGATATCCAGACGCTCCTGCGGAAACTGGAGGCTTCGGTGGCGCGCCCGATCCAGTCATCCTTCCATGTCGAGTATCCGAACGAGATTGAACGCGAGATTGAGGTGCTCGAAGCGGGCGGTGTTCATACGGCACAGGCCTTGGCCGTACCGGTGCGCTGGGTGGCGATCAGGCTGCTCGAAGGCGATCCGTTGGTGGCGAGGAAGGCCGCCGAACTAAAGGACCTTTCGTCCGTGATCGCGCCGGAGTCGACCCGCCGTATCGAACAGGTGCTCAAGGAGACGCCGGACGTCCTCCTGGCGGAGGCGCGCTACGGTTTGATTCAGGGACTCTGCCGCGACGTGGTACACCGTACCGACATCAAAGAGCACTTCACGGCCAAGGCGGACAAGGTCATTCTGAACCGTTTTCTCGGGATACCCTTTTTCCTATTGGTGATGTACGCGGTGTTCTGGGTGACGCAAACCGTGGGCGGCGCATTTATCGACTTCTTCGACATCGCGGGCGGCACACTTTTCGTGGAAGGTACCCAGACGCTGCTCGCGAAGCTGTCCGCGCCGGGATGGCTGGTCGCGCTGCTCGCCGGAGGCATCGGCGCGGGACTCCAGACGGTGTCGACCTTCATCCCGCCGATTTTCTTCATGTTCTTCTGCCTGTCGCTGCTGGAGGATTCCGGATATATGGCGCGCGCGGCCTTCGTGATGGACAGGCTCATGCGCTGGCTGGGGCTGCCCGGCAAGTCGTTCGTGCCGATGCTGGTCGGGTTTGGGTGCTCGGTTCCGGCAATCATGGCCACGCGGACGCTTGAAAGCAGGCGCGACCGCCTCCTGACCGTCTTCATGGTACCCTTCATGTCATGCGGCGCCAAGCTTCCCGTCTACGTGGCGTTTGGCGCGGCATTCTTTCAAGAACAACCGGGGCGCATGGTCTTCTGGATCTACCTCAGCGGCATCGCGCTCGCGATCATGACCGGCTTGACGCTGAAGCGGACGCTTTTTCAAGGCGAACCCTCGCACTTCATCATGGAACTGCCGCCGTACCACCTGCCGCGACTCAAGCACATCCTGTTGCACACGTGGGACAGGCTCAAGGTCTTTCTGTTTCGCGCGGGACAGGTCATCGTGCCGATGGTCCTTCTGCTGGGTTTCCTCAACTCGGTCGGGCGCGACGGCACCTTCGGCAATGAGGATTCCGAGAATTCGCTGCTCTGTACCGTCGGCACGGCGATCACGCCGGTTTTCGAGCCCATGGGCATCGACAAGGACAACTGGCCGGCCTCGGTCGCGCTTTTCACCGGGCTCTTCGCCAAAGAGGCCGTAATCGGCACCCTGACCTCGCTCTACGGACAGATGTCGGGCGCCGCCGGAGCAAAGGAGGTCGAGGCGAAGGAGGCGAAAGCCTACAACCTCTGGGAGGGGCTTGCGGAGGCGTTCTCAACCATTCCGAAGAACCTCGCGCGAGTGGGAAGCGGCCTGTTCGACCCGCTCGGACTCGAAGCGGTTTCCGGCGACGCGGCAATCGCGGCAAAAAAAATCGATCCGGATGTATCCGTTTTCACCGCGATGCGCCAGCGTTTCTCCAAAGGCTCGCACCAGGCCTTCGCCTACCTGCTTTTCGTCCTGCTTTATGTGCCGTGCCTGGCGGCTATGGGTGCGGCGTTCCGCGAATTGGGGCGCTTCTACGGTATTCTATTGGCGATCTATCTGACGGTGCTCGGGTGGAGCGTTGCGACCTTGTACTACCAGTTGACCCTCGGCCATCAGACGCTGTGGGTTCTGATGCCCTGCGTCCTGCTGGCCGCGATGTTCGGCACTTTTTGGGCGATCGGCAAGCGGCGTCGGGCGACTCTGATCTAGCCTGGAGAAAACCGCTCGTCCCGTCGTACCGTCAGTGAACCCCCACACCCCGAACCGCAGGCGAATCGCGCATCCGGCAACCTTCCTTCGCCGTGAGCTTTGTCGAACGCGCTGGGCGCGAACTTCCCGTGATTCGACAGCGTGTGCGGCAACGCTCGCGACAAGATCCTGGGACCGCAGGCGTCCCGCCTGCTCCGGCCCGTTTGTGACAGGCGCCAGGCGCTGCACCGGCAGAACGGTTCGCAACAACGCCCAGACCATGCTGCCCTCTTCCTGCCCTTCGCATCTGTTCGCGACGAATTTCCGTGTAAACAAACCGTGCGTGCGGCCCGTTGGCGACAACCCTTGACGCGGGGTGTCGCCCGGCGGTAGGATACGGTTCACAAGGGAGGGGGGTATGACTCTTCGCATCTGCGCGGCGGCCGCGGCGGTTGGTATGGCTCTGTATGCGGCCGACAGGCCCGTTCGACAAGCTCAGGACGCGCCCAACATCCTCGTGATTCTGGTGGATGACATGGGATACTCGGACATCGGCTGTTACGGCGGCGAGATTTCGACGCCGAACATCGACCGCCTCGCCGCCGCCGGCGTGCGCTTCACCCAGTTCTACAATACCGCGCGGTGCAGCACCACGCGCGCCTCGCTCCTGACCGGCCTCTATCCTCACCAGTCGGGCATGGGCTATCTCGACGGTCTGCGCAAGCCGGAGTCTCAGGGTACGCACGGCCGTCTCCACGACCGCTGCGTCACAATGGCCGAGGTGCTCGGCGCGGCGGGGTACCATACCTCGATCGTCGGCAAGTGGCACCTCGGCCAGCAGAACGGCACGCCGCCGTGGGAACGCGGCTTCCAGCGTACCGCCAGCTCGCAATTCGGCGAGATCTACTTTCCAAGGGAACGTTCTCCGGAGGGCTGCAAACATCTCTATCTCGACGGTCGCAAGGTGCCGACCGATTCGCCGGAGGTCGGCAGCGGCGAATGGTACGGGACCCTGATGTTCACCGACTGGGCGCTGAAGTTCGTGGACGACGCAAAGGCGCAGAACAAGCCCTTTTTTCTCTACTTCGCGCACGGCGCGCCGCACTTTCCGCTCAAGGCGCCGCAAGAGATGATCGCCAAATACCGGGGAAAATACAAGGTCGGCTGGGACCGCCTGCGCGAGGCGCGCCACCAACGGCAGGTCGAGATGGGCCTCGTTGACCCCCACTGGCCGCTCGCGCCGCGGCCGCCGGATGTGCCCGCATGGGACAGCCTCAGCGCGGAGGAACAGGACCGTTTCGACAACATCATGGCCATCTACGCCGCGATGATCGACTGCATCGACCAGAGCGTGGGCCGCATGGTCAGCGGTCTGCGCGAACGCGGTTTGCTCGACAATACGCTGATTCTCTTTCTGAGCGACAACGGCGGCAACGCGGAAGCCGGACCGCGCGGCATTACCGAGGGCGCGCCGCTCGGCGGCCCAGATTCGTGCGTCTTCCTCGGTATGTGCTGGGCGACGCTGAATAACACGCCCTTTCGTCGTTACAAGCACTTCACGCACGAGGGCGGCATTAGCACGCCGCTCATTGTACATTGGCCCGCGGGCCTTCCCGCCGCGCGCGCCGGCACGTTTGAAGGGCAGCCCGGCCATGTGATTGACATCATGGCGACCGTCTGCGATGTGGGCCACGCGTCTTATCCCGCTGAATTCAAGGGACACAAGATTCTGCCGCCGGAGGGCGTCAGTCTACTGCCAGCCTTCCTGGGTCAGCCGCTGCATCGTTCGAAGCCGATCTTTTGGGAGCACGAGGGCAACCGCGCCGTGCGCGAGGGGCCGTGGAAAGCGGTTATGAAATTCAAGGGACAGTGGGAACTGTACAACATCGAGCAGGACCGCACCGAACAGCGCGACCTCGCCGCCGAACAGCCCGAAAAACTACGCGCATTGGCCGAGGCGTGGGAAACATGGGCCGCCGCAAGCTTTGTCGATCCGTGGGAGGGCAATGTCCGCAACGACTGGGGCGAGGAACTGAAGAGCGACCCTGACGCGCCTTATTTGGAGGGCAAGCCCTTCACGGCTTCCGCGACCGTCCAGAGTCCGCGACCGAACGGCGTCGTGTTGGCGCAGGGCGGCAAGGCGTTTGGGTTCGCGCTCTATTTCATCGACGGCCGGCCGGCTTTCGCCTACCGCAACCGCGGCGCGCTGACCACGCTAGTTTCCGAGGAGGCGGTCTCGGGCAGAATCGTTCTGTCAGCGGCGGTCGATGCGAATGCGCTTGCGCTGAGCGTCAATGGAAAGACGGTCGCGCAGGCGAAGTCGCCGGGCCTTCTCGCGCAACAACCCGCGATCGGCCTCTCGGTCGGCTTCGACAGCATCCACCCGGTCGGCGACTACGAGGCGCCGAATCGTTTCAACGGCCGGGTCCTGGAACACAAGGTCAACTGGTGACGCGCAACAACGTTGACCTGCGAAACGCGATTGTCGCGCGTTCGACTAGCGTCTCTCAACCCGCGATAACGACGGCCAATACCTCAAAGCCCGACTGTCCGTCAGCCGCGGGCGGTCTTCTTGCCTTTGCCAGCTCGCTTGGGCTCTGCCGGCTCTTGGAGAGGATAGATGTCGAGGTTCTTCTCCCACGCGGCGAGACGCGCCGCGAGGTCGCGCACCGTGTCGGCTTTGGACGCCTCCGGCGCGAGGTTCTTCAGCTCGCCGGGGTCGGATCGCAGGTCGAAGAGCTGCGTCACGGGGTCGTTCTGATAAGCGACGTACTTGTATTCCGGCGTGCGGATCATGCGCCCCGTGCGGAAGGTTTCGGCGACCAGAAACTCGCGCCAAGGCGCCTGATCGCGGCCTTCCAGAAGCGGCCGCAAACTGAGCCCGCGCGCCTTGGGCAGGCCCTCGATGCCCGCGTAGTCGCAGAGTGTGGGCGCAATGTCGAGACCTGACACGAGATGGCGCGCGTCGCGCCCGCCCGCCTGCACGCGGCCGGGGAAGGCGGCGATAAACGGTACGCGGGCGGCCTCGTCGTAGAGGAACATCTTCGAGGTCAGGCCGTGGCGCGCCAGACCGTCGCCGTGGTCGGCGGTCAGGATCACGAGCGTCTCTTCCGCCAGCCCCGCGTCCTCCAGCGCGTTGAGCACGCGTCCGACCTCGGCGTCGGCCATCTCAACCATGCGGTCATAATTCCACAGGTACCAGCGCCAGTGCTCGGCGGACCAGCGGCTCCGCGGGTGTGCGTCATTGCGGCGGTTGCGCAGCGGCTCCGGTTCGTTCGGGTCGTAGCCATGGTTCGGCGGCAACGGCGGCAGGTCGGCCGGCGGCGGACCGAGGCGCGTGAGCGGCTCGCCGCCCTGATTCTCGAAGACCCAGTAACAACAGTCGTGCGGCTGCAGGAAGCCGACATTGAGGAAAAAGGGTTTGTCGGTCGCCGTGCGCGCGCGCAGGAAGCCTTCGGCGGCGCGCGAAACCGCGCCGTCGGTGACCTCGCCCACGCCCGAGCCGGACGTGAGCGCGCGGAAGCTCTGGGAGAAGGCACGGCCGGTGACGTGCCACTTGCCGGCATAGACCGCGTCGTAGCCGCGCGCCGTGAACCACTGACCCAAGTCGGGCATGGCCGGGTCGAGCGGCCACTGGTCATTCATGATTACGCCGTTCTCGGAGGAGGCGCGGCCCGTGTACCAGCAGGCGCGGGCCGGGCAGCAGACCGGGTTCGCGGAATAGGAGAGGCTGAACGATGTGCCCCGCGCGGCGAGCCGGTCGATATTCGGGGTGCGGACGTGCGCGCAGCCGAAGGCCGATGCCTCTTCCCAGTACCACTGGTCGAGGTGCATGAAAAGCAGATTGGGCGGCCGTTTCCGGGTTACGGCCGGCGCCTGCCGCGCTGTCAGGATCAGGCCGAGACCGGCCGCGCCGGATGTCGCGAGGAAGGTGCGTCGATTGACGGTGCAGGCACTCACGCGGCGCCTCCTCTCTTGGTCTCGTCGAGGAGGTAGGCGCGCCGGTCCCCGGCGGCGAGTATGACGCGGTGCTGCGCGTCCACCCACCAACGCCATGGCAGCATGCCGCGTCCCGTTTGCTCGAAAACGTGCAGCGCGAGAGGCTGTCCGTTCAGTTTTAACGTCCGCTGCCCGATGTACGCGAGCCGCTGGTCCGGCTTGTGGAGGTCGAGTTCCTCGAAGAGGTCGAAGGTCAGAACCGACGACGCCTCGAACGGCAGTCTCGGCACGACGGCGAAGAGGTTCCAGAATGCTGTCCAGCGCTCCGGCGCCGGACAGCGCCTGTCCCGGGCGCCTTTGTGAACGATCTCTCGCCCCTCGACGCGGCCGCCGCGCGTCTGGTCGATTTCGCCAGGGTTCTTGAGTTTAGCCTGCGGGCCCGAGACCCAACGGATATCGAGCGTCCAGCGTTGGGGCGTTAGCAGGGCGTCATTGGCGCAATCGATGTCGGCGGTATAAGTCGGCGAGGAGAAACCGGCCGAGACGCTCTCGGTCGCACGCAGGCGGGTCGCGTCAGGCCCGGGAGCGTGCATGATCGTCAGCGCGCCGGAGCGTGCGCCTCCGGGCGCGCCATTCCTCTCGGGGACGAGCGCTTGGCGCGAGTAATTCAGTGTCCATGCGGCCGCAGGATCGAACGCGTTTTGCGGCGGCGTCCACTTGCCTAGGCGCGCGCCGAGCGCGCGAAAATCGCGGGGCTTTTCGGCCATTGGTGCTTCCTTTTTGCGGTTACTGACGACGCGCGGTACGATGATTCCATTCGACGGAGAGAACGGCTCCGCGTTCACGCGACACGCACGATTCAAGGAACTCCGCATGCGGTGGATAGTTAATAAACGCGAGGATTCTTCGTTTATTGCCGCTTTTTCATGCGCCGATTGGCACTGGCGTACGTTTACCATGCCGGCACTATTTTCTGGATGGGGCTTGACTCATTTTGCCCCCTCGGCATAATGGGTGCCGATCATAGGTTTCGGCATATCGCCGGGGAAACCGATGGGAAATAAGCGAGATCAATCGATGAAACGCCGTTTCTGGGCCGCCACACTCGCGAGCCTCGCCTTGTACGCGACCGCGCGGCCGCCGAACATCATTGTGGTCCTGGTCGACGACTGCGGCGTCGGCGACTTCGGTTTCTCCGGCGGCCGGGACGTGCCGACTCCGCACATCGACCGCCTCGCGGCCGAGGGCGTAGTCTTCTCGAACGGTTACGCGCTGCCCTCCTGTTCGCCCACGCGCGCCGCGCTGTTGACCGGCCGCTATCCGCAGCGTTTCGGCATCGAGGATAACCGGCCGCTCGACGGGCCGACAGGCGGCATGGACGTGCGCGAGGTCACGCTGCCGCAGCGCTTGCGCGAGGCCGGTTACCACACGCGCCTGATCGGCAAGTGGCATCTCGGCAAGGGAACGCGTTTCGAATACGCGCCGCGCAACCGCGGGTTCGACGAGTTCTACGGTTATTTCGGCGCGGCGGGCGTCTATTTCGATCCTGTGCTCTCGCGCAACGGCGACGAGCGCAAACGGCCCGGTTACATCACCGACCTGCTCACCGACGAGGCCTGCCGCTTCCTGCGCGAACCGCACGACAAGCCTTTCTTTCTGCATCTTGCTCATATGGCCGCCCATCTGCCGCAGGCTGCGAAACCCGAAGACCTCGCGCGCGTGGGCCATCTCTCCGGCAAGCGCCGGCTGGCCGCGGCGATCCTCGTGAACCTGGATGACAACATGGGGCGTCTGCTGGCCGCGCTTCGGGAGACGGGGCTTGACGCGAACACGCTGCTCTTTTTTCTGAGCGACAACGGCGCCGAACCGCCGGTGCTCGGCACCAGCAACGGACCGTACCGCGGCATGAAGTTCGACGTGTTGGAAGGGGGCATCCGCGTGCCTTTCTGCATGCGTTGGACCGGCGTCGTGCCGGCCAGCCGCACGTTCGCGCCGATGGTCCACGTCTTCGACATCTGCGCAACCGCCCTCGCCGCAGCCGGCGTAACGGGCGTGGACGGTTTGGACGGTGTGGACCTGTTGCCGTACGTCACGGGGTCGGCCGCGGGCATCCCTCACGCGCGCCTGTTTTGGCTCTATAACGACCACAAGGAATGGCGTATCCCAGGCCGCGACACCAATCTTGCGCGGCCGCTGCGAGCCGTACGCGAGGGAGATGAGAAATGGGTGGCCGAGGGCGACCGTCCGCCGGAGCTGTATGACCTCGCGCAAGACCTCGGCGAGACCCATAATCTCGCGGCAGCGCGACCTGAGCGCGCCGCCGCGCTGCAGCAGGCCTGGAACGCCTGGCATGCCGAAATGACGCCGCAGCGTATCCCGGACGACCATCCTCTCTATGGCCGCTACAAACGCATGAAGCCCGGCGCGCGCACGGCCGAAGATCCGTAAGCGTAAACAAGAGACTTGGTATGAAGATTGGTCGCATACACATGCGCCCTGTCCCTTTCTCGATAAAAATGGTAATTATCGTTCTAAAGGAACGTTTGTGGAATTGGCAATAGCCGCACGGGCGCGCAACGCATACTCATTCGCCTGGAGGATCAGCTTGAATAAGAGCACCCCGAAGCGCAGCGAAACCGGAGGGATCGGTTACGATGTGATACATTTCGAGGCCTTGGGCGCCGAAGCGCGCCATCTCGAAAAGGAGACGTCCGCCGCCATCAAGCGCCAGGCGCTTCCAAACGCGCACCGCTGCCTGATCACGCCGCACAGCGTGCAGGATTATTTGAAAGCGCATCCCGACACCGTTCTCCCGACAATCATCACAACCAAGACC
>ERZ795050.5445-NODE-5445-length-10871-cov-7.820729_pt1 | contig 10871 bp, 7 predicted proteins | sample MGYA00375134_ERZ795050 | MGnify/ENA primary metagenome ERZ795050 (study PRJEB30179, sample SAMN05720221) | activated sludge metagenome | isolation source: Anaerobic digester | place: Japan | collected 2015-05-26 ... | reverse complement strand
AGTATAGCCGAAAATTCCAATTTTTCCAATGCTTGCTGGTTCAATCCTAATTTTCTACCCAATTCTACGGAATACTGTGCAACATTTCGCGAATGCTGGTGTGTGTAATTATCTCGTTTATCTATGGCAGTTGCAATACCAAGCAAAATCTTCTTAAACCTGCCAGAAAATTTCTCGTATCGCCAAGAACTGAGCAATTTTCTACCGATCAGCCTTGCGAATAAGTCAACGAGCTTTTCGTCTTCAACTGTAAATCCGTCTGCCTTATTCAACACCTCTATAACACCGATCTTTTCATCTTCTACCCATATTGGAGAGCCAACTATATTTTTCGTCTTGAACTGCGACGCCTTGTCGACCCCCTTGAAATGGGCGGGGTTATTTTCCAAATCATTGAAAACCATTGCCCTTCCTTCTTGAAAAATCCTACCTGCAATCGATTCCATTGGAACGGGTATGGATTCTATCTTTCCACTTGCCCTTCCCACAGTGACTAGGAATCTGAGATAATCCCCTTCGTACATCAAGATAGATGCTGCTGATGCATTAACGATTGTGCATATTTCATTTTGAATATCTTTCAGTAAATCGTTGAGTCTGAGATTGCTGTTCAGCTTTGCAGCAACGTAGACTACTTGGTCTGAAATATCCGAAGGCTTTATTTCAACGTTGCCTTTCAAATATCTGCACATATTGTTAAGAAGCCTTTCGGAATAATCTCCGAGCACGTAGAATTCTATGTCTTGTATCTTTATACTCCTACTGGATCTTCTCCCTTTGAGCACATCTTTGTAAATGTACCCACTCAACCATGGAGGGGCTTCTATAACTTGGCAATTGAAACCTTTAATTTCATTCCTCAAAGACTCACCTTCCAACATCGCTTTATTTATCGATAGCCGTCAAGGTAATCAACATCACCAGCTTGTCTCAGAACCTATGTACACACTCTGTACCCATATTCTCTGTGTATAGTCCCAAGTGTAAACCATACCTGCAACAAGATTTTGCTCCATTATAGGATAAGTTATTCTAAGAAGAGAAATAGTATCAGAATCGAACATCTGACCTTCCGTAAAGGGTGTCGAATCGTAAAAATAACCATACAAGAACAGGCCAGCCATAGCCCCAACTTGCGGTATCGTTATTCTCGTCTCACCTAGTGCATCCCAGTTGTTTGTAAAATCGCCGTACAGATAGAGCCTACCAACTGCAAAATCTGTATAGAAATTGAAGCCTGCAAGTAGTCCAAATACACTCTCTCCCTGAGTGAGAGAGGTAAGTTTACCTTGTGCCTTATCGTTTGTGTACAACCTACCAAAATAGAAGGGTTTAAAACCATTCCATGTACCATATGCACCTGCAACGACATCGAATATGGAAATTCTGCCAGATATCCCACCAAACAATCCAAAACCATATCCTGAAAAATCTGACAAAATCTGCGACGCAAATTCTGTACCAAGATAAAAATTGTTCATTAGCGGGTATCTCAAAAACGTTGAAACAGAAAGATTCACAGGTGTCGCATTGCCCACCGTGTTTGCCGTTGAAACCTGTGTATCATACAGTGCAGATAGTCCAAGGTCCAACCCTGCAAATAAAGACTTAAGTTCAACCTCACCTGCTATTACGTCATCAGATTGAGTGAATTCGAATGGCCATAGTTTAGTCAATTCATATGGCAAATGTGCCATCAATGAGAATGAACCGATTGCAGCCTTTACATCAAACGATTTCGCATATGGTCTGAAGTAATCACGCACAGAAAAGCCCATCGCTAATGAAGTAGTGGGCATGTTGCCGTATCTGAAATAGAAGTTTTCCAATCTGAGTGCGATTGAGTTTATTGTTATTATATTTATAATGTTCGTACTGGGATCCGTTGACGGAACACCATAGTAAAGTTCTCCACCCACTTCAGATGCATATGCAGTTAAGCCAATTCCCAAATCAACAGGCCCAATCGAGAACTCTGGAGAGATGCTGTAAACGATGTAACTATCGGCATCTTTTCGTATTGTTTCGACTCCCAACGGTGGTATATAGGCCTTTGGTACAGTGGGAACTACCGGTTCAGTCACTTGTTGTGGGGTTTCTGGTTTATCCTGCTTTGGCTCTTCAGTTACCGGCTGTTCTTCAGTTGTCTCATCCTGCTTTGGCTCTTCAGTTGGTTGCTCTGCGGGGATTTCCATGACGGGTTCAGGTTCCGTCAGAGGCACAATCTGTGTATTTTCAAGTAGCGGTGTGATATCCTCGGGAAGCTGCATGCCTGGTTGATATGCAATTTCTTGACCTTGTGTGACTGGTATGACGAATGCATCTTCAAAGAATGTGAATACCTCACCTTCCCACACCTTTACCACAGGCGTTTCTTCAAGATATTCAACACCGAAAGTTGTTCCGCGCACACCTGCCGTTACACTTCCAGCCTTCACTTCGAAAGATGAGCCAGTGACTACTTTCTGAACAACGTTGTACGTACCACCTTTTTGAATCACTATCGATACCAGTATCTTCCCATCTTTAGATTTCCTTAGTTTTTCGAACAAGACCTGTGTATTTTCAGAAATCTTTGTCATAGAGCCGTCTGGAAATTTAACGACAGCGTATGACTTCTCCAACGTGAGTACTTCGTCCCCCTCTTGAACTTTTGAAGAGGCCTTGACAGACTCCCAAGTCTTTTTTCCAACCTTCTTAATTGCCACGCTGCCCTTAAATGAATCGACTGCTGCACTCATTTCCTCTGAAAAGACAGTTTCATCTTCTTCAACAACACTCAAAGTCACTTGCTTTGTCACAGGTTCTTTCCCTTTAATCTCACCGATAAAAGTCAGCGTTACGTCACCCTTCTTCTTCGGTACCAGGTAGTTGATCGTTATCTTCCCGTTCACTTCAATACCCTTTGTGAAAACATCAGGCTTGTCGAATCCACCCAAAGAGACCTTTGCCTTCAAAGTAAATGCTATAGGCTTTCCTGCAGAATCTGTAAATTCTATCGTTACAGGTACTTTAGTCCCAAATGTTGCACTTTGCGATGGTATCGAAACGTTGAAATCAGCTAACACGAGTAAACTTGCAAATAGCAGAACAAACGCGACCACCTTTTTCATAACATCACCCCCGTAAGAATTATGCTCGACGATAGAGTCAAAATGTAATTTATTATCACCGATGAAATTATCGACTTAGATTTTGAATGTTTGACTATCCTCCAAACAAACAAAAGCATTATAGCCGCATAGATGAAAAAGACTGTAGTACTTACATAGTACAAAACAGGTGCCACCATTCTGAAAAGATAACCTAAATAATCCCTTTTGTATATCCCGTCAGAAGTTATGAAGTGTACCAAGATGCTTACGAAGTATCCATTGAAGACCATCACGCTCAGCACAACAACCAAATCATGACTCAAAAAGAAGTCCACATTTGAGAATGGCACCATGACCGCGAAAAAACTCAAAATATGGAAACCCTGATCAAGTAAATAATACCACCAACTATTGCAAAAACTCCTCTTGCATTTGTACTTTCCAAAGTCTATCAGAAAATGAAAGACTGATAAGAGTAAAACAGAGAAAAACTGTATAGCGCCAAATCCTGCACCGAGCAAGAAGACCAACTGAGATATAAAGATCAGCAGAATGTGTAACAACAAGACTTTTAGGTCTTTTGACTTTCGTGCAGCTATGTAGCCATTTTGCAACATATAATCGCCGACCAAGTGCCCTAAGAAAAAGTAAGGAAAGATATACCATAGACTGTTCAGAACCCTCACCTCGATATTTTGATGGCATTCTCTATGAAATCATCAGCGTACTTACCTCTCAGTCTTTCTTCATCCCATCCAAGCAAGACTATGTGTTCTGCAATGCCCACTATTAAAGCCAACTTCGGTATATCATCTCCACTCAAACCCTTTGGCCCACTTCCATCGATAAATTCGTGGTGGTACAGACAAGCATCGAGTACCTCCTTTTCCAAATCCAGATCTTTCAATATCTCGTATCCATAGTCCACATGTTTCAAATACTCCACATAATCCTCATTTGCCGCATGACCCTCTCTAATCTTCTCAAATATCTCATCCCTCACACCAATCAGACCGACATTTGCTGCCTTGAGCACCACGCCGCACAATTCTTTATCAACACCTTCCAATTCCGCAAGATGAAAAGAAATCTTCTCCATCATAACCAAATCGGTGTCAGAAAGCCTTGCCCTTTCGTTCAGTGCCTTGTACAGTGTGTCCAGACCACTTTTCAGCAATTGCTGCAATCTATAGTTTATAACGATCCCTTCGATTATCGACACAAACGAATTGTAGAATGCGAGCAATCCCAGAGATTCAAAAACACTGAACTTCCCTGTAAGGTTTATACAACCAAGTATTCCGGAGTTCTTGCTTATTATGGGAATATTTGCATGGTCGTTCGTCATCTCGAACTGACAATTCTCCTCGGAAAAACTCACCTTCACAGAATTGTCCATCCTCTTTTCAAAAAAATCACTTATCTCCAGCACAATATCATCGATCCTAATGGTCTTTAGTAGCCAACTGACGAGTTCAAAGGCCCTTTCATCGATACGCATCATATTCTCCATCGCAAATTCGTAGACATCATTTTGCTCAGGTACATCACCTTCGATGGTAAAGTTGCCAGTTTCTTGATCAAACATGTACGATGTCTTGTTTAATCGCATACCAATGATTTTATTCGCCAGACTACGTCACCTTCTCTCTCACAAGCTTGTACAATCTCAACTCCTCACTCTTTCCTTTCACCGAGTATGAACCAAGGTACTCAAATTCGAAGGCCTCAGTTCTCTTAACGATCTCCTCTGAGACTATGATCTCCGCATCCACTTCTCTTGTGAGATGTTCTATTCTTGAAGCCGTATTGACCGTATCTCCTATGCACGTATAATCCATCCTAAATGGTGCACCGATGTTCCCTATAATCGCAGGTCCGTAATGCATTCCAATGCCACTATCCAAATCGAGCCCCAGTCTTTCATCGAGCTCTCGCAATGCCGTTCTCATATCCAGTGCACACCTGAGTGCACGTTCTATCTCATTACCATACGAAACCGGCGCACCAAAGATCGCCATTATCGCATCTCCTATGAACTTATCTATCATTCCATCGTATTTGTACCTGATAACCTCACTCATCTGTGTCAAGTACACGTTGAGAAAAGCAACAACCTCTTCCGGAGTCAACTTCTCCGAACGGCTCGTAAACCCCTTTATATCCGAAAAGAGCACCACAACATCACGTGTCTCCCCACCCAATTTCAATTCTCCACTACCAATCAAAATTTCAGCTACTTTATCCGGTACATACCGATAGAGGTACTCCTTCATCTTCCTCTTTTCCGCATTCTCTCTCAAAAAATCGCCGAGCGTCTTTGTTATACCAACCACCAGCACAGCAGTAATCGGATAAAATGTGGCAATGTACATCCTCTCCAAAAACATCACGTACGAAATGACCAAAAAAGCAATTGGAATAATCAACAATATCGTATTTACAGAAGCACCTTTTAGCCTTGTCAACACAACCACAATAGCCATCACAACCAAAAGCACGATCGCATTGTTAAAAGGCGTAAAAGGCGCTATAAAATCGTTTCTAATCAAATTCTCTACAGCATTTGCGTGAACAAACACACCTGCTTCTTCGGTTGAAAAAGGCGTTATCCTCAAATCGTACAGTCCCTTTGCAGTGGCCGTATAACCAACGATAACAACTTTATCACGAAAAGTTCCAGGCGCAAAGTTACCATTCATGACGTCGTAGAAAGGTACCTCTTTAAAAACCTCGTTACCTCTTCCATAATACCACAGATGCATGTATCCGGAGCTATCGAACGGAATAGAACGATCTTTGAGCACCACACTCTTTTTTGAAAAGTCAATCACCAAATCTGTTGGTGAGACACCTGAAAAGAGGGCGGCTGTGATCACGTCCATGTGTGGAAATATACCGGAAGATACAGCATTCTCCCTGGACCAATCTTCTACAACAAGTAGTGGTATCCTACGTACAATCCCATCTGCATCGAGTGAACCTATCTCGTAGGAGGCAGAATATGCGGAAGTAGCAAATGGTTCGTACACGGGCCGTATCTTGTACACCCTAAACGGATTGAGAAGACCGAGCGCCTTAAAATTGTCCATCCTATAAGCATAGTCGATGTAAGAAGTATTCTCCTCCATTACATCTCTCAAACGTTTATCGTACGACATATACGTTGATTTATCATTTATCAAATATGTACCCAGAACCACGTTACCATACATCAAAAGCGTACTCGTAAAATAACTGTCGCTCTCATCATCTCCTGCTTCTGTGAAAGAGACATCAAATGCGGCAACCTTAGCACCATCCGCGAATACCTTCTCAAGTAACTTACCATACACGTCCCTCTTCCATGGCCACGTATCGCCATCTACCTCGAGCGCACTCAAAGAATACTCATCGATCCCTACCACAACAACCGATGGCTCCACATCGACCTTTCCCCGCACCTTGTAGAAAAAGTCCATGATCTTCAAATCGAATATCTCCAAAAAATCCATTTGGAAAAGTATCGCCCAGAGAAAAAAGATCGTAATTCCAAAGCTCAATAAATCGATTCTTTTCATAACTACTCCTTTCGACAAATTGACCCCGGTGGTGGAATGGTAAAAATGATAGATGATGATGTATGATTATGTAATGATAAATGAATGTAAGTAACAACTGCAAGTAGTACTTCAAAATATACGTTTTTTTGTGTATAATCTTCTTGGAGAGAACTAAAGAAATCATCACACTACATAAATCAGACCACTCAAACCCCAAAATCGTTGAAATATATCTAATAATCTTGAGAAGAACATAATCGGATGGAGATGAAATTTGATGGAACGGATGCTTGAAAGCGTGCTTGATTCCATAATAGAAGGGATCATCATTGTCAACAAAGATGCAAATGTTGTGTACGTAAATAAGAACGCATCCAAACTCCTCGGCTTGTCCAGTGACATACTTGGCAAATACGTTGAAGATGTGGTTGAAAATACAAGATTACACATCGTAGTGAGGACTGGGCTACCCGAGATAGACCAACTGCAACGGACAGAAAATGCAGTGATCATAACATCGAGACTACCGATAAAAGATGAACGCGGAGAAATCATAGGTGCAGTGGCGGTCTTCAGAGACATTACAAGCATCCGAAAGTTGGCCGAAGAAATCACAAATCTCAAGGAAGTTGAAGCACAACTTAAGGCAATAATAGACTCGACGAACGATGCCATCAGCGTGGCAGATGAAAACGGTATCGTCAGAATCGTGAATAGGGCATACACCAAGATAACCGGGTATGCCGCAGAAGAAGTGATTGGTAAACCTGCAACTGTAGATATTGCAGAAGGTGAGAGCATCCACATGCTCATAGCAAAGATGAGGCAGCCCATCTACAACGCAAGACTCAAGGTTGGACCTGCGAGAAAAGAAGTCATAGTCAACGCAACGCCGCTCTTTGTACATGGGAAATTCAAAGGGAGCGTTGCGGTGGTACACGACGTCTCTGAGATTATGCAACTGAACAACGAGCTCGAAGAGATAAAGAGACTGATAAGGCACATGAAGGCACAATACACATTCGATGATATAATAGGCGATAGCAGAATAATGCAGATAGCAAAAGAGCAGGCAAAGAGAGTGGCTCAGACACCTGCAACAGTCCTCTTAAGGGGAGAAAGTGGTACAGGAAAAGAACTCTTCGCACATGCAATCCACAACGTCAGTCCACGCAAAAACAAGCCCTTCGTCAGTGTCAATTGTGCAGCCATTCCTGAATCGATACTGGAATCAGAGCTATTCGGTTACGAAGAAGGTGCATTCACCGGTGCGGTACGCGGTGGGAAGAAAGGGCTAGTCGAAGAAGCGGATGGTGGAACACTCTTTTTGGACGAAGTTGGCAAACTACCGATCTCACTCCAACCAAAATTACTGAGATTCATAGAATCTAAAGAGTTTGTACCAGTAGGTGGAAGGAACGTCAAGAAAGTAGATGTGAGAATCATCGCGGCGACGAACACCGACCTTGAAAAAATGGTCAAAAGCGGAGAGTTTCTACCTGATCTGTATTTCCGACTTAACGTATTTCCGATATACCTGCCTCCGTTGAAAGAGCGCAGAGAAGACATACCGAAGATAGCCATGCACATCGTGCGAAAACTAAACCAACAGTACGGTAGAATGGTTGAAGGCATGAATCCTGCTGTCATGCACTACATAACAAATAAAGAATGGCAAGGCAACGTGCGGGAGATGGAGAATTTCATCGGTAGAATAATGATAAACATGGGGCCGGAAGAGAGAATCATAGAGATGAAGCACCTACCGGAGAAGGCCGAAGTTAACGAAATGGGCAATTTCGAAACATTCGAGATAAGGGCACTTAAAGACATGGTGGAAAGTTACGAAAAGCAAGTAATCCAAGAGGCATTGAAGAGAGCTGCCAGTGATAAGTCCAAAGCGGCAGAGATGCTCGACGTAAGCGTAAGAACTTTATATTACAAAATGGAAAGGTACGGCATAGACTAACGTTTAGTAATCTAATAATTTAATAATTTAATAATCTATGGATATACGGACATCGAAAAGATAAAAACAGAAAAGACAGAAAAGACAAAAAAGGAGGATAATATAAATATGTCAAATCTCTTTCCCATGCTCATTATATTCTCGTATTCCTTGGTAATAAACTCCGTAGCACCGGCGTTAAAACTCTTCCAGTCTGGATACAATATATCCGTCGGCATTTCTTCGTTGATACCGCTATTTTCTCTTGTAGGCACAGTACTATCGAATATATTTGTTGGCATATACCTAAACAAACTTGGATTGAAGAGGGCGCTACTCATCGGCTTTGGTATCACGATATTTGGTAGTCTAATCATAGCATTTTCAAATACCCTTGCACTCTCCCTTGTAGGCATGCTCATCTTTGGATTTTCCAGTGGTTTTGGATTCACCAGCTCTACCATGCTGCTTGCACAGAGCAAGAATGCAAACTTCGGATTCTACCATGGGGCGTACGGATTGGGCGGCATCCTTGCGCCTCTATTCATACAGATGGCACAAGTGGGAATGAACAATTTCAAGAATGTCTACTTCATCTACGCCGTCATCTTCATTTTACTATTTACATACACATTCACAAGGTTACACGTCACAGCATCTACCAAGGCGGAGGCATTCAAACTCTCTGAAATTAAATACGCATTCAGCAACTCGACATTCATGATATTCTTAACGTTACTCATACTATACAGCTCTGCAGAAATAGGGACAATCAACTGGGCTGGTAACATCATGAAAGAAGGCATCGTTACATCAGCTACCGCATACTCGCTCTTTTGGATACTATTCACACTCGGCAGATTCTTCCTCTCGCCGATAACGAAATTATTCAAAGACCTCGTATCCGTAAATACGATAGTCATGATAATACTTGTCTCACTATTCGTCATAACCAAGAACCCACTCTTCTTCATCATTGCAGGCCTATTCTTTGGCCCACTCTTTCCATACATCCAACAGACCGCTGTAGGAAAAATTGAAAAGAGCCACCTGCCACTATTCAACGGTGCAACGTACGCATTCACATCACTTGGTGGTAGCATCGTCAGTACAATCATGGGTGCATTCCTTGACACTGTACCCATCATATCGTACCTATTACCCATCATCGTCATACTCGCCATATTCCTACTAAATAGAAAAGTGGAAAACTGAGCAACGATTGTTAGACTAAAAGAAATCAAAAAGCCCCCGAATACATCGGGGGCCTTTTAACAATCATAATTTAATCACTATCGGAAAATTACTTAACAGATATCACCTCAAACCTCGCTATCTCTGGTGCCTTAGTTGCTGGTATTGCGAGCTTGGCAACTATCTCATCTTTGGAGATGTTGTTCGTTGTGGATTCCAAACCCTTTCCTACACCAACCAACCAATTACCTGCAAGTAGCATCTGATTCTTATTTAATCCAACCATTGCACTGCCCGATAACCTATCTTTCAGCCATACTTGGAAATACGGAGTATCACCATAGCCAATTGCGTAGAACATCAACTTTCCATCAGCGGTTCTCAACAGCTTTATACCCTTTGTTGTACTTTTCTCAAGAACGATTGTGACAGACTTCTTTGGATCCACGCTTATGTCTTTTACTTTGAAAATGCCGAGTGGTTCATTCAACTGTACATTTGCACTTTCGATTGCTGCCTCTACGTAAACTCCCTTTGAATCAGCCTTTATTGCATTTCCGTTTATCTTGCCATCGACCATCAAATTATTACCGTATGGATCAACTATGTACACATTTGTTCTTGGTGTAGTAGATTGATTGAACATACCACAACTGGATAGAATTAGTACCAAGCCCAATATGAGTAATAATATCTTCTTATACATCACTCATCACCCCTTTCAGCTTACTTTAATCGCTCATTATCTGGGACGACGAACCCAAACATGCTCGCAAAAACGTAGAGATCTTCTTCATTGACCATGTCAGCATTATCTGTAAGGAATCCTGCACTATAATTCTGGTAATTCGGATATGGTGGTACAAAACCGTCTCGTGGACCTATGTTGTAGATTACATCTGTTCCTGAGACTGTAGTTCCATACTTCGTAACAAAGAAGTTCCAGTCATTTATGTCTACATCAAAATCATCATCAAAATTTCCCAAGACGTACAAGAATTTATTCGTTTTATATTCCTTTCTTGCCATGAGTCCTTGAGAATCGATGAGTTGACCTTGGAGCTGAGCGTAACCATACAAATTGGCGTATTG
>ERZ795050.5441-NODE-5441-length-10881-cov-4.047294_pt1 | contig 10881 bp, 8 predicted proteins | sample MGYA00375134_ERZ795050 | MGnify/ENA primary metagenome ERZ795050 (study PRJEB30179, sample SAMN05720221) | activated sludge metagenome | isolation source: Anaerobic digester | place: Japan | collected 2015-05-26 ... | reverse complement strand
CCGCGACTGCGGCCCGGAGGTTACCGATTCCGCAATCTCTCGGGCGAAGCGGATGAGCACGGGTGCCAGAATGTTCGCGACCACCACGTCCGCCGCCGGATGCGCGTGCGTAAGATCGTCCACGGCGAACGGAATAACGACGCCGTTTGCAGCCGCGTTTTCATTGGAGACGGTCATGCAGTCCGGATCGTTGTCAAACCCCCGCACGTCGCGAAACCCCAGCAGGCGCGCGCAGATGGCGAGGATGCCCGACCCGCACCCCATGTCGAGCACCGACCGGCTCGCATCCGCGGCGGCGAGCGCGTCCAAGAAACGCAGGCAAGCCTGCGTCGTCGCATGCTTGCCCGTGCCGAAACTCAGACCAGGGTCGAGCGTAATCACGCATTCGCCGGGCTTGGCGTCATAGGCTTCCCACGACGGCCGCACGACGACACGCTCCGAAACCTTCTCGACATGGAAGAAACGCTTCCAACTCTCGGCCCAATCGCTGCGCGACAACATGGAGAGCGCCGGCCGCAGATCGAGACCGGCGAGCGCGCCGGCTTGGATAAGCGCGGTTTGGACTGCGCCAACTTGGGACTCGTCTTCTAGAAAGACGTCAATGCGGCAGGCCTGCCGCTCGACGTCAAACCAAGAAGTGGGCGTGAAGCAATCGGCGTCAAGCAGCTCGAAGAGCGCGTCGACGGCCGTTTCCGGCACCTCGCAACTCACGACTGTAAGAGAGTTCATTGGTTCGTTAGTTCATTCGTTCGTTAGTTTGTTAGCGTAGGCGCAGGAATCGGCCCTCCCCTCACGAACGGACTCATGCACTAACGAACTTCCCCGTCACACCACCGTGCAGACCGCGGCATGGGCCATGATGTCAGCCTTGATGACCTTGACCAGATCGTCGGAGATCGGCTGGTTCAGTTTGATGATCGCCAGCGAGCGGCGGGTCTTGGTATTGTGCGGGTTGCGCATATCCTCGATATTGATGCCCGCGTCGGCCAGCTTGCGGCTGATCGAGGCGATCACGCCGGGCCGGTCGTCGTAGAGGCAGAAGAGCGTCGCGCCGCAAGGCTCGAAATAGAGGCGGTCGAACTCGTCGATTCTCGAGACCATCTGAAGGCCTTCCGTCACCGTGCCGCGCACGCTGAAACTCTTCAACTCCTTGCCGGGCTGCTCGACGGTCAGGTCGACGGTAATGGAGTTGCCGTAGCCTTTCTCGTTGGAGGCTTCGCGGTTCACCAGCTCGATGCCCATGTCCTTGAGAAACTTGGTGGCGGCTTTGTAGTCGTTGTAGCGGTCGAAGTCGGGCCAGATGCCGGAGAGGATCGACACGGTCAGCCACTTGCCGAAAGGCGCCAGGTCGCCGTAGAAGCTGGTTTCGATCAGCTTGATCGGCGCGGCTGTGCCCGCGATCTGGCGCACGAGGCTGGCCAGGTTGAAGGCCAGCTCGCAGTAGGCGCGCTCCAGTCCCGCCGGGATGTCGCGGTTGACGATGCAGCTCATGTCGCCCTTCTCGTCGAGATCGATGATCTCTTGGGCGGCGCGCTGCGCAGCCACGTAGTTTGCCTCATGCGTGTTGGCGCCCAGATGCGGCAGCATGAGGTCCGCGATATCGGTCATGCTCTTGGGACCGGCCTCGTCCTTGGCGTAGACGTCGTTCAGGTAGCGCAGACCCTTCTCCGCCTTCACGGCGCGCAGAGCATCCTCATCCACGATGCCGTAGCGGGCACAGTTGATAATCGTTGCGCCTTTTTTCATCAGCCCGATGAGCTTGGCGCCGACCAAACCCTTCGTGCTCTCGCCGCCGGGGATGTGCAGCGTGACGTAGTCGCACTGGCTGAAGATCTCCTCCAGCGTGGCCGGCTCGATACCGAGTTCGCGCATGCGGTCGCTGTTGACGATCGGGTCGTAGCCTAGCATGCGGCACTCGAAACCCTTGAGCCGCTTCGCCACCAGCCGCCCAATGTTGCCCACGCCCACGATGCCCACGGTCTTGCCGGTGATCTCGCGGCCCATGTAGTCTTTCTTCTCCCACTGGCCGGCGCGCGTGGTGGTGTCCGCCTTGACAATATGGCGGGCGTCCGCCAGCATCATCGCGATCACCTCTTCGGCCACGCCGTTGGCATTCGCGCCCGGCGTGTTCATCACGTCCACGCCCCTCTTTCGCGCGTGCTTGATGTCGATCGTGTCGTACCCGGCGCCCGCGCGCACGATGACCTTGAGGCGCGGCAGCGCGTCGATGATGGCGGCGGGGACTTTCTCGCTCCGAACGATCAGCCCATAGGCGTCGGCGTGGGCCTTGACAAGTTCCTCGATCGGGGTCTTGCCGTCCTGAACGACCTCATACCCGCCGTGCGCCTTCAGGGTCTCGGCGGCCACGGTGTCCAGCTTGGTAGGGATCAGAATCTTTTTCATGCTTCTCCAGTTCCTCCGGGTTTGGTAATCTCATCCTGCATCGCGAACTGACGGGTGTTAGAGGATGTACCTTTACCGTCCGTGAGCATGAATACTGTAAACAGGTTGGCGGCGGGAAGCAAGCTCGCTTCGCACGGCGGTCTGCCCGCCGCACCCGGAACGATTAGGTCAGGAACGAATGAACCCTGCGACTTATAGGCGATTTGCGGCGGCCCTGCTGACACTGGCCTCAGCCGCTTACGCCGCGCGCACCTCGCAGTCGGAGTATAACCGCGCTTACGCCTCCGATTCCTTCGAGGGTTTCGAGGCTTACGATCTGGACAAACGGCCCCAGCAGAAAGCGAAGTCATTCTGGTTCCGCCTCTCCGAGAAGACACCCGAGGCGCAACTCGCCTACGCGCGCAAGCGCGACACGGAAGGCAGCTTTCGGCGAGCGCGCAAGGCTTATGAGGCGCTGATTCGCGCCTGGCCCACCGCGCCTCAGGCGGCCGAGGCCCAACTCGGCCTCGCCCAAATGCTCGAGGCCCATCGGGCGTATGAAAAGGCCTTCGACGAGTACCAGTACCTGCTCACCTTCTACGCCGGCCACTGTCCCTATAATGAGATTCTCGAACGCCAGTTCCGGATCGCCAACCATCTCCTGCATGACAACCGCAGCATGTTCGGTCTGGCGCTCAGCGGCACCGGCCCCATCCGCGAGCGGTTCGAGCAGATCGTCCGCAACGCTCCCCGCTCGGCCCTCGCGCCCGAGGCGATGCTGATTATCGGCAGTATCCGCGTCTCCGACAAGGAGTACGAAGAGGCGATCGCGGTTTACGACGGACTCAGAAACCGCTTCCCCGATTCGCCGCAGGCCGTTTCCGCCGTCTTTCTGGCCGGCCAATGCCGCCACATGCTGGCACTCAAGAACAACTACAACGAGCCCCGCTGCCGCGAGGCAATCGGTTTTTTCAAATCGGTCCTCGAACGCTACCCGAACCACCCGCAGAAAGCGCAGATGGCGGAGTGGCAACGCGAACTCTCCGCCCTGCTGCTTGAGCAGAACTACCGGCAGGCCGTGTTCTACGATACGCAGCAGCGCAAACCCGACGCGGCCAAGGCCGCCTACCGCCGCTTCCTCGCCGAATTCGCCGACTCGAAATACGCCCCGCAGGTCCGCAGCCGACTGGACGAACTCGAGAAGGCAACGCCGACGACGAAGTAGTCCCGACAGAAGAGCTTTCCATCCACGCTAGAGAAGGAGATCGCCCATGTGCGCCAACACCCGTCTAATCTTGTCGGCAGCCGCCGCGGCCCTCGTGTTTGCCGCCGGGTGCGCCAACTACAACTACCACTTCGGCTCGTCCGTACCGGAGGAACTGCGGACCATCACCGTCCCGGTCTTTGAAAACGGCTCCGGTTTCCCGGAGATCGATGCGATCGTCACCCAGTATGTGTTGCGCGAGATCCAGCGGGAGGGCACCTTCGCGATCAGCCCTCCCGAAAGCGCTTCGCTCAAGCTGCTCGGCAAGCTGCGGAAGACCGATCTCCAGCCGATCGTCTTCGACCGCAACTACAGCGCGCGGGCGTCGGAGTACCGCTATACGCTCGTCGCGGAAATCACCCTCGTCGAACGCGGCTCCGGCAAGCTCCTGCTCAACGCCGTCCCCGTCAAGGCCAGCACCACTTTCATCACCCGCGGCGACATGCTGACCGGCCTGCAGGACGCCTACCCCCGCGTCGCGAAGGAGCTTGCACGTTCCATCGTCGACATGGTGCTGGCGAACTGGTGACACGCCCATGCGGCTGCACGACACACACCACGTCGAGCGCGTAATCTTGGCCCAAGTGGTGTTGTCACGGACAGACCCCGCCGAGGCCGCCGACTCCCTGCTTGAGCTCGGACGGCTCGCCGACACCGCCGGACTGGAGGTGGCGGGCCAGCTCACGCAAAACCGCGACAAGCCGGACGGCGGCACCCTCTTCGGTTCAGGCAAAGTCGAGGATCTCAAGGCGCTTGTCGCCGAGAAGGCGGCCAGCGCCGTTGTTTTCGACAACGAACTGAACGCCTTCCAAGCCTACAACCTCGCGAAAGCCACGGGGGTGCGTGTCATGGACCGCACCGAAGTCATCCTCGAGATTTTCGCGCGCCGCGCGCGTTCCGCCGAGGCCCAAACGCAGGTCGCGCTTGCCAGGACCCAATTTCTGCTCTCCCGCATCCCCGTTACCGAGTCGCAACAACGCTTCACGGGCGGCGGCGCCAACGTGCGTGGCCCCGGCGAAAGCCACCTGAACCTGCGCAACGCGCCGCTCCGCCGCCGTATCGCCGAACTGAAGAAGAAACTGGCCGCCATTCAGGCGCGCCGGACCTCGTCGCGCGGCAAAGACAAGCGCGAATGGCCCGTGGTCTCTCTGGTCGGCTACACCAATGCCGGCAAGTCCACGCTTCTCAACGCGCTTTCAGGGGCCGACGCCTACGTCGACGACCGGCTGTTCGCCACGCTCGACACCAAGACGCGTTTGGTTTGGCTGGCCGAGAACCGCAAAGTCCTGCTCACCGATACCGTCGGGTTCATCCGTAACCTGCCGCACGGACTGGTCGCCTCCTTCAAGTCCACGCTGGACGTCGCCGTTCAGGCCGATTTGCTGCTCGTCGTGGTCGACGCCGCCTATCCGCGCGTCGACGACCACATCGCCGTCTGCCGCCAGACTCTCGCGGAGATCGGCGCGCAAGACGTTCCCCACTTGCTCGTTCTTAACAAGTGCGACTGCGGCGCCGCCGACAACGCCGTCCTGCACGTCACCGAAAAGTACCCGCTCGCCCTGCCGGTCTCGGCCAAGACCGGCTACGGGCTCGACCTGCTCAAGCAAGCCATGCGGGAGGAACTCCAAAAATGCTGCACATTGTGGCGACTCCCATCGGCAACCTCGCGGACCTGAGCCCGCGCGCCCTCGACGCGCTCAAGACCGCCGACCTCATCGCCTGTGAGGACACACGGCGCACGTGGGGCCTGCTCAGCGCGTTCAACATCCCGCGCCCGGAGATGATTTCCTATCGGCAGGGCAACGAGGATCGCGTCGGCGAAATCCTCATTCAAGCCGTGCGCGCCGGCCGCTCCGTCGCGTTGTGTTCCGACGGCGGCTACCCCGGTATCAGCGACCCCGGCTACCGCCTTATCCGCCGCGCCGCGCTTGAGAACGTCCCCTTCGATGTTCTACCCGGGGCCTCGGCCGTTGACCTCGCGCTGCTCACCTCCGGTCTCTCCACCTCCAGCTACACCTTCAAAGGCTTTCCGCCTCGCAAGCCCGGCGCGCTGCGCCGCTTCTTCGCGGAGGAGAAGGAGCAGCCCCATACCCTGATCTGGTTCGAGTCGCCCTTCCGTGTGGCTGCCTCGCTCAAGGCCGCGTTCGACGCCCTCGGCGACCGCGAGGCCGCCGTCTGCATCGAGCTGACCAAGGCCCACGAGCGCGTACACCGCGGCTTCCTCTCCGACCTCATTCCGCTCTTTGACGGCAAACCTGTCAAAGGCGAAGTCGCCCTCGCCGTTGCCGGCGCCAACCCCAAATTCGCGCGGGAGGCGGAGGCGGACCAAGAATCCGCAGATTAGCTGAAGTGTAAATCACGCTTCTATTCGCCATGCCCGTCCGTGGGTTTGCTTGCATCGTTTTACAGGCATTCGCGATGCCGCCAACGGCGAGGCGCGCAGCGCGGCTAACAAAAATACAAGATTGCAGCGTGACGGCATTTCTGCTTTGGATTCCTCGCTGTCACCGTCGCCACCGCTCGCGTTGAGAGTTGAACGTTGAACGTTGAGCGTTGAGCGTTTATCCTATCTTCCGATGCGCCTCGTCTTCCTCCAGCTTCCGCGCCTCGACCCGGACGTGACTTCGCCCGGCGAGAACCTCATGCCCGCGGCCGCGTGCCTGCGCGCCGCGCTGGAGCGTTCGCCCGAGGCGCGTCACTGGACCGTTGTCGAGACGCCCGCCTGCCAGGATACGGCCGCCGACGCGGCGCTGGTCGACCGCCTCGCGGCGCTCGCACCGGACGCGCTCTCCGCCACTTGCTATCTGTGGAACGTCGAACGCACCCTGCATGTGCTACGGCTGCTTAAGCGCCGCCTGCCTGCGCTGAAGATTGTCCTCGGCGGGCCGGAGATCGCGGCAGGGCATCCGCTGCTGCCGATCGCGAGCGACAAGCACCCCGCGACCCGCGGCGCGGGTTTTCCCGCGGACGCCTGGGTGGTTGGCGAGGGCGAAACGGTCTTTCCCGCCGTGCTTCGTTTTTTCCGCACCGGTGCAGCGCCTGGGTACCGCGGAGTGTGTTGGCGGAAGCCTGACGGTCCGTTCGCCGCGGGCGCGCGACCGCGGCCGGTAAAACCGCTCCGGGGGTTGCTGCCCGCGCCGGACCATCCAATCAACAGGCCGGACGCCTTCGGCATGGCGTATCTGGAGACTCACCGCGGCTGTCCGCTGCGCTGCGCCTTCTGCTGCTACAATCTTCGGCGTACCACCACGACCTGCCTGCCGCCCGAGGAGGTCGCCGCGCGCATTCGCGTCCTGCGCCGGCGCGGCGCGAAGGAAATCAGGCTCGTGGACCCCACCTTCAACGCGCATCCGCGCTTTGACGAGGTCCTCGACGCCATGACCCGCGAGAACCCGGGCCGCCGGATCGCCTTTTTCGTCGAACTCCGCGCCGACACGCTCACCGACGACCAGGCCCGCCGCCTCGCCGCCGCAGGCGTGGCCGAGGCCGAGGTCGGGATTCAGAGCACCGACCCCACCGTGCTGCGCCTCTTGCGACGTCCGCTGAATGAGGCGCGCGTGCTGCGAGGCATCGAGGCCTTGCTGCGCCACGGCATCCGACCCACGCTCGATTTTATGTATGCCCTGCCCGCGCAGGATGAACGCGACATCGGCCGTTCGCTCGACTGGCTGGCGCGCTTCGGCGACGCGATCCACCCGCAGTTTCTGCCCACGCTGCTCCTGCCCGGCACCGAGCTGCGAGACCGCGCGGCCGAGTTGGGCCTCCGCGCCCAGCGCCTGCCTCCCTACCGCGTGCTGGCCACCGATCGGCTCTCGGCGCGGCAGCTCGCGGCCGTTGAGGCGCAGGCCGCCGAACGCTTCGGCGGCTTCGATTCGCCGACGCGCCGGTTCGTGGGCGAGCGGCTGCCGGATTTATTTCCGGCGCGCATGCGCGTTCAGTTGCCCCTGGCAACCGACCGGTTGCCGGTTGACGCGAACCGGCAGGCGGCGCTTCTCTCGGGCGACGACTTCTTTGCGCGGCGCGCGGAGCTGGCCGATTTTATCCGGCGCTGCGTGCGCGCGGAACCGCACCTGCTCTGGCAGTTCGTGCTGGACGTGCGGGAGGAAGAGCCTCTCGATTTGTTCGACCATCTGATCGCCGTCATGCGCAAACTCCCGCCGCACTGGCTGGACCGGCTGGTTTCACCCGCCGGGCAACAGCGCCTGTGCGCCCGCCGACTCTTCGTCAGGCTGCCGCGCGGAAGCCGTCTGGACCCGCTCTGGCGCGCCGAAGTCGAGACTCTGCTCGCCGCGCATTTCCACTGAGCGCCCGTCTGTACACGGTGAAAGGCGCAGAGTTTCTCGCGTCACGCGCCCAGACCTTCTCCTTTGGTTGGCAAACCGCCGGAATGCTACACGGCGCCGCCTCACAACTCGTTCTGCACCCAATGGGTCGCGTGGTGCACGAGGTCGGTCGCATTGCGCAAACCGAGCTTGCGCTTAATGTGCTCCCGGTAGGTCTGGATCGTCTTCACGCTGCGCTCAAGCCTGGCGGCCACCTCTTTCGTAGACAACCCGTTGCCGATGTGGGTATAGACTTGCAGCTCGCGGTTGCTGAGCCGTTCGACGCTGGTGCGAATGTCCTTGCCCTGCTTGTTGGCCACAAAGAGCTTCACCATCCGCGTCGCCAGCATGGGGCTGACATACAACTCGCCGCGCAACACGCTGCGGATGGCCTCGATGACGTTGCGTCCGGACTCCTGCTTCATGATGTAACCGTGCGCGCCGGCCCGCAGCGCGCGCTCGGCATAAACGCTCTCCTCGTGCATCGACAGCACAAGAATACGCACCTTGGGATAGCGCACATGGATCTCTTTGAGCAGTTCAATGCCGCTCATCCCAGGAAGCGAGATATCCAACAGAACCAGATCCACTCGCCGTTCCCGCAACAAGTCGAGCGCCTCCGCGGCGTTGCCAGCTTCCGCAACAATTTTCAAATCGCTCGTTGTCCGAATCAACGCCGAAAGTCCCTCCCTAACGAGCGGGTGATCGTCCACCAGCAAGATATCTTTCTTGTTCTCCCCGTACGCTCGTACACGCCGCAACTTTTGACCGTTTGGTTTCATTGTATACCTTTCCAGCCGTGCCGTGCCGATTAACGTGTATGATTATACATGATTGTTTGTTAAACGCAAGCGGGATCACGAAACCTTAACAAGATTTGATGAATGGGGTCGAACACCGCCGAGGGTACGTATCAGGAAAGTGCCATCAGCGGGGGCGTAGGCTCCCTCGCCTATGCAACATTGTGGATTTAAACCCCATATTCCTTTTCTGACAGACCCCCATTGCTGACCCCGTTGACGAATCCGCTTGCCGTTCAAAGGTTTCGCGCCTATGCTTATGATTAATTTCACAAGCCATCCAACCCCTAACGCAGGGAGCGATATCATGAGATTCATGCTATGCTGCATGGCTGTCTTTGCCGCCGGTCTGACGGGTTGCGATTATACGGAACAACTCGTCAAGACGCCCGACCTGCCGATCGACCGCGCACTCATCGGCTCGTGGACGCGGACGGATGAAAACGATCGTCCGCAGCGCCTGCTGGTGCTGCCGCTCGGACCAAACGAATACTTGGTTTCTTTTCCAGCCGGTGAACAGGACTCCCTCTATGCGCGGGCCTGCCACTGCAAGGCCGGCGATCTGGCGTTGGTACAGCTCACTTGGTTCGGCACCGGCCGCGGCGACACGGCCGATGACAACCGCGTCTACCAATATGCCGTCTACACGGTTAAGGGCGACACCCTGCAAATCGGCCTCTTGAACGCCGACATCGTCTCGCGGACGGTCGCGACGCCTGACGCCCTTCTCAAAGCCATCGCCGAGAAACGCGAGAGCCCGGACCTGTTCCGCGAAGCCATGACTTTCAAGAAGGAACCGCCGCGCGAGGCTTCGGGCGCGCGCCTGAAGCGTCCGCCCGTTCCCGCCGCCTGGCAGTAAACCGAACTCCGTCAACGTCTAACCCGCAACCCTCGCGCCAGACCCTCCAGCCCTCAGCGACAGACCCCCTATGACACCGAAACTCGACCCAACCCGGCTCGCCGACTGGGAAATCGCCGAAGCCGTCGAACCGCACCTCAAACCGGCCGCAACGATCGCCGAGGAGCTTGGCTTGCTGCCGACTGAAGTTCTTCCATACGGGCGGCTGCTCGCGAAAATCGACGCCGCCGCCGTGCTGAGCCGCCTCGGCGGCGGCAGCCGAAACGCCCGATACATCGACGTAACCGCCATCACACCCACGCCGCTTGGCGAGGGCAAGACCACAACCACACTGGGGCTGGTGCAGGGGCTCGGACGGCTCGGCAAGCGGGCGCTCGGCACGATCCGGCAGCCGAGCGGCGGACCGACCTTTAACATTAAAGGCTCAGCCGCCGGCGGCGGTCTCGCGCAAGTCGTGCCGCTCGCCCCGCTCTCCCTCGGTCTGACCGGCGATATCGACGCGATTACAAACGCCAATAACCTCGCGATGGTCGCCCTGACCGCCCGGTTGCAGCATGAACGCAATTACGACGATGCCCGATTGGCCCAAAGCAGACTATCCCGTCTGGACATCGACCCCTCCCGCGTGCAGATGCGCTGGGCCATGGACTTCTGCGCGCAGGCGTTGCGCAATATCGAGATCGGTCTCGGCGGCCCCATGGACGGTTTCCGGATGACCTCCGGTTTCTACATCACCGTTGCCTCCGAAGTCATGGCCGTCCTCGCCATGTCTGCCGACCTTGCCGACTTGCGCCGCCGCCTCGGCAAGATCATCGTCGCCTATTCCAAATCCGGACGTCCGGTCACGACGGCCGATCTCGAGGTCGACGGCGCGATGGCCGCCTGGCTGGTGCGCGCGGTGAATCCGACGCTCATGCAGACGTTGGAAGGACAGCCCATGCTGGTGCACGCAGGACCTTTCGCGAATATCGCGATCGGCCAGAGTTCGGTCATTGCCGACCGCCTCGGCGCCGCGCTCAGCGATTACCTTGTGACCGAGAGCGGGTTCGCTTCTGACATCGGTTTCGAGAAGTTTTGGAATATCAAGTGCCGCTGCTCGGGCCTGAAGCCGGATGCCGTTGTCATCGTAGCCACGGTTCGCGCACTCAAGCTCCACGGCGGAGGGCCGGCCGTGCTGGCGGGCCGGCCGCTTGACGCGGCCTACACGGGCGAGAATTTGGCGTTGCTCGAGAAAGGTTGCGACAACCTGCTGGC
>ERZ795050.5439-NODE-5439-length-10884-cov-197.887063_pt1 | contig 10884 bp, 9 predicted proteins | sample MGYA00375134_ERZ795050 | MGnify/ENA primary metagenome ERZ795050 (study PRJEB30179, sample SAMN05720221) | activated sludge metagenome | isolation source: Anaerobic digester | place: Japan | collected 2015-05-26 ... | reverse complement strand
ATCGCTCTCTTCCCTACTTTATGCTTCAAATTCTTATACAAGGTTCGTAGCAGTATTGTTTTATTATTGGAGCTTGCCGTTTTTACTTTGTTTAGACCTTTGTTAATCATTCTTAATGGAAAAAATCAAACAAAGGATAATATATTATTGAATATTGAATTATCATTTTTATTGAGAAAAATTGACACTTGTTCGCTTAATTATTCATTGTTTGATTGTAAGCTATTCATTGCATACCATGCAGGATTTGCTTTGCTTCCCCTGTTCTCAATCTTATTCTTGCTGACAAGTTCGGCCATAAGATTATGGATTTTAGCCTTTTTTTGCTTAGTGGTAAGCATTTCTGGCAGCTTGTCCAAAAGAAGCCTATCTATTTCTGACCTTTGGATTGGTTGATGTTCTTTAATCAAGGTTTCTATCATATCTAGGTAATATTTTTTATTGAAGCCTCTATCTCGAATATATTTTGCTTTTTCTCCTGTAATCCCAGCTATCTTTGAAGCAATAATAATATTGGGATATCTTCCTTCCACCAAGCCTACACTCTTCAGAGCTCGATGTGCTTCAATACTTATGCGCTGTCGCTTCTGAACTCGATCAAGAAGGATAACCTGCCAAAGATCGAGATCTGCTCTTTCCATTAGCAATCGACTATAGTTCTCGTTTAGAATATTGCCAGGAATTGTTACTTTTACTTTTTCTGAATTAGAGAGATCATAGTCGGGCATTGGAAAGAATCGTTGTTTTTGTTTCTCGAACATTCTTTTAATTCCTCCGCCCTGGGTATCAATCATGTTTAAGTTGACCATTGCTTCTGCAAGAAATGGATTCCGATAGATTTCTAGCGGTGCATCTTGGCAGATAACAGTATCCAAATCTCCTGGTAGAAATCCTCCGACATTCTCAATCAAGATTGAAGAAGGCATTTCAACGATATTAATTCGTCCTCCAAGGCCATAATCTTGATGCGCGATAGCATTATGTAATGCCTCGCGTAGGACCCAAGGATCGTACTGACTAATTTCTTGTGGGAAAAGAGTTCCGCTTGGCAAAGCCCTGACTATCAAGTTCCTGATTCGAGCTAGGATCCGATCTACTTGAAGCAGTATTGGAGGTGCGAAATGCTCATAGTCCAATGCATTATTATTTAGATCTTTTAAAATCCATGTGATTTTCATGATTACTGGAGATAAGAGCGCCGATGATTCCTGTTTCCCCAGAAGGATAAGAGCTGTATTGGTTATAGCATTATGAATAGTAAGCTTGCATTTGTTGAGAAATGCCATATCATCCCAGGATTTTACTTCTGATGCTCGGTTTGGATGTTTTATCATGAATTGCTCACGAGCTTTCTTTATAGCCTCAGCATCGAGATCTTCGACGCTTGCTCCTTCTCGGATCATTGCTGACCAATCTATTCTCCTTGTCAATATCGCTCTCTCTTTTTCTGGATACTTGTAAAGCTCTGTTTTGCTTGCTCCTACACGGATAAAGGCTTTTCCATGAAATTTAATTGGACGATTCCAAGCTGATATTATTTCGAAGATTACGACATGGCCTTTAGGATGATTTAGCTCATAAATATTAAATCCAACCTTTGGATCCAAGCCACTAGATAACCATATTATTAAGTCTTGATTCCCTCTTGCTTTTTCTCTATATGGATAAAAGCGAGTACTAACTATCTCATGGCTTTTATCTTCTATACCAAAAACTAGATAGCCCCGAGATTCTCCTGCTAGACAAGCGCCATTAGCCAAGGCGGAAAGATATTCTCCAATTGTCTGGGGATCATAAAAACTATCTTTGAATTCAAGCCATTCTCTTTCGTCTGGTTCATTTCTAAGTCGAGCAAGCAAAGAAAAAAGGTCTTCCTCAGCTATTCTTTTCGTCTCCTTTTGAAATTCGCTAACCTCTTTATCATGCTAACCTGAAAGTATTTCCTATCTTAAAACTTCAAAACAAGTCCTTAATTAATTAAAATCCTGCAGTAGATAAAGATATCAGCATAATTCTGTCTCAATGTCTTGCCGAGGCCGATCCATAAATGATTAAATTAGGATCAAGTCTTTCTTCGCTCTCGCTATAAATTTTGGGCCAAAATCAATGGAAAATCGTTTTTATCTCACATTTCGATCTTTGGCCTTCTTTTTAAGATTCAGAATCGCAAAGCTGTAGATAAGGATCTTTAATCTGAAAGTTTCAAAAAGTCTTCTTTGAAAAATTGATTATAAAGACAATTTGGCTAATTCTAATGTAGCAATGGCTCTATGATATGTTCAGCCTAGAGCTCTCTTCAATTACCCTATCATGGATTGTCGAATAGTACTTATCTGAATTCCTATATCCAATACCCCATTGTTTTTTGTTGACAGCTATGAAAACTCGATGTATCCTATTTATATGCGATTTGGTGATGCACAAAGTTGCATTATGGTCTTAGCACGCATTAGGCTTATAGCTTACAGTTGCATTATGGTCTTAGTCGGAGCAAGCTTTGTCGCTCTGGCTTGCAGTTGCATTATGCAGTTGGCTTGGTTAATAGCGCCAGCGAGCAGGAAAACGGCAATCTCCGTGTAACAAGGCCACCAAATCAAGAAGGAGAAATAGATTGACAAATGGTCTTAAAAGAAATGTCGAAAGGCTTTTCGATGATAAGGGGCATGTCTTTTTATTGGCGCTCGATCATGCGCAGAGCGGGGTAATGCCTGGGCTTGAGAACATTTCGAGCTTGATGGATAAGCTCGCTTTTGCGCCTCTAGATGGCTTTATTCTGAATATCGGTCTGGCAGGAAATCTTGCGCGCTCTCCTTTTCTTAGGAAAAAACTAGTATTGAGGACTTCCTTTGGCGCTTCGAGCCTTGCAAGTAGCTATCCGCAGGCTCATCTCAATCATGTGAGCCCTGAGACGGCGCTGGCTGTCGGTGCAGATGCTGTTCTCATGATGGCTTTGATAGGTGGCGAGGATTACTGCAGTCTACAGCCTCTTGCGGCCGATATAGATGCATTCCATCAATATTCCATTCCGGTTGTGGTCGAGATAATCGCCGCGGAGTTCGATAAAACCGCAACTTTCGATGTCCAATACCATGGCGCAAGAATTGCCGCCGAATTGGGGGCAGATGCGGTGAAGGTCTTCTATGTAAACGACTTCGAGAAGGTGATCGAATGTTGCCCAGTTCCAGTCATACTTGCAGGCGGCCCAAAGGATAGGGATATCGGCACCGTAGCCAAGCATGCAGTGGATTGCGGAGCGCGTGGATTTGCCTTTGGCAGGAATATTTTCCAAGCAAACGATCCTCTGGAAGTGATTGGGTCTTTGAGGGAGATTTTGGGATAGGGTTGCTGGAATAGGCCCTTGGCTGGCAGCGCCTTTTTGATGATGGCTCGTCGGAATAGGCATTTGACTGGCTAGCCCCTTATGAGATTTAGATTGGCGCCGCCAGAATAGGCATTTTATAGGATGAGCAGTTAAGAGGAGGATGGCATTTTCGATGAAAACCGGGCCTGATATCTCCACGATATATAGAATAGCCCGATATTACTATGCGGATGGGCTTTCTCAAGAAGAAATAGCAGCCAAGGAAGGCTTTTCTCGTTCGCAGATTTCGAGACTCCTGGAGAAGGCCAAGTCGCTGGGTATGGTAAGAATCACGCTTGTGCCTCCGGCGAGTCGGCAAAGCGAAGAGTTGTCGGAGATTCTCGCCGAGATGATGGGACTTAGGTCAGTCCTTGTAGTTCCGATAGCCAAGACCGCCAATCGAGATGAAATTGTCGGAGCGATAGCTACGCGAGCGGCCGATTTTCTTGGCGAACTATTGCCTTCTTTCAATGTCGTGGGGATCGGCTGGGGCAAGACCGTCTATGAAACCTCGATGCTTCTATCTCGCCATGTTGGACAGAGCGATTATGATCGACAAAGCAATCACAATCGACAAAGCAATCGTGAAGGACAGAGCAATCAGGGTGGACAGAGTACGCGCCCATTCTTCGTGCCTCTTATCGGCCTTTCGGGAGATACCAACCCGAATTTGCAGATCAACACCATAATCGACCGTTTCAGCAGTTCTTTTCAATCCAAGGGGCTGTTCATCAACCTATCGTCGGTGCGCGAAAAAGGCAGAGCGCTCTCCAATATCGAGGAGCATCGCATCCAGGCGCTCCAAGAATACTGGAAGCAGGTAGAGGCCGCTGTAGTGGGTTTGGGAACTCCCCCTGCCTTTTCGATAAACATCCTCGACGAATTGCCGGAGAAATACAAAGAAGAGCTCAAAAAGAGCTCTTCTTGCGCCGATATTCTTGCCCAGTTCTTCGACGAAAAGGGGACTATCTTTCACTCCGAACATGAATACGACTTGCTCGCTTACGATATAAGAGACTTGCCCAATCTACAGCGATCGGTCTGCCTGGCCGGGGGCGAGCTGAAGGTTCCGGGTATTGTCGCGGCTGCACAAGCGAGGTTCATCAGCGATCTGGTCACGGACGAGCAGACTGCCCTCGCGATTCTAAGACTTCTCCGTGGGCAATCCGGACAATCCGCAGAGGGCTTGCCCATAAAAAAGAAGAACCAAAAAGCAAGTCAAATTGGGCCTATCGGCCAATCACAAAAAGGAAATAAATCATGAAGGCACTTGTATACACTGGCATCAAACAGCTCGAAGTAAAAGATGTTCCGGAGCCAAGCTCGGATTTTATCGTCAAAGTTCTTGGCTGCGGCATTTGCGGAACCGATCTTAAAACATATCAGAAGGGACATCATCTCTTTTCTCCTCCTGCGATATTGGGACACGAATTCTATGGCCTAGTCGAGAAGGCTCCTATAGGATGCGGCTATCTTGCGGGCGACAAGGTGGTAGTTGCGCCTTATGCAGAATGCGGTTTTTGCGATGTCTGCATAAGGGGTGCGGGATCTCTATGCGCTAACAAGCATTATGTCGAAGGAGGCGCATTCTGCGAGAAGGTGGGGATAGCATCGGATTATATCGAGCAAGGCGTATTCCATATCAAAGAGCTAGACGATGTCTATACCTTGGTCGAGCCGCTCGCCTGTGTTCTAAATGGATTCGAACAGCTCGATCTAAAGCCGACAAGCAGGGCTCTAGTGGTCGGGGCGGGGCCGATGGGCGCTCTCTTTGCGCTTCTTTTCGGGGCAAAAGGCATACCGGTTGCTGTTGTCGAGCCCAGCGCGCAGAGAAGAGAGAGAATCGCCTCATGGGGCATCGAAGCTTTCGAGCCTGGCGGTGCTGGCCATGTGGAAAGCCCCCGCGCAGGCCAGGTGGAAAGTGCCCGCCCTGGACAAGTGGAAAGCGCCCGCCCAGGCCGGGTGGAGAAAGGCTTCTACGATATCGCCATCATCGCCGTCAACAAAAAAGAGCTCGTAAGCGAATATATAAAGCTAGTAGCCGACGCAGGCACTGTCTTGATGTTCTCGGGGCTCTCGAGCGACGAAATAGTCGCCATCGATGCTTATTCGATCCACTATCGACAGGTCTCTCTGAAAGGGAGTTTTGGGTATGCGCTCCGCCATTTCAAGGAAGCTCTCTCCTTGATAGAAGCGCATAAGGAGATGTTTTCGAAGATAATCACGCATAATTACCCGCTGGAGCTCGGAAAAGAGGCATTCGAAATGCTTGCCTCGGGCGAGGCATTGAAAATCGTGCTTAGACCGTAAGGGAATGGCACACAAAGAAAATGAAGCCCAAAGGGAATAAGGCACAAAGAAAGGCGGCATATAAAGAGGAGCGGCATGAAAATCGGAGTTGTCATAGGATCTGCTTCGGGTAAGGGATTCGCACCTGAAGCCATTATTTCGCTAGTCCCCAGTCTCCAATCTTATGATGTCGCCGTATGCGCCGGCCCATTTGGATGCGACTTACTGCCCTCCTCATGGTCGAGGTTAAAGCCGGAATTATCGGCGAGCTATGTGGAAAATCTGAAGACTTCAGTGGCGAGCCTTCTGGATTGGGGCTCGGATATGCTCATCTGCATAGGCGGCGATGGGCTTGGTTCTTATGTGCTCGATGCAATGATAGACAAAGGCAAAAAAGTGCCTCTTTTGGGCATTGGCTCTGGGACCATCAATGTTGGGCCTATAGTCGCTTTCGGGATCGAAGATATTCCTATGCTCGACATCTCGAAGCTTTTCGTAAAGACAATAGATGCGGTCGAGATCTCTGTCGATGGAAAACACCTCGCTTATGCTCTGAACGATGCCATCATCGGCAATTCGTTTTTAGGCACTCTAGAGGGGCGCGTTGTCAATCTCTCCGCAAAGGCCCTTCTCGATTATGGCAGGAAACAGGAAATCGAGCCTTCCTCCGACATCGTGAGCAGGGATTTCTGCATAAGAAAAAATGGCCTTCGGATCGAAAATTACATGCAGAAGCCCGCACAGATAATCGCTTCGCCGCTAAGAAAGCGCGAATTCTTTGCAAGAGCCATTGCGGGCGTACTCTGCAATGCCTCATACATGGATGGCGCCGCGGCTCTTGGGCTTTTCGACACGGTCATTGTGAGAGCGGCGACGCCTCTGCGGGGTTTCGAGAATATGGCGCTTTCCGAGCATCTGCTCTTTGGGCCAAAGGATTTTGTTGAAATAGAAGGGCTAAGCCGCGATGGCGATATCGTCGTAGATGGCAATCCCTTTCATAGAGAAGGCGAAGTCGTGAGCTTCAAACTTCGCATCGATGTAGCGGAAGTTCTAGTTCCTAGGGATCATAATTCAGAACCAGAGGGTGTCCTATGTCGGTAAAAAAGAAAAAGGGAGCGCAGGTATATAGCATCAAAAAGGAACAGCACAGGGCAGCGGCGATCTTTGTTACGCCTCTTCTCATTACGCTCATTCTACTGTTTTTGCTTCCTGTAATTCTTGTAATCATAATGAGCTTTACAAATTGGACCATGACTTCGACCGCTCGCTCCTATGTGGGATTTCGCAATTTTGTCTTCGTGCTGAAGGATCCCCGTTTCTGGAAGGCTTTCAAGAACACGGCATACTATACTGCGCTGAAGCTTGTGTTGGACACGGGTCTTGCGCTTTTCATAGCGGTGCTTCTGGACAGGAAAATCCATTTCAGGCGCTTCTTCCGCATTGCGCACTTTGCCCCAGTTGTAGTGCCCATAACTGCTTCGAGCCTTATCTGGCTATGGTTTTACGATCCTGGCATTGGTCCTTTAAACCAAATACTGAACTTTCTTGGCCTACCTTCAATGCAGTGGCTCTACAGCGAGAAGACTGCCATGCTCTCGGTCATTCTCTTTTCGATATGGAAAGGAATTGGCTACAATATCATTCTGTTCTTGGCCGGGCTTCAAAGTATCCCGGAATCTTACCTGGAAGCCGCCCGTATCGATGGAGCGAGCGAGCGGCAGGTTTTCTTCAAGGTAAAGCTTCCGCTTCTTTCTCCCGTGACTTCTTTTATCATCATGATGGGAATCATCAACTGCTTCAAAGTATTCACCGAAGTGGATGTCATGACGCCAAACCATGGCCCCCTAGAGTCGACTCTCCTCATGGTCTCGTATATCTACGACCAATCATTCACAAGAGGCAAGATGGGGCGCGGAGCGGCATCGTCCCTTATCCTGTTCTTGATAATCTTTGCGTTCACAATGATTCAGCGGCGATTGGGGCGCAAAGAGATCAGCTTTGACTAATCGGAGGACTGGGATATGAGCAAACATTTGCGATCGCGCCATGCTTTTTCGCGTTATCCTTTCACGATGCTTTTTCTCCTCATTAGTTCTGCGTTCATGATCTTCCCCTTTGTCTGGATGCTGCTCTCCGCATTCAAGACGCCGGCCGATGTCTACAACTATCCTCCGAAGTGGATTCCAAGCTCATTCAAATTCACGAATTACGAAGAAGTGTTCAAGAAAATCCCCTTTATTCGATTCTATGCGAACAGCATCTTCGTCTCTGTAGTTCAGACTGTTCTCCAGATAGCGATTTCGGCGATGGGAGCATTCGCATTCGCCAAGCTCGAATTCCCTCTCAAGAACAAACTCTTCGCATTCATGCAAAGCAGCCTTTTCGTTCCGGAGATCGTCACTATCATACCGCTATTCCTGCTGGCTGCAAGTGCAGGTTTAATAGATACCTACACCGGGCTTATCATACCGGGGTTGAACTGCGCCTTTACGACGCTGCTTATAATGTCATTCTTCCAGACAATCCCGAACGAACTAATAGATGCGGCAAAAGTAGATGGCTGTGGGTATATTCGAGTGTTCCTCGAGATAATGCTGCCCAACTCCAAGACAGCAATCGGAACCGCATCGCTCTTTGCATTCCTCACTCATTGGCGCAGCTATATGTGGCCCCTTATCATCACAAATGATGTAAAGATGAGGACTTTGCCAATAGGGCTCAAATACCTCGTAACCGAAACCGGTACGGAATATCAAGTGCTGATGGCGGCCTCGGTAATGGCCATAGTGCCTGTATTGATAGTGTACATGCTCATGGAAAAAGAGTTTGTACAATCGATAACGTTGACCGGACTCAAGACATGAACGGAAAATACGGCACGCGTATGCGTGCTGGCAGGAAACATTAATAGAGAATTGGGCACGCGCATGCGTGCTAACAATAGAGGAGCAATTCCTCAAGGAGGTAATACTATGAAAAGGTCTGTCATGATATGTATCGTGATGCTCGCACTGATCGCGGTCGTGATCCCTGCGGGTGCGCAGACGAAGCTGAAGGTATGGTTCGCGGTTTCGGGAGATTCCGGAGAAGCATTCAAAGCGCTCCTCGAAAAATACAAGGCAGCTAATCCAAATGTCTCGATTGAATACTCCTATTCGGGAAACTATGCGGATACTGCGACAAAAGTGAGCGCCGCTCTACTTTCGAACACCGCTCCGGATGTAGCACTAATGGCGGCAGGGCCTCTATATACCGGTGCTCGAGACGATTTCTTCATAGAATCCAAGTTGAACGACCCCGACTTCAACAAGGATGACATATATCCGGGAGTATGGGACTATGCAAAATACAATGGCAGAATCTGTGCGGTTCCCTATGGTATCTCTACCCAGGTGATGTACTACAACAAAGCGATAATCGAAAAAGCCGGTATTAACCTTAAGAATCCGCCCAAAACCTGGAATGAATTCTTGCAAGTGGCAAAAACTGCGCAGACAAAGGGAAATATCACGGGAACGCCCGATTTCTGGGGCTTCGACGTGACGGATGTACCATGGCTTTTCAAGACCATGCTGAATCAAAATGAAAACAGCGTCATCTCGGTAAAAGGCACAAAGATATCGCCCGCGTTCAATGACGATAAAGGCGTCGAAGTCGCCAATTTCTGGAAGAAGCTCATCGATGAAAAGGTCATGCCGGTCGGCCAGCATTCCAATGCCGAAAAGAAATTCCTAGCCGGGAATCTGGCATTTCTGGCCGCTACTTCGGCAAGGATAAGCCGCTGGTCCAAAGACCCCAATCTAAAGATCGGTGCAATACCGATGCCATACTTCAAGCGCCCATCGGTCGCCCTTGGCGGAAATGTCCTTGTTATCCTGGCTAAGGATCCAAAGACAAAAGAAGCGGCTTGGGACCTGGTAAAATTCCTTGCCAGCAAAGAGAATCAGACGAGCTTTGCGCTCAACACCGGATACCTGCCGATACGCAAGTCCGGGCTGACTCTGCCCGAGGCCAAGGCAGCGGTAACCGAGAATCCAATGTATGCCATAGCTTTCGATCAGTTGGATATAAGCTGGTCCTATTGGCACTTCGAGCAGATGGGAACAATGGATCAGCTCCTTGCGCAGGCCGTCGATGCCCTAGAAAGAGGGGCGCTTACGCCAAAGGCAGCCCTAGACAAGGCCGCAAAGGAACTGCAGGCGGAAATAGATGGCTGAGACCGCAAAGACTTCTGATGCAAAGGCCGCTGATGAAATGACACCTGATGAAAAAGCCTTTAATGCAAAGGCCGCAAATAAGTATTCTTTTTCCACGGCCGCGCTCTACCCAAGAAGCGCTGCAGAGAGCCTACGACTCATAGCGGGCGCGGGCTTTCTGCACGCCGAGTTGATGCCTCAGTGCTTTGCGGATGCCTCGGAATCCTTTGCCCTCAAGGCCGAGCGGAGCAAAATCCATGTCGCCTCGGTGCATTATCCACTCGCCATGTTCTCGATGCTCTATAATGCAAGCCCCGGAATGATAAGCGAGGAACGAGCATTCGCCGAAGGCCTTGTACGGCTCTGCGCGGCACTGGGGGCAGAGGTTCTGGTCATTCATCCCCATGACATTCAAACCGAAGTACAGCTCAAGAGCTCGATAGAACAGCCTATTCGGGGAAATATTCTTCATCTTGCGGAACAATGCGATAAAGCGAAGATTGTCCTAGCTGTGGAGAATAGCCCGAAAGGCGCCGGACGGACGGCCGAAGGATTGCTGGAATACATCGAATCGCTTGGCAATTCTTCGATAAAACCTATGGTCGACACAACCGAAGCATGTGAAGCCGGCCTCGATCCCGCGGAATTCATCCTAAAGGTGAGCCCCGTACATCTACACTTGAGCGATCATTCGGGAGAAAAAAAGCACCTGCCGGCCGGCGAAGGCGATACAGACTGGCAAGCTATAAAAAATGCCTTAAAGATAAAGGCTTATGCTGGTTATTATACTCTCGAGCCAGTCTATCGATATTATCTTGCAGAGCCGGAAGAGAAGCTCGCTCTCGCCTACGACTTTGTTTCGGGGCTCTTCGGTTCGACATCTGCGACTTCTGGAGGTTGAGGAGGCTTAAGTGATGCAGCCCGAGCTTGAAAGCATGCCCAGTAGGCCTCCTTTAAACCTAATTCGCGGGATACTCATCGCTTATGCCGTAGGCGATGCAATGGGCATGCCCACCGAATTCATGACTCGAGCCGAAA
>ERZ795050.5438-NODE-5438-length-10887-cov-6.303637_pt1 | contig 10887 bp, 7 predicted proteins | sample MGYA00375134_ERZ795050 | MGnify/ENA primary metagenome ERZ795050 (study PRJEB30179, sample SAMN05720221) | activated sludge metagenome | isolation source: Anaerobic digester | place: Japan | collected 2015-05-26 ... | reverse complement strand
TTTATCATAAAGTATAGAGAGAAAAAAAAATTAAAAATTATAAATACTCTTGTAAAAAAGATATCTAATATTGCCTATGAATACCTAAATAAAGAAGAAAAAGAAGAAGAACTAATTTTTATAGATGAGACTAATATAGAAAATTTCAAAAGAAGAAAAAAGAAAGAAAAAGATGTTTTTTCCAGAGTCTCTGAATCTCTTTTAATTTATGCTCTTAATATAGCTAGTGAAAGAATAATTTTACCGCTTGAACTTAGAAATATCGAATTTTTCATAAAAAGAAAATCAAAACTTATCAAAAAATTTATAAGAAATATTAAATCAAAAAGCAAAACAAAAAGGATGAAGGCTGCATTTTCTTTAAGATTTTATGGATTTGAAGGAGTGCAGATTCTTTCTGGATTTTTAGGAGTTGAAAAATCAAGTGCAATCAGATTTAAAATCTGTGAATCTTTACTTTTCGCTCAAAGTTATGATTTAATCCCTCTTATTTTAGATAGTGCTGCAAAAGAATATGAAAATGGTAATATGATGAGATTTTCCCAATATATAGCTATATTGCAGGAGCATGCAGAAACTACTGTAAATATTATTTCATCAAGATATCCATACAATACTGTAGAAACTATTATAGGTATTAGACTTTGTAGATATTATCCATCATCTTCTCTTGAAAAGATCTTAATCGAATCACTTATGTCAGAAGATGAGACTTTATCAAGTAAAGCAGTAAATGTTGTATATCATATAATTCCAACTATGCTTGATTCACAATTCTTTTTAAGACATAAAAATGATACAATTAGAGGCTTTGCCATAAAATCTTTAGGAAGAGTCAAAAATTTAGATAATTTTGATAGAATACTTCAATTTTTACTTGAACCAGAAAATGAACAGTTCGCGACTTCTGCACTTGAAAATGCAATAAAGAATAATGATGAATTTAAAGATAAACTTCTTGAAATTTTCTATAAGATAGAGGATAGCTCAATTAAAAATAAATTAGCTGTCATTCTTGAAAGTTATCTTTTCTATTTTTTAGAAAATAAAGACTGGTTTTTAAATAAAAAAATTAATGAACTTGTTGAATATTGCATACAAAATGGACTTATTTATAATATAGTCTCTTACTTAAATAATAATGATGATATAAAAGTAGAAGAAATTTTAATATTAAAGATTGTTCATGTTTTAGATATTGTCAATTTTAAGAAACCTGATTATGAAAAAAGAATAAAAATATTTGAAGAGTTAATAAATTCCTTAAATGAAGATATTTGCCAGCGGCACAATTTCCCACCTAAAAAGAAAATTGAAGTTCAAAAAGCACCAGAAGCATCAAAAAAAGATAGACCACTTCTTATTGCTCTTGCTATTTTTTTGATTTTTTTGCCAGTGATTATGTATTCTTTTAAAGTAAAGTTTAACTTTTCACCATTTTTACCTTGGTTAAAATCTTTTATAATATTTTATATTAAATTTTTTGGATATTATGCATTGGCTTTAAATCTAATATCTATTCTTTTTTTACTCTTTGCAAATCTTGAAATATCCCGGCAAAATAGGTTACTTTCATCTATATCTTATTTAAGCTATTTTCAAAAAGGAGTATTACCATCAATTTCCGTTATTGTTCCTGCTTTTAGGGAAGAAGCGACTATAGTTCAAAATGTTAGATCACTTCTTGCACTAAAATATCCAAATTTTGAGGTCATAGTCGTAAATGATGGTTCACCTGATAATACCTTAAATGTCTTGAAACAAAATTTCGAACTTGAAAGAATCCCTTATAGACATTCACAGCAAGATATCGATACCGCACCGATTGTAGGAGTTTACAAAAGCAGGTTTTATTCAAACCTTATAGTTTTAGATAAATTAAATGGTGGTAAAGCAGATTCATTAAATGCTGGAATAAATCTGGCTAACTGCCAATATGTATGTGGAATAGATGCAGATAGCCTTCTTGAGCAGGATGCGCTTTTGCATGCAATATCGCCAATAATAGAAAGTGATGAAAAAATTATCGCAACTGGTGGAAAAATAATGCCTGTCAATGGTTGTGATGTTGAAAATGGTTCTTTGATAAGAATAGGAATAGGAAAAAACTTTTTATCAAGATTTCAGACTATTGAATATCTTAGAGCCTATTTTACTGGAAGGCTTGGTTGGTCTTATATTAAATCATTACTTATTATATCAGGTGCATTTGGTGTATTTGAAAAAAAGGAAGTTCAAAAAATCGGTGGTTATATGACCTATCGAACAAAGGCAAAACAAAACACCGTTGGTGAAGATATGGAACTGATTGTTAGATTAAGAAGAAACTCCATCGAAAATAAAGAAAAATCTTTAGTCAACTATTCAATAAGCGCAACATGCTGGACTGAGGTCCCCGAGTCTTTTAAAATTTTGAGAAAACAAAGAGATAGATGGCAAAGAGGACTTATAGAAATCTTATTATATCATAGAAAAATGCTATTTAATAAAAACTATGGAAGAGTCGGATTAATTGCACTTCCATATTATCTTATTTTCGAGACTCTTGGCCCCTTTTATGAAGTTATGGGTCTTTTTTTTTCTATACTGGCTATCATCTTAGGAATCTTTACCATTCCATTATTTCTTTTCTTATTTTTAACAAGTATTTTACTTGGAATATTTGTTTCAATACTATCTTTAGCAATTTCTGAAAAAAATGTAATTTATTTTAACTGGTATGAAGATCTATTATTAATATTGATTGGCTTTTTAGAGAATTTTGGTTATCGACAGGCAATGAATATTTTAAGACTTGTCGCATATTTTAACTATATTATAGGTAAAAGCTCCTGGGGAATGATGAAAAGAAAAGGATTCAAAACGCAATCTTCTCGCCCGTAAACCAGTAAAAACCTCTAAAGTTTTTTAAGTAATCAACAAAATTAGAATAATCTGAATTTGCACCATAATTTGAAAAAGGATTTGAAAGTATATTAGTAAAAGTAGAATTATTTATAGTAGCTTTTATTGATTCAAGAATCATCTTTTCAAGTTTTTCTAAACCATATTTTTCGATACTTTCTTTCATAAAATCTCTTTCAGCTGAACATAAAACAAACCATTGAAAAGAGTTATTTGTTTTATATAGGGTTATAATTCTTTCCTTTATGTAATTACCGACATCTTCTGGATTTTTTGTATATGCATGAATTGAAATAGAATCAAAAAGATTGATAAAAGAGTTTGCTTCGACTTGGTTAAACCATCCAAAATATGCTTCAAATTTAATATTATTTTTATTTGTAAGATCCTTTATCTTCTTTGATTCTTCAATAAAATAATTAAAGGCTTCTTCTCTATTTTTTTTCTTATACTTATAATAATTCCAGTATTCATATTCAATATGAAATCCACTGACATATTTCATCAATTCCTTATCTTCGCTTATCTGTTTAAAAAAATCAAAGTTATCTCCCGCAATATATATCTGAAGATCGTTAATCTCATTTTTTAGCCTTGCAAAAATCTTCGATGGCTCAAACTTAAGTTTTTTATGAAGTCCATAAAATGTAATACCGCTAACTTTATTATTTTTTAGAAATAATAGATACTTTTCAAAAGAATCTTCATTTGAAAAAGATTGAATTGTAAAATAGATCTTCCTTTCATAATTCATATCATTATTAAAATATTGATTTGCTCCTTTAAAATTAGAAGAAAAAATGGAATTAAGTTGATTTGTCCCTTCAAAATTAGAAAAAAAAGTGGAAATAAAAGGGGTTAAAAAAGAAAAGAAGAATAAAGAAAATATTAAAAATAAAAACAACTTAAATTTATTCATATCTTAACTCAATTTTTATCTTAATTTTATCTTTTAATTTTATTTCTTAATTTTATATCTTAATTTTATTCATATCTTAATGCGTCTATCGGATTCATTTCTGAAGCTTTTTTTGCGGGATAATATCCAAAAAAAACTCCAACTGCAAAAGAGACTATGAATCCTATTACTATAGAGTTTATAGAAATAATCATAGGTAAAGTTGAAACAAGTTTTAAAATAAATACAAGAAAAATTCCCAGAATTATTCCTATAATTCCGCCAAGCAAGCATAGAATAAGCGATTCTATTAAAAACTGCTGCTGAATATCCACCTTCCTTGCACCAATTGCCCTTCTTAGCCCAATCTCTTTTGTTCTTTCTACAACACTTACAAGCATTATGTTCATGATTCCAATTCCACCGACAAGTAAAGATATTCCTGCGACAATTGCTAAAAATAAAGTCAATGTCCTTGTAGTATTAAGTGATGCCTCTAAAACATCTGCCTGATTTGCAATCCTGAAGTTATTTTCTTCACCTTCGGCTAGTCTATGTGATGCTCTCATTATCTGTTCAAGCTCAGCTGCTGCCAGATCTATCTGTTGCTCACTTCTTGCTGAACATATTATCTGTTGAATATATCTAAATCTACTTAATCTATATATCAAAGTTGTATAAGGGACTATTATCAAGTCATCCTGATCCATACCAAATGAATTTGTCCCTTTTTCTTTTAATACACCGATGATTTTTAAGTTTACCTTATTTACCCTAATTTCTGACCCTATTGGATCTACTCCATCAAATAGTTCTTTAACCAAAGTTTTTCCTATAAGACAAACCTTGGATTTTGCTTTTTCTTCTGCTATCGTAAAATTTCTCCCACTATCTATTGGCCAATCTCTTATAGTAAGATAATCAGCACTTCCACCATATGCAATGGTATTCCAGTTACCACCTGAAGTTATGACCTGCACTCTATTTTGAACAACTGGAGATACTGCACTGATATATGTTGCCCTTTGTTTTATGGCAAAATAATCATCTTCGCTAATTCTTGTCCCTGAACTTGTTGAAAGCCTTGCACCAGAACTTGATGGCGGTGCGGGCATTACTGTTAAAAGATTATTTCCAAATGATGCTATCTGATCATGAACCTGTTTTGTTACTCCCTGTCCTATCGCCACCATTACTACAATTGCTGCAAGACCTATTATGATACCAAGCATTGTTAAAAATGTTCTTAATTTACTATGTAAAAGCGATTTTATAGAAAAATCTAAAAGTATTTGAAGCTTCAATTTTAAAACTCCCTTTTCTAATCTATATTTCCAATCTTCAATTTTATTTTTTAAGCTAAAATTTTATCTATTATTTTTAATTTTTTATTTTTAATTTTCCCTTATCTCTATAATTTTTCCATCTTTAAATTCAACGACCTTTTTTGCAAATGAAGCTATATCATGTTCATGTGTAACAAGAACTATCGTTTTTCCTTTATTATGAAGATTTGTAAAAATCTGCATTATTTCTACTGAAGTTTTTGAATCAAGATTTCCAGTTGGTTCATCTGCCAAAATTAGATCGGGATCATTTATCAATGCTCTTGCAATTGCAATTCTTTGCTGCTGTCCACCAGAAAGCTGATTTATCTTATGATAAAGCCTATCTTGAAGCCCGACCTCTTTAAGTAAAGAAATTGCTTTTTCCCTTATATACTTTCTTTTAATCCTGTAATTTTCATTTTTTTTATTTTTTTTATTAAAATCTTTCAAATAAAACAAAGGAAGTTCGACATTTTCAACTGCATTTAAAGTCTTTACAAGGTTAAAACTTTGAAATACAAAGCCAATATATTTAGACCTAATTTGAGATCTTTCATCATCATCCATATTTGCGACATTTATATTATTGAAAAAATATTGACCGGAAGTTGGTACATCTAAAGTTCCAAGTATATTCATAAATGTGCTTTTACCAGAACCAGAAGCCCCCATTATTGCTATGAAATCACCTTCAAAAATCTTTAAGTTTATTTTATCTAAAGCTAAAACAGCAGAATCACCACTTCCATATATTTTTGTTAGATTAACAACTTCTATTAAACATTTCGAATTTTCCATCTTTAACCTTTTGAAATAAAATTAAAATCTTATAGGTGGCATACCAAAATTGGAATTTTGATTGTTATTGCTTGTAATCAGACTTGATATTATCTTCATACCTTCAGTTAATCTATCTGAATATACCTCAATCATTTTTCCATCGCTATTACCAATCTTTACAGGTAGCGGATAAATTATCTTTTTTGTTTCATCGATAATCCAGATTATTTTTATATTGCTAGGATTTTTGCCCTGAAAGCTATTTGAATTTTGTCCATTATTTTGAAAAAATTTAGATTCTATGGAATAAGGACCTAAATTTTTCAATAATGCCATTCCTTTAAGAGCTATTGCAGTTTGTGGAACTAAAAATGCAACTTCTTTTGCCTCATTCAAAAACTCAATTGATGCTGTCATCCCTGGAAGAAGTTTATTATCGATATTTTTCGTCTCTATTATTACAGTGTAGGTAACAACATTCGAACTTTCGTTTGCATTTAATCTTATCTGTTTTACAAAGCCATTAAAAATCATATTGTCATATGCCAAAACCGTAAATGAAACCTTCTGCCCTTCTTTTATAAAACTAATATCAGATTCATCAACAGTCGCTGTAATCTTCAACCTTGATAAATCTGAACAGACAACAAATAAAGATTTCTGAGAAACATTTGTGCTTATATAATCACCTTCATCAACATTTCTTTCAAGAATAAAACCATCTATCGGAGATCTTAAAATGGTATTTTCAAGATTTGTTTCAGCTTTTTCCATAGAAACTTTAGCAGTTTCAACTGCTATCTGTGCAAGTTTATATGCATTTTCTGCATAACTGAAACTATTTAGGGCATTTTGAACTGTTTGATTACTTAAAATTATATTCTTTATCGCGGTTTTGATACTTAAACCAAGATCATTTTCTGCTTTTAAAAGATTTACCTTTGCATTTTCAAGCTCTTTTTCAAGTTGTTTTTTCTCAATGCTTTTAGAAGAACCAGCAATTAATGAATCAAGATCCAAAGATAAAGAAAAAGATATTGAAAATGATGGATCATTTGTATTAAAACTTCCATCTTTGAAAATGCCAGAATAAGATATGCCAAGTGAAGAGGATAAAGATGGGAAAAGCAAAGCTAAATAATATTTTAAATTTATCTGGCAATTAAGATATGAACTTAAAGCAGAAAGATAATTTAGATCATATTTTTTTGCCTCTTCAATTAAATTTGTTTCATTTAAGTTAATTTGTCCCAATTCATCTATCTTTATTTCATTATCATTAAAAATTTTAGTAAAATCTATATTTTCAATATCATTCTCTTCTTCTATCTTAAAATCATCCTTAAGATTTAAAAAGCTTTTTAATGTCAAATATGCTATATCTTTTTCATTTTCAGCATCCTTAAAAGATGTCTCAACCTTTGAAAATGTCAGCTTCAAAGAAAGAAAATCAAGCTCTGTAATTAGTCCAAGTTTATATTTTGCATCGTATTCAGCCAATCTTTTTTCATTTATCGTAACCATCTGTGAATATAGCTTATAACTTAATAGTTTGACAAGATATTGATAATAATATTGAAAAGCAAGATATTTTGTCTCAGCAATCTTTGATTGATAAATACTTTTTTTATACTGATAATTTATATATGCAATATCTTTAGCCTTTTGAAGAGCAAAACCATTGAAAATCGGTTTTGATATGCTTAAGTTTATGGATGAATTTATATTTTTTGTAGGATCAAATGGAACTGAGGTTGATGAATTTAAAGAAATAGATGAAAAATAAAGATTTGAAACAGCTTGATCATAATTTAATTTTGCAATTTTCATCTGATTTTCATAATTTTTAAGTTCAAGGTTGTTTGAAATAGCTAAAGAATAGATGCTTTTGTAATCTAAGGAGGTTTGAAAATTCCCTGAAAAAAAGATTAATATAAAAAAAATCATTAAAATTATAAAAAATTTCTTTTTCATCAATTTATCCCCAAAAAAAATTGATTTTTTATTTTTCCAAAACCTTAAAAAATATAATTATTTTAATTTTATATTCAATTTTCTTTTCAAATTAAATTTTTCATTGAATTTATTTTAATTTTTTACACAAATTAAAATTTTTTTATTTATTAAAATAAAGTATACTGGAAATTTCTCAATAGAAAAATAAAATGAATGTTTTGAAGAAATTATGAAGAAAGATTGAAATTAATGTGAATTAATTAATTAATCTATATTTAAAAAAATCTATGTTTAAAAATAAAGGGTATTTCAAGATAGAAATAATAATATAAAAATTCAGAAGAAAAGACATGGTATTAGAATATAACAAAAAGATGGCCCATGAAACTAAGAACTTCTAAATTCAGTATTTAAATAATGAATTTTGTCTACCATAAATGCAATCTTCAATAAAATACAAAATATCTTCTTTTTCTATAGTAAAAGGATTTATTAAAATAATCTTTTCAAGCCATATCAAAGGAAAAGTCTTTATCCTTTGAATGAAAATAGATTTTTCTACAATCTGTTTTTTATTGCATATTGACCAAATATGGTTCCAATTAAATGAAAAATTTTTTGCTATAACAAATAGATCAAAAAAATCCTTTTCCTCATCTCTATCGATAGTTGCACATATTTTATTGGCAAATATATTTTCGATATTATCTATTTTATATCCATTAATTATGTTACTTTTACCTTCTCTGTATGTTCTATCATTCACAAAATCAACTTGAAGTCCATTATCAATCATTATTCTTGCAAAATCTTTTACTTGTGCAATAATCTTTATTTCAATATTTTCATCATTTAATTTTTGTAAAATAATCTTAAGTTCATCATAATATATTTCATTTGCAGATGTAAAGAAATCTAAATCATTCGAAAATCTATATGGGAAATAGAATCTGTGGATAGCTGTACCACCTGTCAAATAAAAACTATTATGTAATGAAAAAACAAGATTTAAGATTTTATCTTGAATTTTGTAAATTTTATTAAAATTTTTTCCATTCATATTTAGATATTTTATTATTTTTTCCTAAAAGGCAATTTTCAAGTAAAAGCACTTTCTCGCTTTTTTTCGATTTTTCATCAAGATTCTCAAAAATTTTTAAAAGATCCTGCTTTGAAAAAAAAAGTAATGAATCGACTGGATCCAGCATATTAAATATTATTTTTTTTGCGATCTTAATCTTCTCTATCAATGGTCCATTTTTTATTGCATTTTCTAGGTATTTTTCATCGATATCATAATCCCAAAAAGATAAAGATATAATTTTTTTTAAAAGTTCTTCTTTGACCATAGTTTATTTTTTAATTTCCTGAAAAGTAAAAATTAAAACTGATATTTTATTACCTTCAATATGTATAGGGATTCTAACAATTGCACCTTTATAGTCAATATTAACTATTGAATACAAAAATCTTACTTTTCTTTCTCCAATTTTATAAATTTCTCTTTTAGATAAAAAATATTTACTCACAAAATCTTTCATCTTCTTTGTTACAGAATCTATTTCAGATTCATACATATTATTATTTAAAATATATTCTTTAAAAAGAATTGGATATGATGCAACTTCTGTTTTTATTGTTATCTCTTCTGCTAAAATTTCAAAATTGACTTTTGGTATAATAAGAAGTGAAAACATTATGGATTCTTGCTTTGTGATTAGAGCATCCCTATAAATAAATGGGTTCATCCCTTCAGAGGCGATATTTTTTATCATTGCATCTTTATCGACAAAACCACATTGAGCATAAGCATATTCATTTTCAATTATAAACTTTTGGTTAAGTCTTTCAACCCATGAACTCTTTGTAAAATTTGATGTTGTCTGACATGAAATAAATAGATAAAAAAAGGATATAAATAATAGAAAAAAGGTAATATATTTTTTCATATTTTTCCCTTTTTCTTTGATATTACAGATTTTAGCTAAATTTCAAGTATAAAAAAAGGAGAGCACAAAAAGTGCTCTCCATTTTTTATAAAGTATATAACTTTAGATTAGAAAATAGCTAAAAATAAAAGTTTTAAACCATAATCAGCAGTAGCTGGAGCTGGTGGGAGAACTAAATAGAAAGCAGGTGTGAAATAAAGTTTACCAAATGCGAAATCATAACCAAGTTCTGCACCGATAGTCATATCACTTGTAGTAAGATCCATTTCTAAAGCTGCTTTTACATAGATGCTTGTGTAATAAAAGCAAAGAGCTGCTTTTAATAAACCATCAGTATAAATACCTTCATGATAAATTGCAATATCTTCTGTTGGATATACAGCAACATTCCACAAAAGTTCCCAAGCTGATGTGCCGCCTTCTGGCATATTCATAGCAAAGTTTGCACCAATAGAAAGAATTTCAATAGGAGCAACATTTACTCCAGCCCAAATAGCTGTTGCAACATTCATATTATAATCCATACCAACTATGAAGTCTAACATATCAGCAATTGTTCCATTAACATATGCATGAATGTTTATATTTTCAGCACCTGTAGCCCAGCTTATATTTGAAGGAATAATAAAATGGATAGTAGCAGGACCTACTGGAATATGAATTCCAAAACCATTTGCACCATTTGAACCAGCGTCAAAAATGTTAGCTCCTGAATACATGAAAGTATAGAACATTTCAGGTTGAATTGTATCATAAACTGTGAACTTACCAACCTGTAACATCATAAAACCAAAATTGTATTGAACATACCATCTATCCCATGCAACAGCAGGGAAAGAGCCATCACCTTTACCAGCGCTTAATCTAAAATAAGCAACAAAATTTCCATTTTTATATTGAGCTGTAAATCTTGGAAGAATGTAAGAAAGTTGCATTCCATCACCATCTGTTGGAACATAGAAGAAGTTCCACTGAAAACCAGAATTAGGAATACTTACATACATCCAGTTAATATAAAGACCACCAAATTTCCACATTTCAAGTTTTGTAAGTCTTTTGTTAAGATCTTCAA
>ERZ795050.5433-NODE-5433-length-10894-cov-5.025095_pt1 | contig 10894 bp, 6 predicted proteins | sample MGYA00375134_ERZ795050 | MGnify/ENA primary metagenome ERZ795050 (study PRJEB30179, sample SAMN05720221) | activated sludge metagenome | isolation source: Anaerobic digester | place: Japan | collected 2015-05-26 ... | reverse complement strand
CACAATGACTTTCCAGTCAATGGCCTGGTAAGCCTCCTCCGCCCGCAGGCAGCGGGTGAGCACCAAGGCGGCGCATCCCATCAGGGCGGTGGCCACAATTGGGAGCACTTTGAGCGCAGCCAGCGCCACCACCAGCGCAACAATGCCCAGGGCCACCGGCGCTTTCCGCCGGTCGAGCGTGACATCGCCCCGCGTTTCGAGCACGACAAAGTTGTCATCCTTTCGCAGGCGGGCAATTTCGTTTCGGGGTCCCAGCAGCAACAAGGCATCGCCCACCCGGAGCCGCGCGGTCGCGAGTTTCTCGCGCAGGGTCTGGCCCCGGCGGTGCAACGCCAGCACGACCGCTTTATACCTCCAGTGAAAGTCCAATCCCCGCAGGGTGCGCCCCGCCAGTCGCGAGCGCGGGGGCAACAAGACCTCGACCAATTCAAGGTCCTGGCCCGGCAGCGTCTGATCCTCAAGCCGGAATTGGGGATCCAGTTCCAAGCCGAGGCTGTTCTTGAGTTTGAATAATTGTTTCACCGCCCCGCGGACCAGGAGCACGTCCCCCTCGCGCAACGGCTCGTAGGTCGGCGACCAGATTTTCCGCCCGTCGCGTAAAATCTCCAGGACCGTGATGTCATGCAGCTCCCCCAGTCTCGCCCCGACCACGGACTGGCCCCGCAGCGGCGAGGCTTTCATCACCCGCAGCTCGGCGATGTACTCGCCCAATTCGTAGTTCTCAGTCAGCCGGGCGGATCGCCGTTTGGGAAGCAACCACCGTCCGATAACGAGAAAATAGAGCATCCCCGCGGCCACCATAAAGAGGCCGAGGGGGGTGAACTCGAACATGCCAAACCCTCTCAGGCCCTGGCGCTCGGCGATCGAACTCACCAGCAGATTGGTCGAGGTGCCAATCAGCGTGCAGACTCCGCCAAACTGGGAGGCGAAAGACAGGGGAATCAGCAGGCGCGAAGTGGAAACGTTGCGGGAAGCGGCCGCGCCCATCACCAGGGGGAGGAAAACGGCAACCGCCGCGGTGTTATTGATGAAAGGGGACACGACCGCCACTCCCAGCATGACGAGCAGCAACAGCAAGGTTTCGTTCCGTCCGAACCGGACGAGCCACTGGCCCAACGCGGCCAGCGCGCCCGTTTTGCTCAGCCCCGCGCTGAGCACGAACATTGCGGCCACGGTCACCGTTGCGGGATTGCTGAATCCGGAGATGGCCTGGTCGGGGGAGACCAAGCCCGTGGCCACGAGGGCTCCCAGCACCAGCAGCGCCACGATGTCCACGCTGAGTTTTTCGGTGGCGAACAGGGCCACAGCAACCGCCACAATCCCGAGGACAAGGGCTATCTCCATGGCTTCCGATTCAGGACGTTTCCCCCGGGCACAGAGGCGGCCGCGCGGGAGCATGCATTGGGGTCATCACGCCCCCCGGGGTACTTCAAGCCCGGGGTGGTCGCAGTGGAAACCCGCCGGCAGATCATGACGCGAAAGCATTGTCGGTGCGAAGGCCAGGAAGTCAACCCGGGAGGCAACAGCCGGGGACAGTCATTCAACATATCTACAAATCAGGATATGTTGATTTTTAATTTGCGTTGTGGAGCCCAAGCGGTTACGTTGCGTGCGAGCCCGGCCTGGTGGGAGCGGTCTTTCCCTCTGAGGCGCGGGTTCGAATGCGTGTTGTGAAAAGCGAACCAAATCAGATGCATCCCCTGGAGCGGTTGCTTCGGGAACGAATCGTCATTCTTGACGGAGCGATGGGGACGATGATCCAGCGTCATGGTCTGGACGAGGCCGCCTATCGCGGCGCGCGGTTCAGGGAGTGGGGGCGCGATCTGAAGGGCAACAATGACCTCCTGAACCTGACCCAGCCGCAGATTATCGAGCAGATTCACCGGCAGTATTTTGAAGCGGGCGCCGATATTGTCGAAACCAACACGTTCAACTCGACGCGTGTTTCCATGGCCGATTACGGGATGGAGGCGCTGGTGGCGGAACTGAACCTGGCGGGGGCGCGTCTGGCCCGGGCCGCGGCGGACGCGGCGATGGCCGCGCATCCGGGACGGCAGTGTTTTGTCGCGGGGGCCCTGGGTCCAACGAACAAAACCGCGTCGCTCTCGCCGGATGTTCATAACCCGGCGTATCGGGCCGTCACCTTCGACATGCTGGCCCAGGCGTACGCCGAGCAGGCCCGGGCGCTGCTGGAGGGCGGCGTGGATCTTCTGCTGGTTGAGACCGTTTTTGATTCGCTGAATTCGAAGGCCGCGCTGTTCGCGATTGAGGAGCTGTTTGAGAAGCTGGGGCGTCGCGTCCCCGTGATGCTGTCCTTTACCATCACGGATTTGAGCGGCCGGACCCTTTCGGGCCAGACCGTTGAGGCGTATTGGAATTCGGTCTCGCACGCGAACCTGCTGAGCATTGGAATCAACTGCGCGCTGGGGCCGAAGGAGATGCGGCCTTTCATCGAGGAACTGTCCCGCCTGGCCAATGTTTACGTCAGCGCCTATCCCAACGCCGGGCTGCCCAACCCGATGCTTCCCACGGGATTTCCGGAGACGCCCGAGACGCTGGCGCCGCAGCTCGAGGAATGGGCGCGGAACGGGTGGCTGAACATCGTGGGGGGCTGTTGCGGCACCACGCCCGACCACATTCGCAAGCTGGCGGAGGCGGTCCAGGGAGTGAAACCGCGCGTTCCCCCGCAGCCCGAGCCCTGGCTGCGTCTCAGCGGTCTCGAGCCGCTGACGCTGCGTCCGGAAACCAATTTCGTGAACATTGGTGAGCGCACCAACGTGACGGGCTCGCCCAAGTTCGCCAAGCTCATCCTGGCGGGGGATTACGAGGGGGCGCTGGCCATCGCGAAGCAACAGGTCGAGAATGGCGCGCAGATGATTGATGTGAACATGGACGAGGCGCTGCTGGATTCCGAGCAGGCCATGGTCCGGTTCCTGAACCTGATCGCGTCCGAGCCGGACATCGCCCGCGTGCCGATCATGATAGACAGCTCGAAGTGGTCGGTGATCGAAGCGGGGCTGAAGTGCCTGCAGGGCAAGGGCGTGGTGAACTCGATCAGCCTCAAGGAGGGCGAGGAGAAGTTCAAGCAGCAGGCGCGGCTGATTCGGCGATACGGCGCCGCGGTGGTGGTGATGGCGTTCGATGAACGCGGGCAGGCGGACACCTTCGAGCGGCGGATCGAAGTGTGCGAGCGGTCCTATCGAATCCTGACGACCGAGGTCGGGTTTCCCGCCCAGGATATCATTTTTGACCCCAATGTGCTGACGGTTGGAACGGGTATCGAGGAACACGCCAATTACGCGGTGGATTTCATCCGGGCCACCCACTGGATCAAACGGAACCTGCCGTTGGCGCGGGTCAGCGGGGGCATCAGCAATGTGTCGTTCGCGTTTCGGGGCAACAACGTGGTGCGCGAGGCCATGCACGCGGCCTTTCTGTATCACGCCGTGCAGGCGGGGCTGGACATGGGGATCGTCAACGCCGGCATGCTCGCCGTTTATGAGGAGATCCCCCCCGAATTGCGCGAGCGCGTCGAGGACGTCCTCCTGAACCGCCGCCCCGACGCCACCGAACGGCTGATCAAGTTTGCGGAGTCCCTCAAACAGCGGGACAAAACCGAGCCGCTCGAGGAGGCCTGGCGAAAGGGCCCGGTCGAGGAACGGCTGTCTCACGCGCTGGTCAAGGGCATTGCGGATTTCATTGACGAGGACGTCGAGGAGGCGCGGCGGAAATACGGCCGGCCGCTGGCGGTGATCGAAGGGCCGCTCATGGCAGGCATGAACGTGGTTGGCGACCTGTTCGGGTCCGGCCGGATGTTTCTGCCCCAGGTGGTGAAAAGCGCCCGCGTGATGAAAAAGGCGGTGGCCTACCTGCAGCCGTTCATGGAAGCCGAGAAGGCGGCCGGCGGCGGCGCCCGGGCCCAGGGAAGAATTGTTCTGGCCACCGTCAAGGGCGACGTTCACGACATTGGCAAGAACATCGTCGGGGTCGTGCTCGCCTGCAACAACTATGAGGTTGTTGACCTGGGCGTGATGGTGCCGGCGGAGAAGATTCTGGAAACCGCCCGCGAGAAAAAGGCCGATGCCATCGGACTCAGCGGTCTGATCACGCCCTCGCTGGATGAGATGTGCCACGTCGCCCGGGAAATGGAACGGCAGGGATTCAGCATTCCGCTGCTGATCGGCGGGGCCACCACCAGCAAAGCGCATACGGCGGTCAAGATCGCGCCCGGTTATTCCGCGCCGGTGGTGCATGTGCTGGACGCGTCGCGAGCCGTTGCCACGGTCAGCAGCCTGTTGAGCGCGGAGCTCAAGCCGGGCTTCGTTCGGGCCCTGCAGGCGGATTACGAAAAACTGCGCGAGCACCATGGGGAACGCCGGGCCAAGCCGCTGCTGCCGATTGCCGAAGCCCGGCGGCGGCGTCCGCCCATCGTGTGGAAAGCGGAGGATGTCGCCAAGCCCGAGTTTACGGGCATTCGCACGCTGGCGACCGACGGGCCCGCGCCCACCCTCCGGCTGGCGGACCTGGTGCCGTTCATTGACTGGTCGCCCTTCTTCCATGCGTGGGAGCTGCGGGGTCGGTATCCTGCCATCCTGGAGAATCCGGAGGCACGCAAGCTTTACGAGGATGCGCAGCGGATGTTGGACGAGATTGTGGCGGGCAACCGGCTGAGGGCACGGGGTGTTTACGGATTCTTTCCTGCCAATGCGGTGGGGGATGACGTTGAACTCTACGCGGACGAGTCTCGCACAACCGTTCGGACCACGTTCCATTTTCTGCGGCAACAGATGGAGAAGCCCGCCGGTCAATTCAACACGTGTTTGGCGGACTTTGTCGCCCCCCGCGGGGCTGGGGGACCCGCCGGCCTGGAGCTTGCGGATTACCTGGGCGCCTTTGCCGTGAGCGCGGGGTTTGGCGTCGAGGAACTGTGCCGGGGGTACGAGGCGGCGCACGATGATTACAGTTCGATTCTGGTCAAGGCCCTGGCGGACCGGCTGGCGGAGGCGTTTGCCGAGTTCCTGCATCTGCGGGTGCGCCGTGAATGGGGTTATGGGCGCGAAGAGCATCTGTCGGCGGAGGACCTGATTCGGGAGCGGTATCGCGGCATTCGCCCCGCCGCCGGCTATCCCGCCTGTCCGGATCACAGCGAAAAACTGACCCTTTGGTCGCTGCTCGAGGTGGAACCCCGCGCAGGCATCCGGTTGACGGAAAACTGCGCCATGTGGCCGGGAGCCAGCGTCAGCGGCTTGTACTTCGCGCACCCCGAATCCCATTACTTCGGGGTGGGCAAGGTGGACCGGGACCAAGTGCTGGATTACCAACGGCGCAAGGGGATGGAGCTTGCGGAAGTCGAGCGCTGGCTGGGGCCGTATTTGAATTACGATCCGGCCGGGGCGGACCGCTGAGTTGGGCCGAATCCCCCTGTTTTGGGGATGCGACAAGACTTGTTTTTTGGGGGATTCCGCCCTAAAGTATGGGTATGAAGAACGATGTCGTGCCGGTGCAAATTCGGGGGATTTTACCCGCCAACAGCGGATGCGCGCTCTTTGTCGGCAACGACGAGAAGGTGTTTGTGATCAACGTCGAGCCGAACATGGGCGCCGTCATTGGAATGTTTCTGCGCGAGACCCCGAAGGAACGGCCGCTGACCCACGATTTGATTCAGTCCATCTTCAAAGGGTTTAACATCACGGTTGAGCGCGTGGTGATTACCGAGTTGCGCAATTCGACCTATTATGCGCGGTTGATTTTGCAGCAGAGCAACGAGGTGGCGCGCAAGATTGTCGAAATTGACGCCCGGCCGAGCGACTGTCTGGCCCTGGCCAGCGCCGCCAAGCGCCCCATTTACGTGACGACCTCCCTCTTCGAGCAGGTCGAGGATATGAGCGAGGTTCTTGAACGGATCAACGAAACGGGCGCCGAAAACGAATAGCCGATGCCTCCGGGTTCAGCCAGGTCCTCCCTGCCGGTGTGCCTTGTTTTTGGCGAGGATGACCATGCGGTGAAACAGCGGGCGCGGGAGGTCTATGCTCAGTGGACGCAAGAGGTGGGGGGCATGGACCATGAAATCATAGACGCCAAGGTTTCGCACAGCGGCGAGGCCTTGAAAGCCGTGGCGCGCCTGCGCGAGGCGCTCCAAACACTCCCCTTTTTCGGCAGTGCCAAGGTGGTCTGGTTTCAGAACTGCAATTTCCTTTCCGAGGACCGACCGGCCTCGGCGCAGGTCGGCGAACAACTCGTGGGACTGGCCCAGGAACTTAAAGAGCTGCCGTGGGACAACCTGCGCCTGCTGATCAGCGCCGGCAAGGTGGACCGCCGCAAGAGCTTTTTCAAAACCCTCGAGAAAATCGGTACAGTGGAACTGTTTGCCGCCTGGTCTCTGGACGACAAGAACTGGACCGAAGTGGCGGAAGCCAGCGCCATGAGGGGGTTCAAGGCGCGCGGGAAGGAGATGACGGACGAGGCGCTCTCCGAACTGGTGGCGCGCGTCGGCCCCAACTCGCGCCAATTGGAAAACGAGGTGGAAAAGGTCTGTCTCTATGTCGGGGACCGCCGCCGGGTCACGCTCGAGGATGTGGCAGCCGTCTGCACGCGGAACAAGACGGCGCGGGCGTTCGCGCTGGGCGATGCGCTGGGCGACCGCAATTTGCCGGAGCTCCTGCGGCGTCTGGATGAGGAACTCTGGGAGGTCAAACTGGATTCGCAACGATCGGAGATCGGACTGCTGTACGGCCTGATCAGCAAGGTCCGCGCCATGCTGCTGTTGAAAGAAATGCTGCGGGAGGGGTGGATCAGTCCGAACTGTGATTACGCCCGTTTCAAGTCGCAATTGCAGCGGATTCCCCCGGAATCGCTGCCGGAGGACAAGCGATACAATCCGCTGCAAATCAACGCCTATGTCTTGTTCAAGGCTCTGCCCCAAGTGAGGCGCTATTCGCAGGCGGAGCTGGTCCGGGCAATGGACCTTTTGTTCCAGTGCAACCAGCGCCTGGTGTCGAGCAACCTCGATGAGGCGCTGGTGCTGCAGCAGACCCTCGTGCAGATTGCCTCCCAGACCTCCACTCCCGCCACCGCGCCGCGCGGCACTGCTTGAAAATGCCCGGCCCCACCGCTCCCAATCAAACCCCGGCAAAGATCCTGGTGCTGACCGGCGATCGGTTTGCGTGTGTGAAAATTGTCGGGCGCGCCAATTTCGCCTCGAGCATTGATTTCAAGAACCTGGTGGACAGCCTCCGCCAGAAAGGACTGTCCTATCTGGTAATGGACCTTTCGGAATGCCTGCTCATGGACAGCACGTTTTTGGGGGTCCTGGCCGGATTCGGGCTGCAAATGAATCTGCAGGGAACGGCGGGCGACGGACGGCAAATCGAACTTTACCGGCCCAACGCCCGGCTGATCGGGCTGATCGAGAACCTGGGCATCCTGCACCTGTTCCGCGTGACCCAGGAGCCCCTGGCCCTGCCGGCGTGCGGCGAGGTGCAGGCGCTTGACCCGGCTTCCGTCAGCAAAGAGGACCTCACCCGCGCGAGTCTGGAGGCGCATCGCACGTTGATGGAAATCAACCCCGAAAACGTGGCACGGTTCAAGGAGGTCACGCGGTTTCTGGCCGAGGACCTCGAGCGGCTCCGTGGGGGAGCTTCGTCGGCTCAAAAAGAAAAATGAGCGGGGCGAAGGTCCCACGTTTCCACGAGGTCCGGCGCAATCTCGGCCAGGAAGCGGGAGGGGCGCAGGATTGAAGCGCCGCCGCCGCCCAGGGTTCCGCGGCACAGCGGGTAACTCAGGTAGAGCTCGTTTCGGGCGCGAGTGATGGCCACGTAGAAGAGACGCCGCTCTTCCTCCTCGCCTTCGGGAGTTTCCGCCGACCGCTGCGAGGGGAACAGGCCGTCGCAAAGCGTGATCACGAAAACAACGTCAAACTCCAGTCCCTTGGCCTGGTGCACGGTGGAAAGCCGGAGCTGCTCGTCACCTGGAGCGGCGGGTTGTTCGTCTTCGCTGTCCACGTTGGAAAGCAGGGCCATTTGCGTGAGGAAGTCATCCAACTGGTCGAATTGCCGGGCGAAATCCGCCAGTTGGTCCAGGTCCTCCAGCCGGGAGCGGTGGTTCTCGAAGGAGGTTTTGACATAATCCTGATAGCCTGCCTCGAGCACCAGGCGGAGCATTTGCGCCGGGGAATCGCGCAGCTCGGGAACCGCGAGCTGGCTGCAGGTGGCCGTCAACTGGGTCCAGTCCGCCTTTGCCCGTTTGGGAACCGCGCCGGCGCAGGCCTCGAGCCGGGCGGCCAGGTTCGCCGGCCCGGTGGCGCTTGCCGCCGCTGCTTGGAAGGCTGCCCAAAGCCGTTCCGCCGCCCGGGGACCGATTCCCGGCAGCAGCCGCACCAGCCTCTTGAAGGAGACCTCGTCCCGCGGGTTGCTCACCAGTTTGAGGTAGGCGGTGGCGTCTTTGATATGCGCCTGTTCGAAGAAACGAATGCCGCTGGTGATGGTGAAGGGAATCCGCCGGCGCGTAAGCTCCAACTGCAGTTCCAGCGCCTGGAAATGGGAGCGGTAAAGCACCGCCATGCGGTCGAGCGGGATGTCCTGCTCCCGCAACTCCAGCACCCGTTGAACGACAAACTTCGCCTGCTGGGCGCCGTCCAGGCACGACACCACGGCTGGCTTGGCTCCACCCGGCCGGACCGGAGCCAGCTTTTTTTCGAATTGGTGCTTGTTGGAGGCAATGGCCGCGTTGGCCACCTCCAGGATTTGAGGCGTGCTGCGATAGTTGGTTTCGATGGGATAAATCACGGTGCCGGGGTAACGTTCGGGAAAGGTGAGGATGTTTCGGAAGTCCGCGCCGCGCCAGGAGTAGATGCTCTGCGCGTCGTCCCCCACCGCCATCACATTCCGATCCCGCGCCGCCAGGAGATCCACAATCTCACCCTGGAGCCGGTTGGTGTCCTGGTATTCATCCACCAGGATGAATTGAAACCGGCGCTGGTAGTACTCCCGGACTTCGTCCGCTTCCCGCAGCAGCTTCAGCCACAGAACCAGCAGATCGTCGAAATCCATCAGATTCCCCGCCCGTTTCCGAGCCTGATAGGCTTGCAGGGCGGCTTCGATGAGGCCCGTCAAGCCTTCGAAATGGTCGTATTCGCTCGCGACCACCTCCCCCACCCCGCGCGCCGTGTTGGCCGCCAATGAGCCGATTTCGCCCAGCACGTCGGCCTTGGGAAAGTGCAACGCCTTGGTGTCAATCCCCAGCGACTGGATGCAATCGCCGAGCAAGTGCCTGGCGTCTTCGCGGTCCAGGATTGCGAAGTCGCGCGCGTAACCCAGGCGGTCGGCGTGCCGGCGGAGGATGCGGCTGCCGATGGCATGGAAGGTGCCGCCCCACAAGGCCGCCAGCTCCTGTCCCAGCAGCCCGGCCACGCGCCGCATCATCTCCCGGGCCGCCTTGTTGGTGAAGGTCAGCAGCAGAATGTTCTCCGGCGGAACCCCCTGCTCCAGCAGATACGCCACCCGGTAAATCAGCGTGCGGGTTTTGCCCGACCCGGCCCCGGCGATCACCAGCGCCGGTCCCGGCGGCGCCACCACCGCCGCATACTGCTGCGGGTTCAGCTCCCGGCCGTAGTCAATCTGCAGGTGCGTTCCCGCTCCCGACGGCCGCAATACGTATTCAGGCGACATCCCCCACAGGGTAGCGGCGGGCCGGGCCAAAGTCCATGATGACAGCGACAGCCAGTCATGCGCTTCAGAAAATCCGTCTTCAGCACACGATGTGTTCAACATACAATGGTTGACATTATCTCCCCAATCTGCTAAAAATCCCTCACACTCGAATGATAAAACCCTCAAATTGCAGAACATGAAAAACGTAATCCCCGTAGTTGTTGGATTTGCAGCCACACTCGCTTTAGCCACGTCGGTACGCGGCCAGATTCTTCAGAACGGAAGTTTTGAAACGCCCATCTCCACGCACCCCGGCGGTTTTGACACGTTTGACAACAATACAGCCCCGCCCTCCCTTGCTTGGAAGGTCGCGGCTGGCAATGTGGACCTCGTACAAGAGGGCTACTGGTCACCTGCAGATGGGCACCAGTCACTGGACCTGAACGGCTTTCTCCCGGGTTCCATATACCAAGACGTGACGTTCCTTGGGGCAGGGCAATATCTGGTCCAATTCAAGTTTTCTGGTAATCCTGAAGGCCCGCCGACGGTCAAGGAAATGCGTGTGGATTTTGGCGTTGCCTCCGGACCACTTTCCACGCTCGGAGTGTTTGCCTTCGACAGTTCGGGCATTGCCACCAACAATATGCGGTGGCATCTGCAATCAACGCCGCCGTTCGATGTTGACGAGGGCAGAATCTACCGCTTGCAGTTTACCAGCCTCCATCCCGGCTCTTACGGTCCGCTGCTCGACGACGTGCGCATAGTCGCAATCCCGGAGCCCGCCGTTCTTCCACTGGGCCTCGCAGCAGTGGCGCAGGCTCTTTGCTGCAGGGTCAGGCGCAGGGCTCATGAATGATGCTAAAAGGGCAGCCACCCCCCGCTTGCTGTTGCGTTTCGTCATATAGCTCCCTGGATCATCCCAGTCAGTGCTGGATCTTCGAGGGAACAACTGGTTGTCGCGAAAAGGAACCACCCAGCAAAGGGGTGTGATCCTGTCCATGCTCAGGACTGGTTCCGCCGGATAATGTTCGAAATGGATTGCCTCCTGACTCGTTACTCCTCGCTTCGGCCAGCACAGCCAGTGACCGCCGGCTGGTCTTGGACCAGGCGGCGAAGGTCAGGAGCCCGATAGGCTGTGGGGACCCTGTGCCTGGAGTGTGAAGTGGAGCGCCGTTGATTCTGCTGCTTGGGGTTTCAACCTTGAAACGGCAGTTGGGGAGCTTGCCAACAGGGGCAAGTAATTGGTG
>ERZ795050.5432-NODE-5432-length-10894-cov-7.178337_pt1 | contig 10894 bp, 10 predicted proteins | sample MGYA00375134_ERZ795050 | MGnify/ENA primary metagenome ERZ795050 (study PRJEB30179, sample SAMN05720221) | activated sludge metagenome | isolation source: Anaerobic digester | place: Japan | collected 2015-05-26 ... | reverse complement strand
CGGATAAATGGCTTGATATTTTTTAAATTAAGCATATTTATTAAGAAAGACCGCCTCAGGCGATCTTCCTTCCATTTTATCTTAAAAAATTTTGAAAGTCAAGAAAAAATGAGTTAGTTTTTTGAAGAATTATTTGTTATAATGAAATACAAATATTCTATGAGTAAAAAATTATTGACGGTACTTATTATTTCTTTAGCCCTTTTATTCTTTTTTTATTTATCGCGGCCGCCTGTTAATTTAGAAAATAAAAATTTAATTTTGTCAAGGGAGTGTTATCAAGTTATTTTAAAAACAATCCGTGGAAGCTCAATGGAGCCTCTTTTAAAAGATGGCGAGAAAGTGAAGTTTTTAATGGATTATTACAATTGTCATCCTCTTTCAAAAAATGAAATCATAGTGATTTCGTTTAAAACCCAGCCTAACAAACTTTATATCAAAAAATTGGTCGGCCTTCCAGAAGACAAAGTAGAAATAAAAAACAATTATCTTTTTATAAATGGTCAACTTGTTAGAAATAGCGAGAATAAACCTTATTTAGTGCAAGGTAAAGGAGAAACTCTTTTATCAAAACCTTTGATAAATCAAAAGATATCAGATGGCTATTATCTAGTTTTAAGCGAAGACCCAAATTCAACTGCTTTTGATTCTCGATATTTTGGCTATCTTGAAAAAACTCATATTCTTGGTAAAGTAATAAAATGAGACATTTAAAATTAGGAGGCTATGGCGAGAAATTAGCCCTTGATTATTTTAAAAGCCATGGTTTCCTAATAAAAGAAAGAAATTTTCGAAAGAAGTGGGGCGAGATTGACATTGTGGCTTATGATAAAAAAACTAAAGAAACTGTTTTTATTGAAGTAAAAACAAGATTAAGAGACGGCTCTTTGGCAATAGAGCCAGAAGAAGAATTAACAACAAAAAAGATTCAAAGACTTAAAAGGATAATTTTAAGTTATTTGAGTCTCAAAAGACTTGAAAACCAACCTTGGAGATTTGATTTTGTGGCTATAGAATTGAAAGATTTTCAAAGCAAGCCAATAATTAGACATTATAAAGACGAATTCTTAGATTTTTAGTGAAATGTTTCACATGAAACAATGAGTGAAACAATGTGTGAAACAACAATAGGTAAAAAACCGCTTAACCATGCGACAAGTAGGCTTTCGAGGCTATCTGTCGCATGGTTAAGCCAAAAAACCTATTTTCGCTTTAAATTTTAGGCCTAAAATTGTTTCACGCCCAACATTGTGTGAAACAATGTGTGAAACATTGAAAATAAGCCCGTTGGGGATAAAAAGTGGATTAAAGACAATTATTCTTAAATTATATGCTCCTAAACATAAAAAATCTTTGGGTAAAAGGAAATGCCAAAATAATTTTAAAAGGCGTTAATTTGAAAATTCAAAAAGGAGAAACAGTGGCTCTTTTAGGACCTAATGGTTCTGGAAAAACCGTGCTTGCTCAAACGATTGCTGGCAATCCTAAATATAAAATCATTAAAGGGGGAATTTATTATCATCATCGGAAAATTGATAGTCTTCCGCCAGAAAAAAGAACAAATTTAGGAATAGTTTTAGGTTGGCAAGCGCCGCCTTTAGTTAAAGGAGTAAAATTAGAGGATTTTTTAAAAATAATTCAAAAAACAAGGATTTTAAATTTTTTAAAGCCTGAGGAATCTCAACTTCTTTTAAAAGAATTAAATGCCAATATTTCAGGCGGAGAAAAGAAAATATCTGAACTGCTGCAAATACTTTCTTTAAAACCAAAATTGGTAATTTTTGACGAGATTGATTCCGGTCTAGATATAAAAAATCTAGAAAGAATTGCTAAAACAATTAAAAAAGAGATAATTCAAAAAAAGGTGGCAACTCTATTTATAACTCATAATGGCCAAGTAATTAAATTTTTAAAACCAACAAAAACTTTGGTAATGGTTGACGGGAAAATTATTTGTCAGAGCAAAGATTATCAGAAAATTTTAAAGATCATAAAAAAATACGGCTATGAAAAATGTAAAAAATGTCCATTTTCTTCAGATAGACCATATAGTTAAAAAAATCTCAAAAGTAGAAGGAGTTGAGATTCTAACAAGCCCAGAGGCTTATAAAAAAATTCCCTGGACAAGAAAGTTTTTTTCAGAAAAACCCAAAGAGGGCTATTTTATTTGGGTAAAAAAACAAGTTGATTTTCCTTTATTAACTTGTTTTAGTTTAAATACTTATAAAGCTCAACAAAATTTAGAGAATCTTTTAATAATAGAAAAAGGTCTAAAAATCAAAAGTAATGTTATTTGCAATGCTTTAAAAGAAAATCTCTGCGCTAGCCATAAGGCAAAAGGAAAGATTGTTTTAAAAGAAGGGGCAAAACTACAATATTTTCATTCCCATTGGTGGGGCCCAAAAGAAATAGTTGAATCAGATTATGAATTTTATTTAGGAAAAGATAGCCAATTAATTTATAATTATAAAAATACTCATTCTTCTAAAAATCTTTTTTTTAGAACCTTTATTGAAGCAGAAAAAAACAGTGACTTAAATTTAAATATCAATCTTTTAGGAAGAAATACTAAGGTCAAATTTGAAGAAGTTCTAAAATTAAAAGGAGCAAACTCAAGGGGAGTAATTAGATTAAGATTAGTGGCTGATAAACATAGCAAAATTGAAGGAATTTCAAAGATTCTCGCTTTAAATAAGAGCACGGGGCATTTAGATTGTCAAGGGCTATTGATTGATAAAGACTCAAAAATTTCTCTTATTCCTAATTTGGTTTGCGAAAATAAAAAAGCCCAGTTAACTCACGAGGCTTCGATTGGAAAAATTTCTGAAGAAGAATTGATTTATTTACGTATGCGAGGTTTGACCGAAAAACAAGCAATTGATTTGATTGTTAGCGGATTTTTAACGGAGTGGACTTAGCGAGAATCGAACTCGCATCTCCGCAATGCGAATGCGGTGTACTACCATTGTACTATAAGCCCTTTTCCCTTTTATTCGTTGTTATTATAAACGAAATTTTTGTTTTTAGCAATCAAAAACTTTATCAATAATAAAACTTGTGATAAGATAATAGATAAAAATTTAGAAGTTTTTAGTATGGTAAAAGTTTTAATTTATTCTTCTCCGGATTGCCCTTATTGTTATTTAGTAAAAGATTATTTAACCAAAAAAGACATTCAATTTGAAGAAATTGATTTGTATGAACAGCCAGAAAAAAGGAAAGAAATGGAAGAAATTTCCGGCCAAAAAAATATCCCGGTAATTTTAATTAACAATGAAGTAGTTAATGGCTGGAAAAAGGAAAAAATTGATAAGTTATTAGAAAAATATGGAGCAGTATGATTTAATTATTATCGGTGGCGGCCCTGCAGGAATTACGGCTGGAATTTATGCTTCGCGAAAGAAACTAAAAACTCTTTTAATTACAAAAGAATTTTTGGGTCAGGTTGGACTGTCCTCAAAAATAGAAAATTATCCTGGTTTTCCAAAGATAAATGGCAAAGATTTACTAAAAAATTTTTACCACCATTTAATCCAAAACGAAATTGAGATAAAAAATTATGAGGAGGTAGTAAAGATAGAAGAGTTGAATAACAAATTTAGGGTGGAGACAAAAGATAGTAAATTCGAGAGTCTGGCAATTATTCTAGCTACTGGTGCTGCCCCAAAAAAATTAGCCATTAAAAATGAAAAAAAGTTTTTGGGCAAAGGTTTGTCTTACTGTTTAATTTGCGACGCAAAGACTTTTGAAGGAAAAAAAGTGGCAGTGATTGGCGGCGGAAACTCTGGGGTCCAATCCTCAATTGAACTTCTAAGATTTGCTTCGGAAATTTATTTATTAGAATATTTGGAAAATTTGACTTGTGATGAAATTTTGAAAGAAGAAATCTATCGCCAACCAAAAATTAAAGTAATTACTGGCGCCGAAGTTTTAAGGTTTGAAGGAAATAAGGAATTAAAAAAGATTGTTTTTAAGGAAAGAAAAACTAAAGAAATTAAAGAATTAGAAATTGATGGTTGTTTTGTAGAAATTGGCACCAAACCAAATACCGAATTAATGAAAGGATCGGTTAATTTAAATGAAAAGGGCGAGATTATTGTTAACCCAAAAACTATGGCAACTTCAAAAAAAGGAATTTTTGCCGCTGGCGATGTTTGCGATTTTTCTTATAAACAAATTGTTTTGGCAACTGGCCAAGGGGCTTTAGCCGCTTTGTCTAGTTATTCTTATCTTAAGAGTTTAAAAAATTAAGATGAATTTGAGAAAAAAATATCTTCTAATAACTGTTATTTGTCTATCTATAGTTTTTGGTTTTGCTAATAAGTTTTCTTTTGCTCAGCAAAAGGAAGTTAATCTTTATTTTTTCTGGGGTCAGGGCTGTCCGCATTGTGCAGATGAGAAACCGTTTTTAGAATCTTTAAAAATTAAATATCCTCAATTGAGGGTTTATGATTTTGAAGTCTGGAATAACAAAGAAAATAGAGATTTATTGATCGAGATAGGAAAGAAATTAAATATAGAAATTACGGGTGTTCCTTTAACTATTATTGATAATCAAACAATTGTTGGTTATTTCAATGACCAAACTACTGGTAAACAGATTGAGGATTTAATTTTAAAATGTCTTAATGCTGAGTGCGCGGACTGGGTAAAAGAAATTGTTTTTAGTGATAGAACCGCTACCACAAAAAGACAATCATCTTCTACTACTTTAGTTAATCAGAAAGAAATTAGGGCCTATCTTTTTTGGACAGAAGGTTGTCCTTTATGCTCTCAGGAAAAAGTTTTTTTAAACAAAATTAAAAGCCAATATTCTAATTTTAAAATTACCTATTTAAATGTTTCCCAAGATAAAAATGCCGAGATTTTGAAACAAGTGGTTGAGGAATTAAATATCGAGAGCCCGGCTTTGCCAATGTTAGTGATAGGTGAAAAAACTATTATTGGTTGGCGAAACGAAAAGATTTCTGGAAAAGCCATTGAGGAGGCAATTAATTGTTATTCAGAACAAGAATGCCCTGACTTAGTAGGGAAAATTCTGACTCGTTTTACTCATTTTGGAGAATCAAGCAAAGAAAAACCTTTGCCGGAAAAAATTAAAATTCCTTTTTTCGGCGAAATAGAAACAAAGAATTTATCTTTGCCTGTTTTAGCTATTATTTTAGGCGGACTTGACGGTTTTAATCCCTGCGCAATGTGGGTTTTGATATTTTTAATCAGTCTGCTTTTGAAAATGGAGGATAGAAAAAAAATGTGGGTTTTAGGCCTGACTTTTATCGCCACTTCAGCCGGAGTTTATTTTCTTTTTATGACTGCTTGGCTTAATCTAATTTTGTTTTTAGGCTTTATTTTTTGGATAAGAATTATTGTGGGATTAGTAGCGATTTTAAGTGGCGTTTATAATTTAAAAGATTATTTCACTAATCCAGAAGCAAGCTGTAAAGTAACCAGTACCAGTCAAAAGAAAACAATTATTGAAAAAATGAAGCAGGTAGTTTCAAGTCGTGGCTTTCTTTTATCTCTAATTGGAATTATTGCTTTAGCCGCAGCCGTAAATTTGATCGAATTAGTTTGTTCAGCCGGTTTTCCGGTAATTTTCACCCAAATTTTGGCTTTGAGTAATTTAGAAAAATGGCAGTATTATCTTTATATGCTTCTATATATTTTTGTTTTTATGCTTGATGATATGATTGTTTTTATCGGCGCAATGTTGACTTTAAGATTAACTGGAGTGACCAATAAATATTCGCGGTTTTCTCATTTAATAGGCGGAATTTTGATGCTTCTAATAGGAGTACTTTTGATTTTTAAACCAGAATTATTAATGTTCGGTTAAATTAAAAGCAATAAAAATATGAATAATGCTCAGAACGAGATGCTAAAAACAGCCCAGGATTTAATAAGAAAAACTGGCAAAAAATTAAATTTGAGTCAAGAAGAAATTGATTTTTTAATTCAACCAGACAGAGTAATTGAAGTAAAAATTCCGGTGAAAATGGATAATGGAGTTATAAAAAGTTTTATTGGTTTTAGAAGTCAACATAGCAATGTTTTAGGTTCATACAAAGGAGGAATAAGATTTCATCCAACTGTTTCTCGCGAAGAAGTAATTGCCTTATCAATTTTGATGACTTTAAAATGCGCAGCTAATAATTTACCTTTAGGTGGCGGTAAAGGAGGAGTAATTGTTAATTCAGAAGAACTTTCTGAAGGAGAATTAGAAAAATTATCTCGGGGTTATGCTAAAGCAATTGCTCCTTTTATTGGAGAAGAAATTGACATTCCGGCGCCAGATGTAAACACTGATTCTAAAATAATGCTTTGGATGCTTGATGAATACGAAAAAACTATTGGTAGAAAATCACCGGCTACTTTTACGGGAAAACCAGTTGAAGCAGGTGGCAGTTTAGGAAGAACTGAGGCAACCGGTAGAGGAGGGGTGATTGTAATGGAAAATTTGTTAAAAAATTTAAATAAAGATTATAAAACAATCGCGGTTCAAGGTTTTGGCAATGTTGGGTATTATTTTTCAAAAATTGCTTTTGAAAAAAATTATAAAATTGTGGCAATTTCTGATTCAAAAGGCGGAATTTATAATGAAAACGGTCTGAATCCAGAAGAAGTAATGAAAATAAAAAAAGAAACAAATAAAGTTACAGATTTTAAAAAAGGAAAAATTATTTCAAATGAGAAACTTTTAGAACTTAAAGTTGATATTTTAGTGCCAGCGGCTTTAGAAAATGTGATTAGTCAAAAAAACGCTAATAAAATTAAAGCAAAAGTAATAATTGAGATGGCTAATAGTCCAGTCACAGAAGAGACTTATCCAATTTTAGAGAAAAGAGAAATTAAGATTGTCCCAGATATTCTGGCTAATGCTGGCGGAGTAATTGTTTCCTATTTTGAATGGCTTCAGAACAAAAAAAATGAAAAATGGTCTGAAGAAAAAGTAAATCAAAAATTAGAAGAAAAATTAAAAGAATCTTTTAAAGAAATATTTGAAGTCAGTTCAGATTTTAAGACTAATTTAAAAGAAGCGGCTTTTATTTCCGCTCTCTTAAAAATCACCAAAAAAATTTAAAGGAGAACTGTTCTCCTTTGATTTTTAACGGAGAACTGTTCTCCTTTGATTAGTCGGGATACCCAGATTCAAACTGGGAACACCTGCTTCTTCACTTGCTAAAATTTTCAAAGTCGGGGACGGCGGATTCGAACCGCCAATCTTCTGGTCCCAAACCAGACGCCTTACCATTAGGCCAGTCCCCGGAAAATTTTGGCAGGCAAGAAGCACGCGTGTTACCATTACACCACGTCCCGACGAGGGTCCCCCCGAGAGGAATCGAACCTCTATTTCAGGCTTAGAAGGCCCGCGCTCTATCCGTTGAGCTACGAGGGGCATTATATTCTGTATTCTGTATTCTGTATCCTGTATTTTGTATATAATAATTTGAATTATTATAAACTATTTTATGATAGCAAAATTTTTCTTGAAAGAAAAGAGAATTTAAAGTATAATGAAGAACAATTAAAAATACTTTTTATGGAAAATGCTTATAAGGTCAAAGGTGGCACAATTTTAAAAGGAGAAATTGAATTGGCAGGAGCAAAGAATGTTTCCACAAAAGTAATGATTGCTGCTTTGTTGGCTGATTCAAAATCAGTATTGGAAAATATTCCCAAAATTGGCGATGTTGAAATTACTATGGAAATTTGCCAGGCTTTGGGCGCAAAATGCAAATGGCTTGAAAAAAATGTTTTAGAAATTGACCCTTCTACTCTTAATAATTATAAAGTGCCGATAGAATATAGCGGCAGAAATCGAACTCCGATTTTGTTTTTCGGTCCCCTAATTCATAAATTTCAAAAAGCCGAAGTTCCTTTTTTGGGCGGTTGCACCATTGGTGCCAGACCAGTTGATTTTCACGTTAATGCTTATGAAGAAATGGGTGCTAAAATCGAATGTTTAGATGGAGTTTATAAAGTAGAAGCCGATGGTTTAAAAGGAACAATTATTCGTTTGCCTTATCCAAGTGTGGGTGCCACAGAGAACATTATTATGGGAGCGGTTTTAGCCAAAGGGACAACCGTGATTGAAAATGCGGCCATTGAACCAGAAATCGAAGATTTGGCTTTGTTTTTACAATCAATGGGAGCAGTGATTTATCAAGATGTTAATCGCACCTGGATAATCAATGGGGTTGATAAATTAAAGGGAAGTTATTACCGCATAATGACCGACAGAATAGAAGCGGCTTCTTTCGCTTCCCTTGCCTTGGCAAACAAAGGCGATATTTTGGTTAAAGGAATTGACCAGCGTTCTATTTTGACTTTTTTGGATTGGGTGAGAAAAGTTGGCGGCGATTTTGAATTGAAAAAAGATGGTATTAGATTTTATTCTGCTAATGACCTGCATTCAGTTGTGCTAGAAACTGATGTTCACCCGGGATTTATGACTGATTGGCAACAACCATTTACAATTGTTTTAACTCAAGCAAGGGGAGTTTCTATTGTTCACGAAACAGTTTACGAGAATCGTTTTGGCTACACAGAGGCTTTAAACAAAATGGGAGCCAAAATTGAACTTACAACCCATTGTTTAGGCTCAAAACCCTGTCGGTTTAGCAATCGAGATTTTTATCACAGTGCCATTATTACCGGCCCAACCAAACTTTCTGGTGCAGATTTAGAAGTGCCGGATTTAAGGGCAGGATTTGCTTATTTAATGGCGGCTCTAACTGCCCAAGGTGAATCAATTATTAGAAATATTGACAAAGTTGAAAGAGGATACGAAAATATAAAAGAGAGATTAAAAAACTTAGGAGCAGAAATTGAATGATGGTGGCTATGGTGTAACGGTTAGCACGAGAGTCTGTGGAACTCTTGGTGAGGGTTCGAATCCCTCTAGCCACCCAAAAACAAAAACCCGGATTAAAACCCGGGTTTTTGTTTTTTTAAATTTTTATTTGTTATTTTCTTTTGAGCAATTTTTGACGGGTTCTTTCAAAGTGATAATTTCTGATTGATTCTTGGATGATATTAAAGACTAATTTACCTTTGGGATTATAAGTGAAATAGTAAAAGAGAACTGAAGCCAAACCAAAACTAATCAAAAGCATCATTAATAATGAATCTTCTGGTCCGGTTTTAACTGTCGCAGCGCCTAAAACCATTCCAAAAACGATTGTGGCAGTATCCGTGACTTTGTTTTGGCCATTGGCTGTGACCTCAGCAGTATTAGTTTGACTGAGATAGTACCCGGGGGCTGAGCTTAAAGCCTGAAAAGTAATAATTTTCGAAGTACCACGGCTAATGTTTCCTAAAGACAGACCAGTACTGGCAATAGTATCTGGTTGAACCACACCATTGATTTTAGTGGTGCCGTTCATATAAGTTAAACTTTGAGGCAAAATATCTTTAATTACGACATTGGTTAAATCACTATTTATTGCTGAAACCGCAAGATAAAATTCTGCTACTTCGCCGTCTGCCAATCTAATAGTCTTTTCATAACTTCTATCGCCGTTTGTTAGATTTCTTCCTAATTTGGTTAAACCAATGTTTTGTCCTTCGCTGACATAAATTGTTAAAGATTTGGTCACAGAACCATTATTTCCATAACAGGTTAAAGTGTAGGTAGTTTGGCTAGTTGGACTCACCAATTCATAGCCATTAGTTAATCTGCTTCCGCTCCAACCATTTGAAGCGGTGCAATAATTTGTATTGGAAGAAGTCCAGCGCAAATAAGTCGATTCTCCTTTGATTAAAGAATATTTATCTGCCCAGAAATCTAAAGTCGGATAATTGTAATTTTGACCTTCAACATAAACTGAGCAAGAAGCAGAGCCAGTTCTGCCCCAAGAGTCAGTAACAGTTAAATAAGCCCAATAAGTGCCATTTGAGGAAAAACTGCGGTAATAGGAAGCAGCATTTCCAGAAGCAGCGCCAGACCAATAATAGTAATAATTGCCAGAGCCATTGGAAACAGAACTATAAAAAGTTACGTTTTGATTTATTTGAACTGGATTAGGAGAAGCCCAGCAAGAAACATTTAATGAAGGATTCTGACTAAGATTGACAGTTAAACTTTTTGTATCAGTATTATTCTGACCATAACAAGTTAAGTTAAAAGTAGTAACTTGAGTTAAATTATAAACAATGGTTGAGCCATTAATGGCTTTACTGCCTATCCAATAGGTATTAGACGGACTGGCAGAAGCATTGCAATAACTGCAATTTGAAGAATTCCAGTTTAAAATTGTATTATCACCAGAAGATATTGGATTTGGATTAGCAGTAAAATTAGTAATCTGACAATTTAAAGGTTGCTGACAATTAGTTTGACAAGAAGTTAAAGATGTATATTGTCCAGTTGAGGATTGATAACATTGCCAAGTTGAAGTATTACAAGCATAACGAACAACTGGTTGGACACAATCATTTTGGCAAGCGCTTAAAGATGTGTAAGGTCCAGTTGAAGATTGATAACACTGCCAAGTAGAAGTATTACAAGCATAACGAACAACTGGTTGGACACAATCTGCTTGACAAGCGCTCAGTGAAGTATATTGTCCACTTGAAGATTGATAACATTGCCAAGAAGAAGTATTACAAGCATATCTTGTGACTGGGGGAGGAATGTATTGGCAATCAGCTTGGCAGGCGCTCAAAGAAGTATAGGAACCACTAGAGGATTGATAACATTGCCAAGTGTTAGTATTACAGGCATAACGAATTTGAGGAGGCGGTACATATTGGCAGTCAGCCTGACAAGCGCTTAAAGATGTGTAAGGTCCAGTTGAAGATTGATAACATTGCCAGGTTGAAGTATTGCAGGCATAACGAATTACCGGGATTTCGTTAACAGTCACCGAACAAGAAGTAGACTTTGACTGAG